>Ga0233413_10000728_pt1 | contig 15273 bp, 14 predicted proteins | sample Na_anoxic_6_MG_FD_189019 | JGI IMG/M metagenome (GOLD analysis project Ga0233413, IMG submission 189019) | Seawater microbial communities from Saanich Inlet, British Columbia, Canada - Na_anoxic_6_MG | ecosystem: Environmental > Aquatic > Marine > Inlet | place: Canada: British Columbia... | reverse complement strand
AGTAAAATATCTTTGGTGAACTATATCTATATATTTTTTTGTCAAAGCACATGTTTGTGTGTAAATACTACCAGGATGAACTATATGTGAATAATGAAGATTTTCTACTATATACATTTCTAAGTCTAATTGTTCAAATAACATTGTATTAAATAATATTACATCACATGCAGAAGAATTTTGTATTAGATCTATATCTTTAGATAAATTTATATTATCTGTTAAATATTTATTTAAAATATAATTTCCTGTATTCATTAATACATCGCTATGATGCTGACTTTTGTTCATATGATGTTTTTCATCTTTTAAATAATTAAAATTTTTTTTTTTCAAACAAAGTCCATTTAAATGAGTAAAATTAAAATTAGGCATAGCAAAACTAGGAGCTAATATACTATTTTTTTTAATTGTAGATATATTTTTAAATATAAATTCCTTTCCAATTTTAAAATAATTTTCATCAGCAAAATTATCTGAATCCATTAATACTATCCACTCATTTTTTGCTAATTTACAACAAGTTATTTTATTTAAAAATGGACCTAATTGTCTTTTATTTACATAGCATTTTATTTTTGTATTTTCTCCAAAATAATGATTAATACAATTAACATCATTTCCATTTTCATCACTAATTATAATTTCATCAATTAATTCATTTTTTAAATATAATTCTAAATTTTTTTTTAAAAAGGTATCAAATCTATTCATTGTAGGAATACATAATGAAAACATTCTATTGTAAATAAATATAAATATTAATATTTAAATATTTATATTTATAATATATTATAAATGACTGTAAAATTTATAATACTAGGAAGATTAGGAAATGCTATATTTAGATATATGGCTTGTGCTATAATGTGTATAATTACTAATACAGAATATTCTTCTAGTTATAGTTATTATAATAATTCTAATGATATTTCAGATTCAACAAATGACAACTTTAATTTAGTTTTAACAGATGACAAATTTTTAGAAGTTTCTAGATTTTTATTAACAAATTACCCTATACCAGTACTTAATAAAAACATGATAATGAATGGATTTTATCAACATGATAGTATATATAAAAAATATAAAAATGAAATAATGAATTTTATAAATAATCATCCAGAACATATAGTAATAACAGATGGAATAAATTCAGGTGATGGAAATAAAGAAGCATTTAAAATGTTCGATATTTTAAATACTCCTATTAATTTTAAAAAAATATATAAAAATGTTATTCACTTAAGATTAGAAGATTTTGTTACACATAATTTATATTTACCGGTTGAAAGAATACTTTCTTTATTAAATAAAAATATAATAACAGATAGTATTTGTATTGTTTGTAAAAAACCTACAACTAAATTTGAATTTGAGTATATAAAAACAATAACAGATTTTTTAAAGGAAAAATATATAGATATAGATATTAAAATTGAAAACAACGATGTACTTACTGATTATTATATTATGAAAGAAGCTGAACTATTAATTTGTTCTCAAAGTACATTAGTTTGGAGTGCAGCTTTCTTTTCCAATAAAAATAAAATATGTTATTCTCCTAATTATATCATACCTGGTTCAAATATGACTTGTAAATTCCCAACTGAAAATACTATCTTATATTAAAATATTTTTTAATAATGATTATTGTGTATAAATATTGTAAATATATATATAGATAGATATATATATATATATTATATGATTTACTCTCATAGTGATAATAAAGGTATTCCATTACAAGACAAACTTAATAAAATTATTAACAAAAAAAAAGGGTTTTTTATAGAACTTGGTGCAAATGATGGATTATTCCAAAGTAATACTGCTTTTTTTGAAAAAGAATTAGATTGGACAGGAATACTAATAGAACCGTCATTTAAAGGGTATGAATTATGTAAAATAAATAGATCTAATTCTGTATGTTTAAATTGTGCCTGTGTATCCAATGATTATAAAAAAGATTTTGTTTGGGGTGATTTTAGTGATAATAACCCAATGGGAAGTATAAATGGAACTAGAATAAGAAGCAATAAACTCATTAAAGTAAAAGCAACTACATTAGAAAAAATTCTGGATGAAAATAATGGTAAAAATATAGATTTATTGTCATTAGATACTGAAGGATATGAGTTAGAAATATTAAAAGGATTAAATATGGATAAATATCGTCCTAAATTTATGTTAATTGAATTATATACAAATGATTATGATAATACAGTTAATTATTTGAATTTAAATAATTATAAATTACATTCAAATTTTACAAATTATAATAAAATAGATAATCCAACTTGGGATGGTTCTCATAATGATTTTTTATTTATTGATAATACTATTTAATGATACTTTCATTATTATTTATAAAATATTTTACTTTTTTATTATGCCTTTTACAAATTATACTTGCTGCTATATTTCGCACAAGAACAGATTGTAGATGAATCACTAGATCTTGTATTTGTAGATGCTGACCATAGTTACCAAGCAGTATCACATGATATACCATTTTGGTGGAGAAAAATACGAAAAGGGGGATGGTTAATGGGAGATGATTATGCCAGTTGTCATCCAGGAACAAAAAAAGCAGTTGATGAATGGTCAAAAAAAATGAGATTAGAGTTGCGATTTTTATATAAACCTAATAATTCTTATCCTATTTACTATTTTATTAAACAATAATATAAACAATAAAAAACATATTATTTATATTATGGAATTAATACCTAACTCTAATTTTTATTGTAAAAATAAAGATACATATCCACCATTTAAAAATGGTTTGTATTTGGAAGAATATTTTTGTAAATATATGATTGATAATAATATTCAAACAAAACGAAAATATATACCTGCACTATGGACCAATTTTCAAATTGAAGGTTGGTTTCAACATAAGAAAAATGAAATGCAATCAGCTTTAAATCAATGGATAAGTCAAAATCCATCTAAAAATGGATATTTTACAATAGTTCAATATGACGATGGTCCTTTACTTAGCTTACCTGAAAATACTATTGTTTATGGTGCATGTAGTGGTAATATTCCACTTCCATTAATTTATCAAGATATTAATAATACCCTCATTAATTTACCAAAAAAATCATTTAACGAAAAAAAAAAATTATGCTCATTTGTAGGAAATATTACTAGTAACAACGTACAACCTAATGTTCGTACAGTAATATTTAATAAATTTGTTACAAATACCTTATTTAAACTAATAAATTCTGGTGGATGGACACCATCGGTAAATGGTAATTTACAAAAAATATTTATTGAAACTACTATTATGTCTAAATTTGCATTAGCGCCTCGTGGATATGGTCGTTCTTCCTTTAGATTTTTTGAATGTTTTTTATTAGGTACAATTCCTATTTATATTTGGAATGATATAAATTGGTTACCATTTCAAAATATTATTGATTATAATAAATTATGTATTGTTATACATATTTCTCAAATTGATGAATTAGAGAATATCATTAATAATATTGATGAAAATAATTATATGAATATGTGGAGTTATTATAATGAAATAAAACATTTGTTTGAATTAGAAGGTATGACAAAACAAATTATTTTAGAAGAAAATAAATAATATAATTGGTGGAATCACATCTAATGAAAATATGGCATCGTATGAAGACATCTATTCTCTTTTACTGAATCTTGATAAATGGAAGTATGTCCATACTTTTTCAATAAATTATCCACTTTTAAATGATTCCCTTGTGCGTTAAATGCACTCTCTTGATGAATTCTATGCATTACTTGAATACTTTCCACATTATAAAATTTCTTTCCATCTTTCCATAATTTTAACCATAAATCATAATCTTCTATCCCATTTTCTTCCCATATTGCCAATTCTTTTCTTAGTAAACAAGTACTATTAACTATCGGATTTAGTGTAAAAAAATTATGGTTTTTTAAATCTCCCAGAGGAATATCTGGCTGACCACTTCTATCACCAAAATATTGACAATGAGTTCCTATAATATCATATGTTTTCATATATGGAATTTGACTTTCTAATTTATTAGGTAACCAGTTATCATCTACATCTATCAAACTTATCCAATCATATTTACAATATTTTATCATTTCATTTAAAGCATTAGATTTCCCTTTTATTATATATAAATCATATACTTTTATTCTACTGTCTTTTTTTTCAAATTCTTTTGCCTTTTGATATATAGATGAATTTTCAGAATGACCATTTATACCAATAATTAATTCCCAATTTTTAAAAGATTGATAGTGTATACTACTTACACTTTCATCAATAAATTCAATACCATTATAAATTGGTAATAATATGGTTATCATTATATTTATATTATATTTATATTTATATTTATATTTATTTAACTTTTATTATAAACATTTTTGTATAGCTCTATATAAATTATTGGATAAATTATAATGTAAATCCATACCCTCATTAAGCCAATTTCCACCAGCCCTATAGTGTAAAAATACATTATCATATATCTCACAAAAAAATTTATTATTACTATTTCTAGGATCATTTTTAATAAAATCTATAATAGGACTCGTTTCTATTATATTGGTAGGTAATTCAGTTATATCCCATGAACACGACCATAAATGTTTAATAAAATAAATATTATTTGTATGGAATAATTTGTTTTTCCAACGAATTTCATCTGTATTTGGTATAGGTTTATCCTTCATTTGTTTTTGTAACCATTCTTGCGTCATTCCACCTGTATCACATCCAGGACAACATGACCAATTTAATAAATCCAAATTTTTCATTTTTGTCATATCAAAATAATAAATTCCATTCCAAAAATAATTTATTTTAAAATCGTTTCTACTTTGTAAAACAATAGCACAATCATATTGAGAATATTTGTTTATATCAAAATAATCAATCAAAAACATATCACTATCTAATAATAAATATTTATCTGGATTTTGTTTTTGATAATTTAAAATAAATGTCATTGAATCAGCAGTTCTTATAGAAGCTTTTTTATTATTTTTATGTTGTTCATTGGGTATATTTATACATGTAATTTCTAATTTATTACATAACATTTCTATTGAATTTTTAATAGTTGTATTACCTCCATTTGTAAAATCAGGAAAACTCTTGGCATCATTAAAAACTATAAATTCATATTCACCTTTAAAGAATTTTTTTAATGTATTATATTGAATTTCAATAAAAGTAGGATTATTAACAACTGCTGTTACAATTTTCATTATATAAAATATATAATATATATTTAAATTATAATATTAATGTTAACTCTTTACATTAAAAATGATTGAAAAACAAACCATCTATCTTTTCTTGGATCTTCCTCTTCAATTAATTTAAAATTTTTAAGATTGTTTATGATACAATCTATTATCAATATTTGATCATCTTTTACCAAATATTTATGTGTAAAATAGTCATTCAATCTATTATAATAAATTGTATGCCAACATTCTAATTTATTTTTATGACTTAAGAAAAAACCGCCTGCTACAGATACTTGATCGGGTGGAATTGGAATAGCGGGCATATTATTTTCATTTTTATTAAGAATAATTCTAGTTAATAAATTTAAATCTCTTCTATTACCTGGTAATCCATAGTAAATTCTATTTTTATCTAATAAATTTATTTTATCTTTATTTGGCCAATTTATAATTTCTTCATTCGTTAAATTATTACCTCCACGAAAATAACCTATATCACACCATCCATACCATTCTGTCTCAAAATATTTTTTATCCATTGTTTCTTTTACAAAATTTATTTTTTCACTCCATAACATATTTAATTTCCAATCTGTATTAAATCTACTTTTATCATTTAATAAATTGTTATTTTTATGATTATTTATCCAATTATCTCTCCACTGATACCCATAAAAATCCTCCCATTCTTTAAAAATTACTTTTATTTTTTCATTTGTATTATTCTGTATCTGTATTAATGGTTCTAATACACTATAACTCTCTTTATTTGTATAAATTACCAAATTAAAATTATTTACATTACCAATGAAATTACTCATCCATTGCCTATACGTATTTACATCAAATTTAGATTTTAAATTATACCAACAAGTAGCAAATGTTATATTCATTATTAAATAATATAATAATGAATATTTATATATTTTTATTTTTATTTTATATTTTTTATATTTTTTATATTTTTTATATTTTTTATATTTTTTATATTTTTTATATTTTTTATATTTTATATATTTTATACATTCTTGAAAATAAATTATTCTCTATAAAAGCATTTTATAGATTTCATATTTTTTTCAATTTCTGTTATAACTTTTGTAAAATATTTCCATATCTTATGATATTTTAAATAAGGTATAAATAAATTAAAATTTGTATTAAATAAATAAAATGAATTAAAATTTTCAATTAATTCTTTATTTCTCTCTATTTCTTTTTCGTTATTCTCAAATATTGAAATAGTAGATTGTAATTTTAAATTGGGTATAAATATTGTTGGATCATTATAGATTAACCATTTTTCTTTTAATATATGTTCATTCCAAATCTGATCACATGAATATAAATTTTTTAACAATCCTTTTTTGGTAGTATCTGTCTCATCAATAATACCATATAATTCTTTGATACCCTTTTCAAACTTTTTTATAAGAGTTGGAATAAATTTATGATTTATAATATAACTAGATGTAGTATTGGATTTTAATAATCTATAAAATCCATTTCCATAATATTCTTCACCATTTATTATTTTATTTGTTCCTGATAATATAATCATATCAGGTAAGTGTTGAGATATTGTTTTATTTAAATCACTAACAAATGCTTCATATTTTTTTGTATCTTTTATACAAATATCATCCTCTATAATTAAAAAATAGGTATTTTCATTATCTACAGGCATATCCAATATATTTTTTAATAATTGTAAATGTGATAATGAACAACCAATATCTCCTTCTTTATGTCTAATGGCTTCAAATCTATTCATTTTAATTAGAAAATCAATATTTTCAATATTTTTTCTTCTATCGTCTGATTCATTTAAATTAATAAAAAAACCTTCTTTAAAATCATAATCATATTGTCTTGTTGGTTCTATAACAGTATCTTTTTTAAATCCGTCAATAAACATTTTACATATATTATTTGATGTAATCTCTCTAATTAAAATATCAAGAAATATAATTAATGTCATAACATATTTTTTTCGTATTGGTTCAGTAATTGTATTCTTCTTTTTCATATAAAAATCTTTTTCATTTGACAAATAAATTAATAATTCTTGAAAATTATCCATAATTATTTATTTATATAAATTTATTTATTTATATACTAAAATAATTTTTACAATTTATATGCTACGTTATTTTGAAGTATATCTGAATATCCATTTGCTTGTGCTGTTATATGAGGATTTACACAATAACATGGAAATTCGCTTTGAATGACATTCGCATAAAAATGATCGACTTCTCTTGGATAATTTGGAATATTTTTTAATATATATTCCATTACTCGTTTATTAATTATATAACTCCCTGTAGTATATGTATTCACAACTTTATTAATATTATCACTTATCTTTTCAAGTATGGCAGCCCGATGATTACCAGTCAAATATAATAGTCCAAAATTTAAATCAGTTAATTGAGGTTGTAATATATCCATAACCTTATTAAATTTAATACCATTTCCTATTTTAAATATAGTATCATCTTCCAAAATTAACACATTTTCATATTTATTTTCAATACATTTTTTAATTATTTCTATATGACTTAACATACATCCTAATGCTCCTATTTTATACTTTGTTTTATCACAATTATTATGTTTCAGCCATTCAGGTAAAGGATTTATAAAATTAGGATTCCAAGTTGCTATCATTTGTTCAGTCGGTTGGATAGCTTTAAAAAATTCATAATTAGTTATACCTACTCTTTTTAATTCTGTTATTATAGCATTTTTTCTATCTGTTCGATGTTCTAAATTAATTACAAAAACTTTATCTATTTTCATCAATATAAATAATTTATAAATACTTTTAAATACTATTTATAAATTATCTTCTTTGAAATAATGTTCCCATTCCATTTAATTGTAATGTATGTAATGCGGTATTTTTATCCCCAAATCTCTCTTTATGTGTTAATCTTATCTTTCCATCTTTATTTTGAGTAACATCATGTTCTTCAAATTTTTGTTCATTCGGATTGGTTTCTGATATAAAATGAACAACATTTATATATTCACTTTCAAAATTATAATTCAAATTTCGAATCGCATTTAATCCATTAGTATATGTATGATTCAAATGTCCCGCCATTTCTTTTTTATTAATATATTTTTTAATTCCATCTACAAATTGTAGTATAGATTTAGCTCCAATCGGGAAAAAATTACTTCTATCAATAAACATTCGGTTAGTAATAGCACGCTGTTGAAGCATATTATCTTCCATCGACCATCCCCACATATTTGGAAATCCATTAATTCTTTCAAAATCAAATCCTGTGATTGAAACAATACCACCTAATGCAAAAGGATAACCATAAAAATGTTTTATTTTATTCTGTTCGGTCTTATAATTTAATAAATTTTTAGTATAAGGAACTGTATCTACATCATTAAATACAAAAGTTATATTTTTATAATCTTTCGGGTATTTGTTTCTACTTGCTAAAAATCCAATATTTTTCATTGCCCCTCTATTAAACGGTTTACTATCACATTGGTGCACAAAGTATATTTCATATTCCTCTTTTTTATAATCTTCCATAATAAATTCCATATATTTCATAAAGAATTGTTTATGTTCTTTTCTATCACGATAAGGCACAATAAAAATAATTTTAGGAATCATAATAATATAATACTATATATATTATATTCAAATTTTACTAAAATATATATTCACATTTATCTACATATATTTTTTGATTTATTTTATTTTACCTTCAAGAATGTAATTACATATATTTTTCTAAAATAGCCTTAGGAATTAGCTTATCTTGAATGATATCTAATTTTTTATAACATTTATTAATTGTTACTTCACTAATCTCACTCACTTTATTCACATCTTTCTTTGATAAATTTAAATTACAAGATTGCCCTATAAAATATATAATACCAGCTGCTATACTGTGTGGTGTATTTTCCGGTATTAAATTATTTTTTTGAATTCGTAAAGCAATAAACTTACAACATTTAGTTAATTCGCTATTAATATTCAATTTACTACAATATCTATCAATAAAATCTTCAGGCTTTGTTCTACAAAGAGATGTTTTATCAGTATTGGTCATTTCACATTCGATTTCATTTATAATACTAATCGCATTTTTACATCCTTTAGTCGCACTTGTGTTATCCAAATTAAATATAGTGGCAATTTCTTTAGCTGTTCGGGGACAATCATTTGTTCGGCATGATATATAAATAGATGCCGCAATGATTCCGTCTCTATTTAATCCTCTAAATGTTTTGTGTTCAGATATTTTCTTATGATATCGTAAAGCTTCGTCTATAATAATTTTAGGTATCCCCGCATTATGTGCAATAATAGTAATTCGTTGAAATTCATCGTATTGCGATTTTTCTTTATATGGCATTGATTGCCATTCGGTATATCTTCTTATTTTTCTCATTTCATAGGATGTCGCACCAATACACAATACTTTACACCCATATGATGATTCTTTTAATAATGGATTTACAGGCATTCCACATCTAGTAGGGTCGGAACCTTGATTATCATCAGCTCCATAATATCTCCATTCAGCAGTCTGATCTACCATATCTTTATAAATTACACTACATTTAGGATTAGAACAAGCTAAAAATCCATGTTCTGTCATCCTCACAGATGATTTACATATATCACAATTTTCTCTCTGTCCTTCTACTCTATATATACATTCTATCGGTTCTTCATTTATAAAATTATTCTCTATTTGAGCCCACAATTCCGCTTTGGATTTAGTCGACTTTCTTTTTTTGGTTTGTCCATCGCTCATTTTATTATACTGAATATTTTGTTAATTTGTTTTTAATTCAATTTTATTTTATATTTATCTAATTTATATGGGAGCAGAACAATCTACATCTAATATACCAAAAAAAAAAACATTATCATCTTCTATTGATTATCTAGCCGCCAATTACATATTAACTAGTAATTTTCAAGACTTGAAAAATCTTACTAATCCAGAATATTGTAAAAACTTGGTTATTTTAACATCTGATGTTATCTCTCGTTATCTAGGTGAAACTGATTTAGAATATCTTAAACAACGCCTAGAAGGTGGTGTAGAAGTTTTAAAAATGTCAGCACCGGAAAAAATAGCGTATTTCAATAAAAATAATTTGGATAAAATGGACATTAAAAGTGATTTAAGAAAAAAAAGAATGTGTATATCTATTGCTAAATATTATGTTCAAATATTTCATATTTTTAATGCCATTGCACATACAATAAATCCTGTATACACTTGGAAAGATAAATTCGGATCTACTGTTTCTGTCGATTATGAACATAGAAATGATATTCCTAAAGATGTTCAACCTACTATTTCCAAAGTAAATTTATGTAGTTCTAGAATTAATGCTTTAATGACAGATAAGTCTTTATTAGATAAAACTGGTAATGATATTGTTGAATTGAAAGCCAATTTTTGTAATCTTAACAAATCGGATAATTCATCCCTTAATTCCGAACCAGGTATACCAGAATTAGAATCATTATATTATGATTTATATGACTATAATATCGGTAAATTTGCTTCAATGTCGGAAGATATGATGAAAGAATATAATAAAGATTTGCAATCTTTCTATACTTTATTCACTGGAAAAGATAAACTGCCTTCTGATATTAAGAAATTTGGACAAATTCCATTAAGAGATTATAAAAATATAAATCAATGTAAAAAAGAGGGAGCCTTTACCAAATCTTATAAAGGAACTGTCAAGGAGAAATTATTTAAACAATATATTGATAATATCAAAGATATGATGAAAAATACGGAAGAAAATCAAAAAGTATTATTAGAAATAATTGATCAATTATTTGTATTCGTGACCGACCCTCAAGACCCCACTAAAAAACTTATTGTTATTAATCCCAAACTAGACAATAAACTTCTTTCAACACTAATAACAAACACTAGAACTACAATTCTTAAACTATATACTGGTTGTGAAACGGATTTCTTTAAAGGACTACAATTATTCGAAGCGATTGTCGAAAAACAAATTATTGATACTTCGGGGGCACAAATTAGAAAGTTACAAGAAAATGTGGAGGAAACTATTTCTCTCGAATCAACGGAAAGTTCCCTTCCACCTACTAGTACTGGAACTGGAACTATCTAATCATTATAGATTGTCTACACATTCAAAATTAATTTTAACTAAAAATGTTAAAATTAGTTATTACATTTATCAAAGGCGTGATTTGAACAGTTTTTATTTATATTCGTTTTTTATTTCATTGGTCAAATAGGTATTTTTACTTATGGCGCTTATTATTTTTCTGGTTTCCTTTTCGTCATTGTCTATGTCCGTCATAGTATGAAATACCAACATGGTTATTTTTGTTTGTAAATCATCCTTTACATCCCACCCTTCATTCTCATCTTGCCATTTATGTATATTGACTCTTTGTTTAAACGATAATTCACGGATTCCCTTCAATAGATGTAGTAGTTCATTGTCCTTTTCCCATGTATCATCGTCCTTCACATACAATGTTTTTCTCGAGGCATCTGTACAATGAATGGGTCTTTGTAAAATATCCAACTCACTTAAACCAGTTACCATCATTTTCGTGATTGATTTTGTTAATCCATTTTCTATTGTATGATCATATGTTTCAGCGGTTATAGGCAATGATTGTATAAAATCGGTTAAATTCATCGCATCTTTACAATGTTCATTTAAAAACATTTGAATATTGAATTGATTATTGGTCGTATTATGACTATTGGTATTTGTATTAATGTGGTTTCCCATTTGAGGCATTATTTCCATCATCTTTTCCATGAAATCTTGATTCTTCAATAGAATACCTTCTAATACACCTTGAGTATTCAAAAGAGTTTTAACCAATAATTCTTTGTCTACATCAGTATTCGTAGTCTTACCATGTGTAGGTAGAGTTGTATTAGTATTTGAAGTTTCGTCCTCTTGAACTATGGAGCATTTTTTTTTGTGATTCCATAATGATGCTCTATGATTATATACTTTTCCACACTCACAAATATGTGAGAATTGTTGTTGTATTCCTGTTGTATTTGTTGTATTATGTTTTATGGACTGTAAATGCTTATTAAAATCACCCTTCTTATAGCATATATAATCACATTTTTCACACATATATTTTTGAGGAATTTTTGAGGAATTTTTGGTTGTATTTGTCATATATATATACAACCATAAAATTCTCCTAAATACTTTTGCATAAATATATAAAATTTATCAGTAACAAATTAAAATAAATCAAAATTGAAAACAGAGCATAATGCTCTAAAACGCTTTTTCACCACTTTTCCCAATCCTTTTTCCCAGAATCAAAAAAACACAACAAATATATGTGTGTAATTTTAAAAAGTCAGATTAGGTCTGTGAAAAAAGTAAAAAAGTGATTTACCTACAAGTATCATTGACAGTGCCTTTTTATATAGTCCATTTTCCTGCCTACATATGTAGACGATTATCTACATCATCTAAGTATTTTTAAAAATAAAATGTTATTTTCAGTCGCTTGACATCAAGGTAAATTTGTGATTTTATCCCCCTAATTCGGGAAATCCATTTTTCGGGCTGTGAATCGGCGTGAATCGGGACATTAAATCATACAATTGTTGTATAGATGGTTGTTGTTAATAGTTTATCCTATGAATCCGGAAAATCCATTTTTCATTTATTCATTTTGGAAAAAATCGGGAATCTCATTATCATCCAATATATCCTCCTGATACTTTCCATACTCAATTATTTACCCTTCGATCATTGTTCTATTATAAATAATAACAATCCATTTAATGATCTTCTATTTAGATCTTATTTAAAAACCCTTTTATTTTAGGATCTAAAAAAATTGATCTTTTAAATTGAATTAAAGAAATCCCAATATAATAAATTATAATATGAATAATAACAATATTTGGAAATCGATCGACCAAGATATGTATGAAGATACAGAGCCACATAAGGTAGAATATTATTTAAATTGGGAACTAGCACAATGTAAATCCAAAACACAAAAAACATTGTCTTTTATTGCTTTAGAGCATCATAAAATGGAATGTACAACTACTGATACAAAAACTAAAGTAATATCTATCTTATTTACAAATAATTCTTTGATAGAAGCTGCTGCATGGAAAAGTAGAAGCCATGCATTATTTAATTTAAATAATTCTAATAAAAACATAAAAATTCGTAAGTTATCATCGGAAAAAAATAGTGATTATATCAATTGTAAGGATCTGAAAGCTTCATTTATGAAATATATAAATCCGAAAAAATCATATAATGGATTTGGAGATGTGTTAATTATGTGTAATCATATAAAACGCATCAATGATATGGAGGACTTTTTAAAATTTTTACACGACTTTGATGGTTTTAATGCATATACTGATTATAAATTTCGCTTTAATATTTTCTTCGATGAATACGACGAGTCCAAACTATATACACAGTCACTTAAGCTTGTACAAAAAATATATCATAATAAATTATCTTATATGATTAATGCTATTCAATATATTAGCGCTACCCAACACCCGACATTACTATCAGATTTAAAAAGAGAAACTGGTGATAATGATATAGTTTTAAAAAATCTAATAGATAATGTAGGCTATAAAAAAGATAAGGATTATAAAACCATTATTGATCAAGATTTTATTCCTCATGAAGGTCCTAAAGACCCTGTTGAATATGTTAAATCTATACATAAAGACCATCCTGAAATATTTAAATCAGGAAAAGTATATTTTGTTCCATCTGCAAACAGCACATATTCACATGAAGAAATGGCCGATCTTGATATATGGAAAGATCTAGGATTATGGACGCTAATTTTGAATGGCAAGAATAAAGAATTTCGCAGTCCAGTTGGAGAAATTGAAAAAATAGATTTTACAAAAAAACTTGATGAAAATCCTGTTGAGCTTCGCGACTTACTTATTAGCTGGAGAAAAAGAAATCCGACTGCTGGGATTGCCATTGTTGGAAAAATCGTTGTCCAAAGAGGTATTACATTTTTGACAAAAGATGACGCGGGTAATTCATTTAACTTTGATTATATGTTCATTTCAAGATATTTTGCAAAAGTTAAAAATGATTTGATTCAATTGGTTGGTAGAGGACAGGGTAAAGAAATATATGTAGAAAAATTTACGGTTATAACACAACAAGCTGTCTGGGATCTAGTGAATAATTATATTTCGGATTGTGAAGCCATAACAGACCAACAACCAGAATACTTTGATGAAGACATGTTATCTAATATAGGTGTTCGTGATCCTTTTGAGAACATTGAAGATCATTATGAACTAACCCTTGATAATTTAAATGATTGGGTATCTAAAAATGTAACAACAAAAAAGAATAAACCGGCCAAAATTAAAGTATCTGTCTGGGTCGCAAAAGAAAAGAATGAAGATGGTTTTATCCTACATGAATTTAGAAAAGGTGAACATAAGGTATGGAGTGTTGAAGAGGCAAAAAAAGAGCGTGGAGGTATTCCCAAATCCGGCCATAGAATTTTCCCTTGCTATACTGATATAAATGATTCAACTTCATTAAAGTGGTATGTGTTTTATAGAGTTTAATAATACAAATTTATATTACTTTATTGAATTCTTTTATAAGTTCTGGTTTTGAAATCGAACGAGGTCCTACTGTATTATCTGTCTCAAATACTATATTTTGTAATAATGTTATATCAATCTCCGTCTCTTTATTGAATTTAATGAAATAATGTGATTGTGGACTTTTATTTTCTATTAATGTATCTACTTTTCCCGCATAAACCCCTACACGCCTGAAGGAAATATCCGGGTCTTCATTTTTCTTAACAAATATATATCCTTTTGGATCTTCTTTTATTTCTATTTCTCTCTCATAATTTCTTGTTTCCCATATTTGAAATACACATGGAACATCATATTCTTTATCATTTATCATAAATGAATTAGTAGGTAAATCAAATTCGGTAATTAAATGAAAATGTAGCGGAAA
>Ga0233413_10000725_pt1 | contig 15300 bp, 16 predicted proteins | sample Na_anoxic_6_MG_FD_189019 | JGI IMG/M metagenome (GOLD analysis project Ga0233413, IMG submission 189019) | Seawater microbial communities from Saanich Inlet, British Columbia, Canada - Na_anoxic_6_MG | ecosystem: Environmental > Aquatic > Marine > Inlet | place: Canada: British Columbia... | reverse complement strand
GACTCTCCTTATGGGCCACAGAACAACCCTAACATGCGTAAAGTGGCTAGTATCCCTCTGGTCATTATTGAAAAGTGGAAGCGTGAGCTTGGCATCGACATCATGGACAAGAACGACATGCCAAAGATTAAGAAGCTTCTTAATGACCCTGAGTATCGTTGGCTTCGGACACATGAAAGCAACTTGTAATGGGCTTGGCTACTTATTCAGAGTTGAAAACTAGCGTTGCTAATTATCTTAACCGAGATGATTTGACCAACGTTATTCCTGACTTTATCTCTTTGACAGAGAACCGCATGAACCGCGACTTGCGTGTTCGCGCAAACATGGTTAGGGCAAACACTACGACTACAAGCGGTACTGCGTTCTACGACTTGCCCAGTGATTTGATCGAGCTTCGTAACATTACCTACAACTCTGGTTCTCAGGTGTATGCCTTGGCTTATCTTTCACCTGAGTCAGGTAGCCGCGAGTACGGCAACATTGTTTCTGGTTCTCCTAAAGCTTATACAAACTTGGGTAAGAACATCGAACTCTACCCAGCACCAGACGGTGAGTATACAATTGGTATTAACTATTACCAACAGTTGACACCGCTGTCCAACACAAACTCTACTAACAACATTCTTCAAGCTTTCCCAGATTTGTACCTCTACGGTTCATGCTTGGAGGGAGCTACCTATCTTAACGATAGCGAACAGCTACAGCGTTTTGCAGGACTTTACCAGAAGTCCCTAGAGGAAATCAAAAAGGCAGAAGATTCTGCGCGTTACAGCGGGACAGTTATGACCATGACTGTGCAAGGCGATCCAGGTTCTCTTGTTCGTAGGGGTGCGTAATGGCTACAAATTGGGTTTTAGATTTATTTAATATTATCCAAGAAGACAACGGTAACCTTCTTACAGAACAAGGCGGTTTCTATATTTCTCTGCAAGAGTTTGACAGCACTGTCTGGGAAGAAAACACGGCAACCGGAAATGGCTAAAGAGCTTTTTGACATTAACGGACAGCAGACCGGCTTTTCTCTTAACACAGATTTGTCGCCCTACGACATGCCGCCTACGTTTTTCACATCCGCCAGCAACGTTCGGTTTGTGGACAAGAAGGCCAGTACCATTCTAGGCAACTCTCGCGTCTTTGGTACGGCTCTGGATGTACCGTACTGGATCATAAGTTGGACGCAAGGCAGCACACCTCTGTGGATTTACGGCGGTGCTACGTCTCTGAACAAGATTGACGGTTCTACTCACTCTGACGTTACCCGCACCTCTGGGGCATACACCACCATTGCAGGGACTACGAAGAACTGGCAGGGCGGTGTGCTTGGCGGTGTATTGGTAGCTAACAACACACTGGACGTACCTCAGAGCTTTACGCAGGGTGGCACAGAGTTTACAGACTTGCCCGATTGGCCCTCCACGCTTCGCTGTGAGGTCATTGTACCGTTTAGGAACCATTTGGTTGCCCTTAACCTAACCGACAGCGGCACCGCAAAGCCCTTTACAGTGCGCTGGAGCGACGCTATCCCTTCTGGGGCAGCTACCAACGGCGCAGACACTTGGAACTCTGCTAGCACCGCCTCTGAGTCAGGAGAGGCTACCATAGGCGGCACCAAGGGTCGTATCCTCAACGCTCTGCCTCTGGGCAACGAGCTTATCGTCTACAAGGAAGACAGTATCCACTCTTTGACCTATGTTGGAGGTACGTTTACCTTCAACCTTCGAGAGAAGTTTAAGAACACTGGCTTGTTCTCTAGGGACGCTGTTGTTGATCTTGGCGATGGTAAGCATGTGTTTATGTCCACCAACGATGTTGTGGTCACAAACGGTAACAGCCTGACAAGTGTCATTGACGACAAAGTAAAAACATTCTTGTTCTCCCAGATCGACAGTACCTATTATTACAAAACGTTTCTGGTCAATAACCGTATCCAAAACGAAGTCTGGATTTGCTATCCGCGCACAGGTGCTGCCGGCGGTTTACCAAACACTGCCTTGGTCTGGAACTATAGAGACAATACTTGGGCTACCAGAGACCTCCCAAGTGTCAACTACATTGGCGTAGGGTTGGTAGACCCTGAGCTTACAAACACATGGGCAGCAGCCACAGACACTTGGCAGAACAGCACCCTTGCTTGGTCTCAGCAAGCTTACAACCCCACGGTTGATTCTCTGCTGATGTGCTACCCTGCAAGCACTGCAGGTGACAGCAGGTTCTTCTTGGCTGACTCCAGTACTACGTTTGACGGATCAACATTCATAACAACTTTGGAACGAGTTGGTCTACACGCTGGAAAAACTGATTCTGTTAAAGCTGTAAGTAGAATTTATCCTAGAATTAGTGGTACAGGATATGTTAAAATAAGTGTAGGGGCTGAACTAGAACCCTACGCTGGTGTTACTTATGCTGATCCAGTTGAGTTCAATATTGGCGTAGACAATAAAGTTGATTGTCGAGTTCGCGGTCGATACATCGCTATCAAGTTTGAGCACGACACCGATACTTCCTTTAATCTTTCTGGATATGCAATTGAGTCCGAAGTGGTGTCGGACAGATGAGCAGAGAGTTCCTCCGGTTTAACCACGCTAATCCGCCCTCTGATCCAGAAGAGCTTCCAGGTTATCTCAACGAAACTTTTATCGAACTTGGTGCTGTTGTAGAGCTACTTCGAGACGGACACTTAGACGTAGTCTACGAAGCTCCTACGAAGCCAAGTCAAGGTGACATACGATATGCAGACGGAACTAGTTGGAACCCCGGAAGCGGAGAAGGTATATACTTTTACAACTCTGCCGGTTCATGGGTTAAGCTATAGGAAAGTAAATCCTAAGAGTAAAAACTTTAAGACAATAGTGGGCCAGTGTTGGGAGTACATAGAAAACTCTACAGGTAGAAACAACACAGACGTTATCAAAGCAGTAGATATTATCCAGCGAGTAGTAGACAAGGTTTCTGATCTCTGGGTTACTATCGATTCTGAAAAAGGTGAGATCGTCGGTTGTTTTGTAATAGGGGCTGCAGCGTATCCTCAAGCAACAGGGATTAACGCAGAAGCCATTGGCGGTAAGTTTAACTTTCCAGACGTGGTCCCAGTGGTGGAGAAGTACTACAAAGCTCTTGGTTATAAATTCTTTGAGATGACCGGTCGCAAGGGTTGGGAAAAAGTAATGGCCCCCTTGGGTTACGAACTAACAAGTATTACTGTATATAAGAGGCTATAAAATGGGCAGTATTTTTAAACCTAGCAGCACGGTGGTTCAAGCACCATCGAGTTCGCAGACGCAAGGGACAAGTAAAGTTGAGCCGTGGGAAACCGCTACTCCCTACATTGAAACACTGTTGCCACAGTTGGAGTCAGGGTTCAACGTTGCTCCACAGTTGTACCAAGGTCCACTAGTACCGGGTACGTCTGCTCAGACCGCTGCGGCTAGGGGCTTGTACGGGCAGGTAGGGCAGACTGCCGCTGGGTTAACTCCCGGTTTCCAGACTGTCTACGACCAGATGTACGGTCAGGCTACTGCTGCTCCGGGCACTAGCGCACTGTATCAAGCACAAACTGGTGAGATTGCCAACCAAGCTCGTCAGCTTACCGAGCGTGACAAACAGTTGGCCCAGCAGCAGGCTATGGAAGCTGGTCAGTTTGGGCTAGGCTCTACTGCCCTAGGTGAGCTTCAGGCTCTCCAGCAGCAGAAACGAGAAGAAACTGTTCAGAGCCAACTGGCCAGTGCTTTGGGTGCAGAAGATCAGCGTCGCGTCGCAGCGGCTGGTGCGTTGCCGGGAATGGCCCAGTCCATTATCCAGTCCATGATGACACCGGCTCAGTTGCAGGAGGCCATTGGCCGGGATGTTGAATCTCGACAGGGTGCTGAACTTGCAGACCTTCGTCGTCTGTCACAGCAGCAGCAGGAAGCAGAACGTGCTCAGGCTATCACCTACGCTAACCTGCTGGGTGGCTTGGCTGGTCTTGGTAGCTCCACTCAGATGCAGCAGACATCCTCTGGCATGACGGGTACGGTTATTCCCGGATCGTCTATCTTCCAGCAGCTTGCTGGTGCAGCGGGTACAGCAGCATCGGCAGGTGCATTTTCCGACATTAGGCTCAAAACTGAAATCAAACGTGTCGGTGAGCTTGAGAACGGTATTCCGGTTTATCGTTGGAAGTGGACAAAAGAGGCTAAAAAGATTGTCGGAGATCAGGGAACCCTTGGTGTCCTTGCTCAGGAAATTCTTAACATTATGCCAGAAGCTGTCTCCATTGGCTCTGATGGGTACTATCGAGTTGATTACGGGAGAGTTGTAAATGGGTAAACTCTTAGCACAACTGGAACGCATGGGTTCCTCTGAGTACTATAGGGACACTCCGTCTACTGTAACTGTCAATCCTATGCCGGATGCTGGCTACGAGGCCACTGGTGGGATGCTTCCTGCGGGTGAAGTAAGCCCAATGGTCGATGTTGGCTACGAAGCCACAGGTGCAATGGCTCCTCGCATGTATGATCCAATGGCAGGAATGTCTGCAGCAGAACGTGAAATGTACGGCGAAGCTGACGGCATTACTACCGACCTTGGCGAGGAAAGTAGCATCTCGATCACTGGTGGATCAGAGTCCGGTATACAGAAAGATATTGGTTCATTCTTGAACAATCTTGCCAAAGGTGGTTCTGGTAAAGGTCCAGAGCCAGTTGAGCCTGTGCAGGGCCGCCTTCCTCCTATGCCGGGAGTACCGACTGGTAGGTCAAGCTATCGCCCCACTCAGTCTCCCTATGGCATCCCAACTGAACTGGGAACACAAGCTGAGATACAGCAGGAAATTGCTAGACGTATCGCTAAACAACTTGAAAACACTATTGTCAAACGGCCTTACCTTAATTTCCAAGGCTTGATTTAGGTAGGATAAGAATATGGCTAGTTTTATAGACGATTTGAAACGACTTTATACGCAACTTGAAGGTGGTCCACAAGCTCAAGGTAGCTTGCTGTACGAAGAGCCGTCTCCTTTTGCAAGCATGGCTAGGAGCCAGTTTTCTAATCAAAATTACCAAGGCTCTCAGCCTCTACAGGATAGGTTTACTAGAGAAATTGAAGAAAATATTGCTAGAACTGCGCCCAAAAGGGGACAGCAGGGTGACATAGCTGCACAGTATTTTACAGGAACTCCTGGAAGTCTAGCAAAATCACAGCAAAATCTTGCAAACACTATTCAGACGCAAAAAGACATAGAAAACCTAGCAGCTAGCCTAGCCCCTGCTACCCCTTTTCCTAGAACTGCCCCCCCTGCTATGAAACCTATTCCTGCCGGTGTTACTAGAACCCCTGCAGACGACGTAGCTGCTAAAAATAATGCAGCTATAACTGCAGGTGCTTATAACGCCAACAGGATAGGCGAAGCTGATCGTAAAGCAGATATGCTCAAGACCCTTATGGGCGGTGACATGCAAGCTTTTATGCAAAATCTTCTTGCACAGCAAAACCCAACACCTCCCAAAGGTGACTTTGTCTCCAACCTCCTACGCATGTTTGCACAGCCTGAGTTCCAACAAGCTGGCTTTGCGGGTCAGGGCTTTGGCCCTACTGTCTTGGGAGCTACGAAAGCACTTAGGGCAATGGAGACGCAGGACGCTGAGATGGAAAAAGCTCGGTTGGAAGCCTTGGCTAAGGTTGAGGCCGCAGGTCCGAGTTTTGAGCTTAAAGCGCCAGCTATTGAGCTTGTAGATAGGATTAGCGGAGCAAACCAAGCTCTGGAAGCAATTCAGAGAATGAAGGCAGTTCTATCTGCAGCTAGAGTTTCGGGCGGTGGACCGGCTGCGTTGCAAGCACTTAAAAATTTCGGCAACTTTTTCGGTGTTCAACTGGATGCTAGCAAGCCAGAAGAATATAAAATGGAAGTAAATAAACTAAAGCAAGCTGTTCTTTCATCTGGCCTGTTTGGTCGAGAGGCTACCAAAGCAGAATACAAAATTCTAGAGGACATCATAGCAGCCCCAGGTTTGTTCGAGGGTGATCCAGTATTGCTTGCAAAGCTGCGAGGCTTGGAAAAATCATTCAACGCAAAAATAGCTCCAGCAGAGCGTATGCTTAGGGCTGCCGGTGTTCCTACAGACAATATGTTTGCTCCTAATCCTGCTCTGGCTACTAGAAACTAAGGTTATTAAATGGCTACTTGGACACTATACGACGGTACTCAAGTTGAGCTACCGGACGATATGACTGACGGACAAGCTCTTAACGTTATTGCCAAAGCCTTTCCTGCTAAGGCTGCAAGGGTTGGAGTTTCGCCAGACATTGAGCGCGAGTACGATCTGACCAGTGGTGTCAAAAACGCCTCTGCTCGTTTCTCTCAGGCGTTGGCTCAGGGCAATACCAAAGAGATCAAAGCGGCAGCAGACGCTGACTACGGTGCAGGTAACTGGGAAATTACACCGTGGGGACAGCTTGCTGTTAAACCACAGGGTCTGCGTAACATTGGAATTGAGCCTAAAGATGACCGCACGGTTGTTGTAGACGAAATTGGAACTTCTACTTACGACTTGGTCGATCTGGCCCCTGAGATTGCAATTGGTACTGCGTCTGTGGTTGGCGAGGTACTGGGACCGCAGATTTTTTTCCCAGGCTCAGGCGTTGCAGCAGGAGCAGCCACTCGTGGCCTTCTTGGTGCTTTTGGTACTCGCAGACTGGCTGCACAAGCCGCTGGTGCTGGTGTTGGTGACATTGCTGGTAACTATGGTGTAGAGGCGGTACAGGCACTGAGGGGAGAGCAGTACGAAACTCCTGCTGAGATTTGGTCCCGCGCTGGTTCTCAGGGTGCTATTGTCGCCGGTCTAACCTTTGGTCTTGGCCTACCGCTTAACGCTCTAGGGTCAGCAACGAACAAGGTTGCAGACATCTCTAGAGCTAGACTTGCGGAAGGAAACTCCAACAACGGTGTGTCTGTGACTGCTCAGGACGCTATAGATGCCCGTGAACGCCTTACCCAAACGTTGAAAGATGCTGGTTACTCTGACGCAGATATAGAAGACATTGTACCAGTTTTGACCATTAAGCACATGCTTGGAGATCAGGGTACGTTTACTGGCAAATTTGCAACAGTGTTGGAAGGTATTGGTTCTAAGCAACTGGGAGATAAAATTCCAGCTCAGGCTGTCGAGTTTCTTGGCAAAATTGACAACATTGTTCGTGCTGGCGAAGCGGCAGGTCGCAGTCAAATAGAGATCGCAGACTTGGTCAAGGAGAGCTTGACAAAAACTGAGATTGCCCAAGCCAAGAAAGGTCTGGACGGTATTGTTAAGCTACAAGATCAGCTTGGTCCTAAAATGTCGGCAGCTAAAGACGTAACGCAGATTACGGACCTTATTAAAGGTGCGTTGGGACGTCAGATGGCTTACGGGATGGACCAGTTTAAAAGCTCAAAGCTTTACGGAACTCCTGAAGCTCCCAACCCCAACCTTAATCTGGAAAATCTTTCCGGTGTCTCTGTTAAAAACCAAGACGTTGCAGAAATGTTGAACAACACTGCAAAAGAAATTGGTACAAACAACGCGCAAGACGCTATCAAATTATTTGAAGGTGTTGACCAGGCTTTAGCGGCAAAGCTTAATAGTGCTGTTGAGATTAAAAATAATGTTGCTGTGGCTAAGGCAAAGGGTGCTGCTCTAAAAGACATTCCTGATGAAGCACTTGGTCCTAACTTTAGGGAATCTGCCAAAGCTGTTCTAGATGACGGTGCAGAAAGCTTGGTAGAGATCAACGCTAACGACCTGTATCAGCTAAATCGCAAACTTTCTGCAAAAGGCTCCTCCAAGGTGTCTAGTGATCAGGAAAGGCGTAATGGGTTTTTGGCTTCTGATGAAGTTTTAAAGACCATGGACAAATATAGTTCAGGCTTCAGCGCAGAGCTTAAAAGGGTAAACAAAGAGTATCGTAATTTTATCACTCCTTTTAAACAGTCAATGCGAAACATCACTGAAACTACTGCTCAAACGCCTAAGCAGTACGTGGATGATCTTGTCTCCGGTAGAAAGCCACGCTTGTTTAGCGACATCATTGAGCAACTAGACCAAGCCCTCGAAGGTACTAAGGCTATCGGAGGTCGGGGTGCTGATGTGGCGAGTGTAGATGAGCTTCTGGGAGAAGTATCTTCTCAGTATATGCGCTTTATCAAAGACCAGTTCGATCTGAACGCAGCCGCAGCTTTGGACGTGCCGACGCTACGGAAAAATGCGTCTGACGCTTTGAAGGCTATCAGAGCTTTGGAGAAGGCGGATAACACTCCTAGGTTTAAAAAGACCATCAACCGGTTGTTCGATACTCCCGGTATGAGGGACTACAAAAAAGCTCTCAAAGAGCTAGCCGACGGTAAGCCAGAGGGTGCTGCAAAGCTGGGACAGGTTCTTAGCTATCAAGACGCTGCCAAATTTGTAGACAACGTGAGCAACGTTGCTTCAAACTTGTCCAGTTCTGACTTAGCTTCTGCAGCCGCGCAGTTCAGGAACTTGAAAGCTATCGACCCTAGGGCCGGAGAGTTTTACAACGAACTGTTCTATGCAGAAGTGTATTCAAAAGTGCTCAAGTTTGGTGGTCTGCAAGCTGCACAGCGAAACGCATCTATCAAAAATTGGGCAGATGATATTGTGTCTGCCAACAATGCTTCGCCCGATGCTCTTAAAGAACTTCTTGGTCCCAAGTACTACAAGCCTATGATTGACATGGGCAACACCATACAGGGAGCTTTGAACATCGACCCTTCGGCTGGTGCCATTAACGCAGCAGGTTTGCCTATAGCACCTATCAGAGGAGCAATTAACGGCAATCTGTTGGCTACACTGAAGCCTCTTACGCTCATGTACACTCTTCGTGGTTTTGGCCCAGGCCAGCCTGGATGGAAACGTGTTCAGGCGGCAGTGTCAAGCGGCAAGTCTCAGGAAGACATTAACAAGCTGATGGCTCCCTATGTTGGCACTACTGTTAAGAACGCTCGTAAGGCTGCTGGAGCGGCACTAAACGGTCGTACAGGTCTCTTGGCAGCTTCTGTATCAGCTTACATGAACGAAGCTGAGACAACCTTGCCAGAAGAGGGTACTCCGGTTGTTCCCAGAGTTGTGCGCCAGTCTGACGAAGAAATTCAGCAGCAGCAACAGCAGCAAACTGTGTCTGATTACCAAGACGCAACGCTTGGTAAGGCTATGGCAGACGTTATTCGGGCCATTCAAGGCACGGGCCAACAGGCTATTAACATTCCAGACGCTCAGGCGGCTTTGTCAGAAGGCTCTAGAATTGCAGGATCACGGTAATGGCAGACTTTTTCTCAGACTTTAAAAACGCTATCCAAAGCAACCCTCAAGCTAGTCAAGAGTTCTCGCGTTTGAGAGACAAGGCGATGCTCTACGGTGGAGGTGCTGCAGCTATGGGAGCCGGTTCAATGGTTCCAGAACCTGTTATCAACACTGGTCGCACTGTTGTCGAGGGTGCTAACCAGATGGCAGATGATCTTGGACGTAACACCATTGATCCAATGTTGAACCAAATGCTGCCCACGGGTATGAATGTCAACGTGAACACAGGTGTATCACCCATGTCAATGGTGAAAGGACTGCTGTCTAACGAGATGCCGCCTGTTAACCCGTCTGCTAATGTCTCATATCAGACACCGGGAGGAGGTTTCTATGGTTCGGGTACTGTCACGCCTGAAGGAGTTTATGGACCAACAGTTGGATATAGTACTCCGGTACTGGGTGGGGCTGGTTCTTTTGACGCTTCTGTTACTTCCACTGGCACTGCTGCTAAGTTTCCAAGCTCCAGTGACCTATTCGCAGCCGCCCGACTCAATCTCAAGTTCTAGGGATAATCCAATGGAAGTTATTAACGAAGGTATTCTAAAAGCACTAGAGATGCTTGGTCTTGGTCAGCCTCAACAGGGAGGCGGTGTGTTGTCTGCTGTAGCTACTATGCCCCTCCCAGAGGTTAATCCTACTGTTCCTAAAAGCAATGCTATGCCTAAAAGTAAGCCTCTTGTTGTAGACCCCACTGTAAATATCATTGACTCAATTATTGCAAACGAGGGTGGTTTTCAACAGAACAAGGCAGACACAGGTAACTACGTAGGTAATAAGCTTATAGGAACTAAATACGGAATTACCCCTAAAAAACTAGCCGAGTTTGAGGGTGTAGACCCCAGTGCCATACGAAGTAACGACATTGCAAACTTGAGTATTGATAAAGCCAAAGAGATATACAACAAAGATATTAAAAACTTTAAAATTTCTCAGTATCCGGATGGGCTGCAAGAGCAGGTATTCGATATATTTACAAACTTTGGTTACGTTGGTGGCTTAAAAGTAATACAAGATGCAGCTAATATAAAAACTGATGGTAAATGGGGTGCGGAAACTAAGAAAGCTGTGCAGACACTGGCTCCAGAAAAACTTGTTGATGCCAGAATTAAAAAGTACAATAGTATTGTTAAAAACGATTCAAGTAAAGAAGAGTTTTTAAAGGGCTGGATAAACAGGGCTAAAAAATATGAACGATAAAACCCCCATTGACATCACTGCTGGCATGGTTGCTCTAGGGGCGTTAACAGACGTACTACCAGCATTGGCAAGTTTGTTCACCGTTGTCTGGATGGCTCTGCGTATCTGGGAAACTGAGACGGTCAAGAAAATAACAGGGAGAGAATAGCATGGGAGGTTTACCTTTAGAACTCATCACCATGCTAGGCTCTGGCCTTATGGGCGGTGTAATGTCCATGTGGTCTCAGAGCATGAAGGCCAAACAGGATGCCTTTCAGAGGGCCATAGACGGCCTCTCAGCGCAGTCTGAGGCTACTGACCTAGCCAGACGTTACGAGAACAAAGGCTTCCAAGTGACGCGCCGTATAATCGCTCTGGCTGCGGTAGGGGCTATCATTGTTTGGCCGAAGGTTGTGTCTGTATTTTGGCCAGATATTCAGGTTACCGTGGGGTACACAGCTTGGAACCCAGGTTTCTTGTTTTTTGAAGGTAGTGAAGAAGTAAAGTGGCAAGTAGTTAAGGGGCTAGTACTAACACCTCTTGACACACATTTGCTCTCTGCTATAACTGGTTTGTACTTCGGTGCATCTATTGTTAAAAACGCTAAATAAACTAAGGGAAGTACTATGGGAAGTCTAATCACTGCTCTTCAGAACCAAAACATTGCTGCGGCCAACCAAGAAACACTTGCAGACCTATATGCAGCTAATCCTGTAAACGTAGGGTACACTCAGAACCCCTTTGGATACACCCCTGCTCCAGCAGTGGCCCAGACGGCATACCCTAAGTACGGTATCAACGCTACCGCTCCTGTAATGCCCCCGTCATATGAGGACTACGATTTGACAACGTTGTTCTCGATGCTTCAGGGTATGCAAGCGCCGCAGCAGGACGGTCAGCCTCAGTCCTTTATGGCACCAGTGCCTACGGTTGCTCCTATGACAGAAGGACAGGCTCCTGCAACCCCCGCTGGTATCTTGGCAGCTATGTCTGCACAGCCTCTATCAGGTGCCTATCGTGTTCCGGGTACAGAACCAGTTGTGACTGAGCCTGAAAAAGAAGAAGAAGTTGTAGCGGCAGCAGCACCTGAGATGACTTTGGCTGACTACATTAGACAAAACAGAGCTGACCCAGAGACTCTACGCATGGCACAGGCGAAGGTTCAATACCAATTGAAACCCAATATCTCTATGGACGAAGCATGGCGAATAATTAATCCCGAATAAAAAAGGGGAGCTAACCTTGGCTCCCCACGGGACTATTAAGCGTCCAACCTAAGCAGGAAGGTGAGACCAGTATATCTGGAACTCTCTTTCCTGCTTTTTCTTTTCATAAGCTAGTTTTATTTCCTCCACTGTTCTGCCGCAACCTATACAATATACGTGGTCTAGGTCTAGCTTACAAACGCCTTTACATTTTGTATCAGTTGAGATCGACAACTTCGCACACTCCTGCAACACAAGCAAGTGTCTGGGAACCAGCGGTGTTGTCTTCTTGTTCATACTCTCCCAGACGTGACCAGTCGATTGACGTGGGCATACGAGAGAGAAGCTCTTTATAAATCTCCTCGTCACAATCTTGGTAGGGAGCCTGTTGGTAGGTATGGTCAGAATGTGGCAGGAAGCTGATACCGCTGCACAGGTCAAAGTTCTTGTAGACCCAGGCACCGACCTCTAGCCACTCATCGTCCCTCACGCTGATCGTCACAGACGGCTTGTGCTCACACCAGTTCACAGCGTAGAGCTTCCAGACTTCAAGCTGTTCCAACGCTGTCATATCGTTGCGCGTAACAGCGTTGTCAGGAGACTTCACAGGGAACGAGAAGACCATGGTGGAGTCAGGGTGGAACACCTCTGGCTCTGCTGGCACACCTTCGTCGATCATAAGCTGCGTCAGAGGGTCTTTCACGTCTCCACGTACCGTGCGGATGTAGTACGGGCTATGCCTAGCGTGGATACCTGAACCAGCATCGACCAACTGTGACACAGTGCCAGACGGCTTCACACAGGTGATAGCAGCAGACTGCGGGATGCCCAGCTTGTCTGCCCATTCCTTGTTTGTGTCCACAGAAATATTGCGAAGCTCTTCCAGAAACTCAGGCTCTGGTGCAGCGGTGATCTCACAGTCCATGATGCCTGTCAGGCTAACTCCAAGCAGACGTTCTTCCTCAGTGTTCTTGGCCCAGACCTTACGAAGGTAGGGGAACTTGGTATAAGTAGACTGCACGGTTCCTAAGATAGTTGCCAAGCGAACCTTGTTCTGCAGTGTAGCAAAGGTGTCGGTAGAACGGACGATGACCTCAGTGAGGTTGCAGAACTGGTTGTTACGCAGGATGATCTCAGAACAGGGATTGGTTCCCCACTCGTAGCCAGTCTTGCGACGACCGTTTTTTTCTACGTGCTTGTCTGCCGCATACCTAGCAAAGATACCACGCTCTCCAGACTTAGATTCGACCAGGGCGGTCCATTCTCTCAGGAACGACTCAACATCTGGCTTCTCTGTATAGACCACAGAGTTATTTGCCAGTGCTCGTTGCGGGTTGGCTTCCCACCATTGGCCACTCTTGGCATGGCGCATACGGTCGTCTGACAGGTTAGACAGACTAATCATGGCCGACCGACGGACACCTCCGACAACAACAATGTCGCCAATCTTACACATTATGTCGTGACATTCGATGCTGTTCAGGCGACGCCCTGCAGCACCTTTGAACACGTTGATGGTAAAGTTGAACAAGTCAATCAGAGGCTCTGGTCCACTGGCCCTACCTCCAAAGGTCTTCAGCTTTGCGCCAGCAGGGCGAACCTTGGACACGTCCCACTTGGGAATCTCGCCTGCGTAGAGCATAGCAACCAGCTTGCGGTACGCCTTGGCCCAGCCTTCCTTGGAATCATGCACGGCGATTACATCGTTCGAGTAGAACAACTGGTCAGGAACCTCTGGCAGCTTGGCGATGTGCTGACGCTCTACCGAAAAGCCTACACCTGTGCCACAGAGCAGGATCATCATGGCCTCATCGAATGCTTTCATGTCGTCCACTGCAAGGTACGAGCAGTTGTATCCGGCAGTGTTGTCGCGGTCGAGGGCAGGTCCGGCAGTCATCAGCATACGCATACTTGGCATTACAGACAGAGACAAGATGGCATCGCGAAGCTCTTCGACAACTGCGGTGTCGTCAATGCGGGGAGCAACTACGTTGTCCATGTAGCGATCTACAGTCTCTGCCCAAGTTTCTCGACGACCTTCTTCGGGCAACCAACGGGCATAGCGGGACAGTGCGATAAAGTTCTGGTACTGAGTAGGAAGCAAGTTTGAGTTATACGTCATAAGTGTCTACCGGCCTTAGTTGGAAGTTGTGTAGGTTTTCTTCTATTTTATCATAAAGCAGAACGACTAGGTCAAAGTTGTCAAGTCCAAGTATTTCTAGTATCTCGTCTGGGGTATAGCTCTCTGCCAAGTCTTTCAGAACATTTTCAGAAACCATGCTCGATCTCTTCTTTTGTCTTACCCTCGTCCCCCACTAGGAAGATAGGACGACCTGATCTGAACTTCAGGTCTAGTCCCTTGTCTGCCCAGCAAACTTGTTTATGGGGACAATAAGAACAGTTTATATCTAGTTTCTTACGACCTGACGGCTTGTCATCAACTTCCTTAAAGGGACGGTCTGGCGGTGTGTCTAACTCCAGCATCTCTTTAACATGCTTGATCCTAGCAGACGTGTCCTCCAGGTCTTTGTGCGTGTAGGTAGCAAGCTCTCCACCGCTCTTGTCCATGGCTAAGAACGTACCACTCTCCTTGCCCATGGCGTTAGCATAACCGCTAATCTGAGAGATATAACCAAACGCATCGTCGTCAGGCAGAGTGCCGTTCCTGAACTTCTTCATAGCAAAACTAGACGCTGACTTAACATCGACAAGATGTCCGTCGATCACAGCGTCAATGTGTCCGACAATACCGTCAACTTCGATACGCTTCTGCTGGTCCTCAACCTTGTGTCCTGCTTCCTTGGCCAGATACAGAACCAGAGCTTCGACCAAGTCACCAAAGAGAAACTTCATACGTGTCTCAGGGGTCAGAGGCTCAGGCTCGTGGTCACCCTTGATATCCATCCACAGAGCACGGTCACAGGGTTTGCCCAGGTTAGACATACGCAGTGCTGGTTTACGCTCTGCAGTAGAGAACCAAAGTTGTTTACGCACGGCCTCCATCACAGTGTAGCCAAGTTCAAATAGGGCTGCTTTATCCGGTTCTTTCTTACCTTGATCCAGTAGTGCGTAGATGTCAGGAACTAGGGTTTCAATCTTCTTCTCGCTCATTTGCGTACTCCACCTTTATAATGTCTTTGTGTCTTTTCTGTTTTCCATTACGTAAGTCAGAGATACGCCTATGATCGTAACCGTTCTCTTTGCACCATTGTTTCATGGTCGTGTCTATGACCTCTTCAACGATGCTACTGTCGTTTCTAAAAACATAGAAGGTGCCTCTGTAGGCGGGGTTGTTGGTTCCTCTAAACTTGTCTCTGAGTTCTTCACTAATGTAACTCTTCACAGGTCTATAGAAACGCATCCCGCCCACATTGGCATTGTAGTAATTGTCGTTTTCTAGGACACCGAGTTCTACCTGTAACTTCATTTCATTATAGTACAGATTTCTTTTATTGTCGCAGAGCATAAGTATTTCAAACTTAAACTTGTCTTTACCTAGCTCTTTTATTTCCGGTACTAAATAAGAACTGCTGCTACAGTAGGTACGCCACTCGCTTGCTTTCACACGCTTGCGACTACCCTTCTTAAAC
>Ga0233413_10000724_pt1 | contig 15312 bp, 13 predicted proteins | sample Na_anoxic_6_MG_FD_189019 | JGI IMG/M metagenome (GOLD analysis project Ga0233413, IMG submission 189019) | Seawater microbial communities from Saanich Inlet, British Columbia, Canada - Na_anoxic_6_MG | ecosystem: Environmental > Aquatic > Marine > Inlet | place: Canada: British Columbia... | reverse complement strand
TGGAAGAGATTATTAGAAGAGTAGCCAAAGAAAGCCAGAGAATTCAAGAGGGTTTTATTAGAAAAAATACCTCTCAATTGATAGATTGTGCTGAATATATATCGAAAGCCTTTAAAAATGACAGAAAGCTTATGCTGTGCGGTAATGGGGGCAGTGCAGCTGATGCACAGCATATTGCGGCAGAATTTGTTAACAGGTTTCTATTAGACCGCCATCCCTTACCCGCCATGGCACTCACCACTGATACCTCTATTATTACAAGTATAGCCAATGATTATAGCTATGAAGAAGTCTTCTCTAAGCAGATTCAGGCCCTTGGTGTCGAAGGAGATATATTGCTTGCTATTTCAACGAGTGGAAACTCGAATAACATCCTTTCTGCCATAACGACTGCTAAAAAGAAGGGTTTATATACTGTTGGTCTTATAGGAGGAGATGGCGGGAAAATGATCACATTAGTAGATTTACCACTGGTAGTTGAAAGCAACCATACCCCTCGCATTCAGGAAACCCATATCTTGGCAGGACACCTAATATGCGAGTTAGTTGAGCATATACTTTTTTAAGAAGATATCTTCATGATAACAAGATCACATAGGCGAAGGACTTATAAAGAAGAATAACACACGGATGAATTAACAATGAACAAATTTAAACCACTATCACTAAAAAATATAAAAACGTATCCACTAAAAAAAAGGCAAAGCAAGGTATCGGTCAGGGATTTCGGATCAAAATGGATAGCAGGAAGCACAATGAGTCTTTGGCTTGAAAATCTGCCAAATATTTTAGCAGGAAATGATCTCAGAAAATTGGTTGATAAATTGCAAACAGCCGTAAAAGAAAAAAAGACTATTATAATAGGTATGGGTGCTCATACCATTAAGATTGGGTTAAGTCCGATAATTTTGGATTTGATGGAAAGAGGAATAATTACTGGCATTGCCATGAATGGTGCTGGCATTATACATGATTTGGAGGTGGCAATGGTTGGTGCCACATCGGAAGATGTGGACAATGAACTCTCCGATGGTAAATTTGGAATGGCTGAAGAGACAGGAGAGTTTCTTAATAGTGCAATAAGGGAAGGGGCCAAAAAAGGGAGTGGATTGGGATATTCAGTTGGGAACAGCATTCTGAAAGCATCATTTCCTTATAGCAAGTTCAGCTTGTTAGCTGGGGCTGCGCGAATGAATATTCCTCTTACAGTTCATGTGGCTATAGGCACCGATATTATACATTTCCATCCGGGTGTAGATGGATCTGCAATAGGAAAGACTTCACATCTTGACTTTCGAATTTTTGCCTCATTGGTTTCACATCTTGATGGTGGTGTATATATTAATCTTGGTTCTGCGGTTATCTTGCCAGAAGTATTTTTAAAGGCACTTACGCTTGTTAGAAACCTTGGGTTTACGGTTAAAAAATTCACAACAGTGGATATGGATTTCATACGGCATTATAGGCCTATGACGAATGTAGTAAAGCGACCAACACTGGAAGGTGGTGAGGGATTTTCTCTCACTGGGCACAATGAGATAATGTTCCCCATGCTTGCAGCAGCCTTGATTGAAAGTTTAGAAGCATAGCAATTTCCTTTTTTGGACGCAGATGAACGCAGATTATCAAGATTTTAAATATTTTGATAAAATAATTTTCTGCGGGTATCGGCGAAAATCTGCGTCCTAATTAATTTAATTCTTTCTTAACAAAATGGTAAAAGGATGCTCAGGATAGGATTTGGATACGATGTTCATGAGCTGGCTGAAGGAAGGCCTTTGATTTTAGGTGGTGTTACAATTCCATACATAAAAGGGCTACGAGGGTATTCTGATGCCGATGTTTTGACTCATGCGGTTATTGATTCCATCCTTGGGGCCCTTGGGAAAGGTGATATTGGTCAGCATTTTCCGGATTCTGATCCTGCTTACAAAGGAGCCGACAGTCTTTTTCTTTTAAAAAGAGTTGTAGCCCTCGCTCGGGATGAAAAGTTCATCGTAAATAACCTTGATACCACTATTGTTGCCCAAAAGCCCAAATTAACTCAGTATTTAAATGATATGAAGATGAATTTATCAAGTATTTTAGGTGTTGACGCTCATGTGGTAAACGTAAAAGCTACTACTACCGAAGGCCTTGGTTTTTGCGGCAGAGAGGAAGGGTTAGCTGCCTATGCGGTCGTCACGCTAAAACGCATATCATAAAGATAGGAACACTACATGTCTTTCACGTTGTATAATTCAGCAAGCCGGAAAAAAGAGGTATTTAAACCTATAAAAAATGGTGAGGTTGGCATCTATGTCTGTGGCGTTACTGTCTATGATCTATGCCATATAGGGCATGCTCGCTCAGCAATTGTATTTGATGTCTTGGTGAGATATCTGAGGGCCAAGGGATTCAAGGTTACCTATGTTAGAAATTTTACCGATGTTGATGATAAAATTATTGAGAGGGCAAAAAAGACGGGTGAGGATACAGCTACACTTGCAAAACGGTATATAGACGCCTTTTATAAGGATATGCTTTCCTTAGGTGTACTTGATGCAGATATAGAGCCTAAAGCCACAGAGCATATTGATGATATGATTGCTATGGTTAGGAGCCTAATTGAAAAAGGCTTTGCATACGTAGTGGATCGCACTGTCTACTTTTCTGTTGAAAAATTTGATAGTTACGGACAACTTTCGGGTCGACAATTAGAGGATATGGTTGCTGGTGCTCGGATTGCTGTTGATGAGAAAAAGAAATATCCTATGGATTTCGTTCTGTGGAAAGGGGCAAAACCAGGTGAGCCCGAATGGAAGAGTCCCTGGGGGGATGGAAGACCAGGTTGGCATATAGAGTGCTCTGCCATGAGCTGCAAATATTTAGGGGCTAATTTTGATATTCATGGTGGTGGAAGGGATCTGCTATTCCCACACCATGAAAACGAGAGGGCCCAGGCAATGGCAGCCAATGGGGTCGATTTTGCAAATTACTGGGTGCATAACGGTTTTTTGACAGTGGAAGGGGAAAAGATGTCTAAATCCCTGGGAAATTTTATTACAATACGCGATGCCCTTAATTTATATCACCCTCAAGAATTAAGGCTCTTTTTACTTTCCAAGCATTACAGGAGCCCATTGGATTTTTCTCGATCTGCCATGATGGAAACCAGATCAGGGCTCATTAGAATATACAGGACCCTTCAAAGGGTAGAGGAGATAATTGGGCCTTATAATAATACTTCAATCACTCCATTTTTATCTCACGTAGGTGACAATGATTTTAAGAATCGTTTTATACATGTTATGGACGATGACCTTAACACCGCAGCAGGATTGGGATTGGTTTTTGACAAAGTACGGGATATAAACAGGTTTATAGATTCACCAGCACAAAAACCAGATATTAAATCCCAGTTAGTGAAAGAAAGGGCGGATCTTCTTGACTGTAGCAAGGTATTAGGCCTGCTCGAAGAGGAACCAACTCAATTTGTTCAGGAGATAATAAAAGCTTCCCCTGAAGTTGAAACGGAAGAGATTGAAAAAATGATCAAGGAGAGGGATGAAGCAAGAAAGGCAAAAGATTGGGCCAGGGCTGATGCTATTAGAGAGGAACTGTCCGGAAAAGAGATTATTCTTGAAGATGGACCAAAGGCTACTATCTGGCGATTGAGGATAGAGGAGTAGTGCAAAAATCTTCACCTTTTCAGCTCATCTCTCCGTTTGAACCGAAAGGCGATCAACAGCATGCTATTGATGCCCTCTGTAAAGGGGCAGAAGAAGGCCTCAGGCAGCAGGTATTGCTTGGTGTGACTGGCTCTGGAAAAACATTTTCCATAGCCAATGTCGTGGCGAGAGTACAAAATCCCACCCTTGTTATTGCTCCCAATAAGACTTTAGCTGCCCAGCTTTATGGGGAATTCAAAAATCTTTTTCCAAATAATGCAATTGAATACTTTGTAAGTTATTATGATTACTACCAACCTGAAGCGTATATTCCCCAAACCGATACCTATATACAGAAAGATGCCTCCATCAATGAGCAGATCGATAAGATGAGGCATTCGGCAACCAGATCCCTTCTGGACAGGGATGATGTTCTTATTGTTGCCAGTGTATCCTGTATTTACGGACTTGGTTCTCCTGAGGCCTATCATGGCATGCTTTTGTATGTAGAAAAAGGTGATGCTATAAGCAGAGAAGATGTACTGAAAAAATTGGTGGAAATTCACTATGAAAGAAGTGATATTGATTTCCACCGTTCATCTTTTAGGGTCAGAGGTGATGTGGTGGATATCTATCCTGCATATGAGGATTATTCCTGTATTCGGCTAACATTTTTCGGGGACCGCATTGAAGGTATTCAGGAAATTGATCCTTTGACCGGTCATGTTATGCAAGGGCTCAGCCGCGTGGCTATCTATCCTGCCAGTCATTATGTGACCACATTACCTAAAAGGAAAGAGGCTATCCAGAATATCAAAGAAGAATTAGCCAAAAGGATTGAGTATTTTAAAGAGGAAAAAAAATGGATAGAGGCCCAAAGAATTGAGGAAAGAACCCTCTATGATTTGGAAATGATTCAAGAGATGGGTTATTGTCATGGGATAGAGAATTATTCCAGGTATCTAAGCGGCAGGAAGCCTGGTGAGCCACCTCCCACATTGATTGACTATTTTCCGGATAATTCTCTTATTATCTTAGATGAAAGCCACATTACCAATCCCCAACTCATGGGCATGTATAAAGGTGATAGATCAAGAAAAGAGACATTGGTTGAATTTGGTTTTCGTCTTCCCTCTGCCCTTGATAATAGACCCTTGAAGTTTGAAGAATTTGAGTCTCACATTAATCAAATAATCTATGTTTCTGCCACTCCGGGCCCCTATGAATTAGATAAGGTTTCCCATGTAGTTGAACAGATTATTAGACCTACTGGCCTTATAGACCCTAAGATTTTAGTCAGGCCAGCACGCAGTCAGGTGGATGATCTTTTAGTCGCTATCAGGCCGGTTATAGATAAAAGCCAGCGCGTTTTGGTTACCACTCTTACTAAACGCATGGCAGAAGATCTCACCGAGTATTATACTGAGTTAGGTATCAAAGCCAGATACCTCCATTCTGATATAACCACTATTGAAAGGACGGAGATTATTAGGGATCTGAGGATTGGAACATTTGATGTTCTTATAGGGATTAATCTTTTACGTGAAGGTTTAGATTTACCGGAGGTGTCGCTGGTGGCCATTTTAGATGCAGATAAAGAAGGTTTCCTGCGATCCGAGAGGTCTCTTGTTCAGACCTGTGGGAGAGCTGCCAGAAATGTGGATGGTACTGTTATCTTCTATGCTGATGAGATAACACCCTCCATGAAAATGGCAATTGATGAGACAAACAGAAGGCGGCGATTGCAGAAGAGATACAATGAAGTCAACGGAATTACCCCAGAATCTATTAAGAAAGACATCTCTGATATTCTGGGCTCTGTGTATGAAGCAGATTATGTAAGCATTCCCAATGTTTCGGAGCCAGAGGAGGAATATATTTCTCCTGGTAATTTACCTAAGATGATTAAATCAATAAAGAAGGTAATGTTGAATGCATCGAGAAGGTTAGATTTTGAGGAGGCGGCCCGCTTGCGGGATCGATTATTTGTGTTGGAAAAAAAAGAACTTAGCAATAAAAATTCAACTACTTTGTAACCCTACTATTTTTTCCAGAGTCCAGAGATCCTCATTGCGATTATATTTAATAAGATAGACCTTGTTATCGTTTGCTAATACTTTGAAATAGTCGTCGTTTATTCCATACCATTGGTCAATAATTTCTTCTACCATTAGTTTTCGCCCTCGAACTGTAAAATCAAGCGGCCTTTCATTCGCCTTATATCCTGAATAGCAACTAACATGAATAACCTTTAAACATGAATCAATTTTCATATATAATCAAGATCAATACACTTTCAGAGGTCAGTAATCATCGGTCAACAAGATTAAAAAACCAAAATACCACTTTGCCAAAGTATTATTTCTCAACAAGTTTTTCAACCATACTCAGCTTTTTGAGTATGTTGTCATCTATCCAGTGGGCATCCCACCACTCTACTGGATTGACGGGAACACCGTGAACCAAAAAGCCAAAATGAAGGTGATCACCCATTGCAAGACCTGTTGTACCAGTAACGCCAATGATGTCTCCCTTGTTGATAACTTGATCAACAGATACATCAATGCTGCTTAAATGACCATACATGGTAAAGAGGCCCTGACCGTGATCAATAACTATTGTGAGGCCGTATATTCCAAGATCTTGCGCAAAAATAACTCTGCCTGTATTGGCAGCCTGAACAGGAGATCTGGCAAATGATGCCAGATCAATACCCATATGTAGCTGTCTGTCTACCACCTTATTTTTGTAATAGTAGGTTCTTTCATCACCGAATCCTGCCATTGTAGCGGCTTTTTTCATTCTCAACCAAACTCCGCCCCACAACTTTTCCTTACTTGGCGATTGGCAAAGTTCCTTTAATGAAGCGGAGTTTTCCTCTCTCAATGTTCTACTAATGAATAAATATTTTTCAATATTACTGTCATCTGGTTCAAATATGTCCGGGGAAAAAGAGGTAATTATGGCATCTAAGATTCGGTCTGATATCCTTATCTTATCCTTACGAAAGCGTTTTTGCCTGATATGATAGCGAAAGGACTTTTTCATTTCATTATCAGCCTTATCCTTGGCCCAGAGATACAACGCAGCGTCTTTTTTTACATTGCAGGGAAATGCAAAATAACAGAGATATATTCCAGGTTGAGGATCGCTATTAAATGGTACACCCTGAAAAAAGATATCATTTATTAAAACACCACTCTCTTGTGTGTCATTTGAGACCTTATAACTGATGAGGCCGGAACCTCCTCTATTAATGTTATGGCTTCTGCCGATAGCCATCATTGATGGGGGAATTGTGTCCACTGTCATTTTATGTTCAAGTATGGTGAGGTTCCCGTCGCCACCTCTCCTCTTAGAAAAATCGTGGATTTCGATGATAAGGTTTGCCTGTCCCTGCAACAGGTTTAATTGTTTTGGATTTAGAGTAAATTCCTCATCAAATATATGGACTCCCTTTTTGTTGAATAGTCCTGTATAGGAAAAATTTTTTTTAAGGAGGGGAATCGCAGGGCCATCCTGTTTTATACTCACTTTTACGTCTCGTAGTCCCATCTTTACGTCAGAAATCACCACATTGAAGGTAATACTTTTACTTATATATTCTGGTAAAGGAGTTAACGTAGCAAGTGGTTTTTTGCCTTCAAAGATAGTCATCAAGAACCAGATAAAAATGATAAAAATAATAACAGTCGGTAACAGTGTGATGATCAACCGTGATTTTTTATTCCTTGACTTTCTCATTTCCTCTATTTAACCCTAATTTATTAATGGAACTGTATTTCAGATTGGCATATATTTGGCTAAGAGATCGCTTTTGTCAATACTTTTTTATAAATTCTGATGAATAAAAAAACTCACATTGGTGTTATTGGTGCTGGGGAATGTTCTCCGGAGATTTATAATCAGGCAAGTGAATTGGGTCATCTTATCGGAAAAAATGACTGGGTTCTTTTCTGCGGAGGTCTTGGCGGTGTTATGGAAGGGGCAGCAAAAGGATGTTATCAATCAGGTGGTATAACCGTGGGAATACTGCCAGGAAAAGAGAGAGATTCAGCAAATCCTTTTATCACACTCCCTATTGCAACAGGTCTTGGTGAAGGAAGAAATTTACTGGTAGTTAGGGCTTCTGATGTGGTTGTAGCGATTGCAGGCGGTTATGGAACTTTATCAGAGATAGGCTTGGCCCTGAAGATCGGAAAGCCGGTGGTAGGCCTCAAGACCTGGCCGGGTATCGATGGGATTGATTACGTCGACACACCTGAGCAGGTTATTGATATTATAGTGAAAAATTTATCAAGGCTAAAGTAAAAGAAAAAAGGATCCTAACTCTGATTGTTCTTTCTGGGGTTTATTTGATGAATACAATGTTTAATGCAAAATCTGGCTGAGAAACAGTTTGGTCCGCTCGTTTTGCGGGTGTTCGAAAAATTCCTCCGGTGTGTTTTCCTCCACAATTTGACCAAAATCCATGAAAAGAACTTTGTGAGCAACGCTCTTGGCAAAACCCATTTCGTGACTGACGACTATCATGGTCATACCTTCTTGAGCAAGTTCAATCATGGCATCCAGTACTTCCTTGATCATTTCCGGATCAAGAGCAGAGGTGGGTTCATCAAAGAGCATGATCTTTGGATTCATACAGAGACTGCGGGCAATGGCCACACGCTGCTGCTGACCGCCTGAAAGCTGCCCCGGATATTTCTTGGCTTGTTCGGCTATTTGCACCTTTTCCAGATTAAACATGGCTAATTCTTCTGCCTCGGACTTGGAGACCTTTCTTACCCATATAGGCCCTAATGTAAGGTTTTCAATGATAGTCAGGTGAGGAAAGAGGTTAAAATGCTGAAATACCATACCTACTTCTGCGCGGATTTTCTCGATATTTTTAATGTTATTAGTCAACTCAATACCATCGACGATGATCCTGCCCTTTTGATGTTCCTCCAGCCGATTGATACAGCGAATCAGAGTCGATTTCCCTGAGCCTGAAGGGCCGCAGATAACGATACGCTCCTTTTTTTTCACGGTAAGGTTTATGCCCTGAAGCACATGGAAGTCGTCAAACCACTTGTGCATATCGGTAATTTCAATCATTGCATTATCAGACGTCAGTTTTTCAGTTTTTTTTGATAGTTCCTTGTTCATAAAAGCCTCTCGTTGCGGGTTATACCCTCTCGTTACTCATTACTCGTCACTTGTTTCTTGTCACTTGTCATTTATTGTGCTCACCAGCAGATAAGTCTTTTTCCAGCTTACGGCTGTAATTCGACATGGAAAAACATCCTAAAAAGTAGAGGATAGCAATAAATATGTAAGCCTCTATGCTGAAACCCATCCATTCAGGATTCGAAAGGACGGACTGTGTCGTCTTCAGCAGGTCGTACAGTGCAATAATCACCACCAGGGATGTGTCCTTGAAAGCGGAGATAAGAATACTGACAGTGGGAGGGATCACGATTTTCAAGGCCTGGGGCAGGATAACCAGTCGCATTGTCAGGTAGTAATTCAATCCCATTGATTCCGCGGCCTCGTACTGTCCTTTGCTCATACCCTGAAGTCCGCCCCGGACCACTTCCGCAATATAAGCCGCGGTAAACATAATAATGGCTACCTGCGCCCGAAGAATTACATTGATTGTAACACCTTCGGGTAAAAACAAAGGAAATACAACCGAGGACATAAAAAGCAGGGTAATAAGCGGCACCCCGCGGATTAGTTCAATATAAACGATAGAGACCGTCTTTATGGCAGGCAGTCTGGATTGTCGTCCCAGGGCCAATACTACACCAAGAGGATACGCTGCCGTCAGTCCGAAAACGGAAAGAAGAAGTGTGAGCGGCAATCCTCCCCATTGAGAGCTTTCTACCGGGGCCAGGCCGAACAGTCCGCCTTTCATCAAAAGGCCCATGATAAAAAGACCGATAATCCATGCATAAGCCAGGGGCTTTTTCCAGTGGTTTCGGTTCTGGCTGTAAAAAAGAAGACCCACTAATAGAATCATGGCAACTAAAGGTCGCCATTGTGATTCATATGGGAAGAAACCGAACAGGATGAACCGAATATTTGCAGGGATGATAGACCAGCATGCGCCACCTGCTTCATGACATTGTGCTCCGGTGGAAATCCATAAACTGTCGATAAACGCCCATCGGATAAAGGAAGGCACAATTTTCCAGAGAAAATACAAGATGGCAATGGTTATGACTGAGTTGAACCAGCCATTGAAAAGATTTCCCTTTATCCACCCTATGACTCCCACACTGGTAATCGGTGGCTTTAACTCTTCTGCCTGTATGTTATTTGCTGTTTCTTCCATTAATTTCTATCTTTCTACGAGGGCAACTCTTTTGTTGTACCAGTTCATAAAAGCGGATGTGCTCAGGCTGAAAAAAAGATACACGACCATCATCATTGCAATACCTTCTATTGCCTGTCCGGTCTGGTTGATCGCTGTCCCGGCCACAGAAACAAAATCGGGGTATCCAATGGCCACTGCTAGGGAACTGTTCTTGGTCAGGTTAAGCATCTGGCTGGTCAATGGAGGGATAATCACTCTCAAGGCCTGGGGTAATATTACCAGGTTTAAAATCTGGCCGGGTTTAAGGCCCATGGACATGGCGGCTTCTGTTTGCCCGTGACTTACCGACTGTATTCCGGCACGGACAGCTTCTGCTACAAATGCAGCAGTATAAAAAACTAAACCCAGCAATAGCGCAGTGAATTCCGGACTGATATTAACGCCGCCTGTAAAATTAAACCCCACAAGTACAGGAACATCCATCGCCGTAGGTTCTCCGGCCAGCCACCAGGTAATCACAGGAAGCCCGATAAGAATCCCCACACATACACGAAAAACAGGAAAAGGCTTCCCGGTTGTTTCCTGCCGTTTTCTTGCCCATCGACGCAGCAGATAAGTCAGAACACAACCGGCAAAAAAAGCCACAGCTATGTATTTGTAAGCCGGATGCGACTGTGGAACGGCAAAAACCATTCCACGGTTACTCAGAAAGATACCGGTAACTGGGCTCAAAGCCTGCCGTGGGGATGGAAGGAGTTCATAAAAAAATGCATACCAAAAAAAGAGCTGCAACAACACCGGTATATTCTGGAAAACCTCTATATAAACAGCAGCCAGTCTTGATACCAACCAGTTTGTGGACAGACGGGCCACCCCGATAAAAGTACCGAGTATGACTGTAAGAATGATCCCGATAAATGAAACAATTAAGGTATTTAAAACCCCCACCATAAGAGCGCGGGCATACGTATCGGCCGCTGAATAGGATATCAGTGACTCACCGATTTCAAATGAGGATTCCTTTTCAAGAAAGCCCAGTCCGGTTGCGATCGCCTGTCTTTCAAGATTTTCAATTGTGTTCGAAATCAAATAATACCCAAGAAGCATTAATATGAGCATAACGCACAACTGAAACAGGATTGATCGTTTGGCAGGGTCATTGAAAAAAGGGACTTTTTCAGGTATGTTGTCGGCTGTCATGCTGGTACCAATTTTTTGCATCGTTTATCTCTGATTAAAATCGCAACACTGATGAGTCATTTGCGGGTTGTAAAGAGGCCTTTGAAAAATGGTAATTTTTATTCGAGTTCAAGGAATGCGAAAATTTTAACCACAGGAATATATGGAATATTTCGAGGATTTATCCGCCTCAGGCGGATTAAAATTTGAGCCTGACGCAGAAATCGGGCAGATAAGCGCAGACTTCGAAAAGTGCCGTTTTGCAAAGGTCTCGTAACGTTATTAAGCCGATAAGCCCGGTTATTTGCGAGCTTATCGGCAGTTTGATTATGTCGATTACTTAAACGGAGGAGAATACATCAGGCCGCCGTTTGTCCACAGGGCGTTCAGACCGCGCTCAATTCCGAGCTGTGTTTTAACACCTACATTACGCTCAAACACTTCACCATAGTTACCCACCTGCTTAATGATATTGTAGGCAAATTTTTCATCAAGCCCAAGGGCCTTTCCGTTTCCGGGGGAAACGCCTAAGAAACGTTGGATTTTCGGGTCTTTGCTTTTGAGCATTTTATCCACGTTTTTTGATGTAATGCCCATTTCCTCAGCGTTGATCATGGCAAGAATAGAATAGTTGACAATATCTTTCCACTGGTTGTCACCATGGCGAACAACAGGAGCAAGGGGCTCCTTGGAAATAATCTCAGGCAAAACAATGTAATTCTTGGGGTTGGGGGCCACTGACCTGGTACTGGCCAGCTGAGAGGCGTCAGATGTCAAACAGTCACAACGCCCTGCAAAAAAGGCTTTGGCAAGTTCAGCCGTGTTTTCAATCACAACCGGTTTCATCTTCATGCCGTTTGCACGGAAATAATCCGCTACATTCAGCTCGGTGGTTGTTCCCGGCAGGACACATACCGTAGCGCCATCGAGCTCCTTGGCACTTTTTACGCCCAGTTTCTTGGGAATAAGAAAGCCCTGACCGTCGTAATAGTTTACCTGGCAAAAATCGAGACCCAAGGCGGTGTCGCGACCCAGAGTCTGGGTACAATTACGGGTCAACACATCAATTTCACCGGACTGCAAAGCCGTAAAACGTGTTTTGGCTGTCAGTGGAGTGAATTTTACCTTGCTTGCATCACCAAATACAGCGGCGGCAATGGCACGCGCCGTGTCCACATCAAGACCCTTCCATACACCTTTTTCATCCGGTTTTCCAAAACCGAACAAATCACCGTTTGCACCGGCCTGGATAAACCCTTTTGAACGAACTTCGTCAAGGGTTCCTGCTGTAGCCACGCCTGCAGTAGCAAAAAATGCTAACACCAAAATAACAAAACACAACTTAAAAAGTTTCATTCCTTATACCTCCTTCACATTTAAAGGTTTACCTTTTTGGATTGCATCACTGCAATCCCCTATTGTTTATCCAGACTTGTTTCCTTAAGTGACGATATCTTTAGAATGAAAAAACAACCCAGAAAGATTAGATACCATGAAGTGTTTGTATTTGCAATTAAAAAATATGTATTAAGCAAGTAATAACTTTTTTACAAATCCAAGACAAGATTTGATTTCAAATGGTTTAAGCTCTAAGGTTGCTGTCCCTGTATAGCCCATTTTACTAAGGGCTTTGAAGATATTTTTAAAATCAACAATACCTCTGCCAGGAGAAAGGTGTAGATCATCTTCAGGAGTGTTCCCTCCAAGATTATCGTGGAGATGAATGTGCTTTATTCTGTCTGGATATCTTTTTATAATATTAAAGCTTGTATTTTCTTCCCTTAAAAGCTGCCCATGACCCACATCTAAGGTCAGGTTAAGGAGTGGGAGATTATCAAAGACAACCTTAAGATCATGCCAGTTTTCACTTAAATTTTCCAAGCAAATGAGAATCCTTTTTTCTCTGGCCATATTAATGATTTTTCGTAATAGTTCAACCTTAAAGTCAAGTACCTTAGCTTTAACAAAACGCCTATCCATCCAGAGGTGAAGCGTTAGAAGAGACATATTGAGGATGGGCATAATCTCTAAAATCTCTAATACGTGAGGGAAATAATCTCTCTTTAGAGAGCCTATATTATTAGGATTCCCCTCTCTCGGCCCATGACAAAGGTAATAAAGGCCTGTTTTTTCTTTGACTTTTAAGTATTTATTAATGTCCTTTTTGAACTTTATTACATTAGATATAGGGATTTCGGCAAATTTTAGCCTTAGCTTATGCAACACATTTACATCCTCTGGATTCCTGGCTGTTCCTCCCAGAGCAATTTCTAATTTTTTTTTAACATGGCTAACATTCAATTGCGGTTTACTCGCATTTATTTCCAGAGGAATAATCGTAATATTTATGCCACAAAGACACTAAGACACCAAGATTATTATATAATTCTTTGAATATCATTTTTAATAAAAGACATAATCATTTCTTCGTGCCTTTGAGACTTGGTGGCTGAACTTATACGATTTTTCAAACGCCTGGGTTATAAGTTCAGACTAAATCTAATGGTTCCCTTAATCATTATATCATATTCTCATTCTCTTCATCTTGCTGATTTCATCCTTGATCTCTTTTCCTTTTTCCTCAAACCCAAGTTTATCGAGCAGGGCAAACATTGCTTTTTTATAATCTTCCACGCCTGGTTGTATAAAAGGATTGTGCCCCAAGAGGTAGCCACTTATGGCTACAGAGCTTTCCATCATGTAGTAGATTTCACCCAAACTAAATGCGTTTCTTCTTGGTATTTCAATTATCATGTTGGGAACATCACCTAAATAATGGGCATATGCAGGTCCTTCGATTGCCTTTCTGTTTATGCTATTCATATCTTGACCTTTATTGACTAAATAATTCAATCCATCAATGTTATCTTTTTCGTGGGGAATAGTAACAGTGTTATCATGATTTTTTAACATAATAAAGGTCTCTAAAATATTTCGTTCGCCCTGTTGAACCATCTGGCCATTGGCGTGTAGCTTTTCAGAGTAAAGAGAAGGAGATACCCACATACCGTGTCCAGAATGTCCTTCACTTTCTGGAAATAACTGTTCCATCCACCTAACTACGCCATATAAGGGTACTGAATTTGTGGCTACTATCTCTATCTTTTTACCCTTTAACCATGCTGCATGGCGAGCTGCTGCATGAAGAAGACTTGGGTTTTCCCAGAAATTGTCTGCCATCGTGATATTTCTCATATATTTGAAGCCAGCAGCGAACTCATCAATATCAATATTGGCTATAGCAAGCCCCAGCAATCCAACATCAGTCAATACTGAAAAGCGGCCACCGATATTATTAGGAATAGAAAAGCTTTTATATCCCTTCTCCTTTGATAAATTCTTAAGGGCTCCTCTTGTAACATCAGTAGTCACATATATTAAATCTTTGGCATTGTGACCCCAGTTTTTCTCCAGTACATTACGCAGGATTCTAAAGGCAATTGCAGTTTCTGTTGTTGTACCTGATTTGGATATAACATTTATGCCTACCACTTTGCCTCGCAGCATATCGAGGGTATCTCTTAAATAGTCAGGGTCCATATTTTGACCCAGAAAGTAAATCTCTGGCGCATTACCTCTTTCATCTCGGCTTAACTGGTTGAAATAGGTATGGGTCAATGCCGTACATGTGGCCTCGATGCCTAAATATGATCCTCCTATTCCTAAAGAGACAAATGCATCAATTCGGCCACTAAGGCTCTGCGCTGCAGATTTTATCTCCTCTAAATGAGTGAGGGTAATCTCTTCTGGGAGGGTTTGCCAGCCAGTCATGGGTATCCCATCATCACATATATCTCCTTGATTTTTTTTTAACATTTTATGGGCCTTCATCACCTGCTGTGCAATATCTTCAATATCTTTAAGGGCTATAGATGGTGAATCACCTGGGGTGTCAAAAAGATAGGTAAGGTCTAAAGAGACTCTGTTGGATGATTGCCATGATGCCTCATTAAACGGATTCTTTTTGCCGCTTGCTCTTTCTTTCTGCATTTTTATGGTTTTATTTTCCTTAAAACCTATTAGCTTAATCCCTTCCATTTTTATCCCCTTTTATTCTGAATAGTATAGATTATTCTTTATTCTTTATTCTGATAAATTCCAGTTATATTAAGCCTAAAAATTACGTAGGCACTCGTGGTGGCCATTATTTATGATAAAATCATCGTATGAACACTTTTTTAG
>Ga0233413_10000723_pt1 | contig 15346 bp, 10 predicted proteins | sample Na_anoxic_6_MG_FD_189019 | JGI IMG/M metagenome (GOLD analysis project Ga0233413, IMG submission 189019) | Seawater microbial communities from Saanich Inlet, British Columbia, Canada - Na_anoxic_6_MG | ecosystem: Environmental > Aquatic > Marine > Inlet | place: Canada: British Columbia... | reverse complement strand
TATATATGATGTAACAAGTGTTTGGAATAATGGATCGCACCAGGGCTATCAAGCAGGAACGGATTTGACGGCGGCCTTCGCAGCATCCCCCCACTCCATGTCCACTCTAAACGGCTTGCCCGTGCTTGGGATTTTAGGACAAAGTGTCAAGGCACCCGAACCTACCCAACCGCCCCAAGTACAACCATCGCCCGCGGATGCAAATGAATGGACGGTTGAAAAGCTTGCGCAGTATGATGGAAAAAATGGCCAGCCGGCATATATAGCTGTAAGCGGAATTATATATGATGTAACAAGTGTTTGGAATAATGGATCGCACCAGGGCTATCAAGCAGGAACGGATTTGACGGCGGCCTTCGCAGCATCCCCCCACTCCATGTCCACTCTAAACGGCTTGCCCGTGGTAGGACAGTATAATTCATCAAACACAACAAATCCTAATCCCATAAATAATGAAGAGGAATCAGATGATGATGAGCATGACGAGGATTCAGAAGAAGAAGAGGATGATGAAGAATCTGAGGAGGAAGATGACTAACATAGAAATGGTAACTAATCATTAATAATGGGAATAATAAAGTAACAAGGGCATAATATAGCTTTTGTTACTTTATTGGAGGATTGAATGTTAATCTTATTAGCTGAAGATGAACCGAAGATTGCTAAGCTAATCATTGATTTATTAAGTAAAGATGGTTATCAGGTTGATTATGCTCATAATGGGGAAGAAGCCATGCTTTATTGCAAAAACAATAATTATGATGTTGTCATTTTAGACTGGATGATGCCTGTTCTTGACGGAAAAGAAGCGTGCATTAAACTTAGAAGTACTGGTTATAACGGTGCGATATTAATGTTAACCGCAAAAGACTCTTTGAATGACAAGATTATTGGATTGGAATCGGGTGCGGATGACTACTTGATTAAACCATTTGAATATTTGGAATTACTAGCAAGATTGAAGGCGTTATCGCGGCGCAGCACTATGAAACTTAAAAAAGACATACAGACTATTGCTGATATAACTTTGAATAGAGCAACAAAAACAGTTCATAAAAACAAACAGGTCGTAAATCTCTCAAAACGGGAATATCAATTATTTACTCTGTTGTTCGAAAACGCCGGTCAGGTAATACCCAGAGAAGTGCTAATGGACAGGGTATGGGGAATTGATGGAAATATAACTGCCAATAATTTAGATGTCCATATAAGATTGCTAAGAAAAAAGATAGAGAATAAAGAAAAGCAGGTTATAAAAAATATCAGGGGCATTGGCTATATGTTGGAGTTCAAGAATGTTTAAAAAACTTCAATTGAAATTAATATTCATTTATACCCTTGTATTAATAGCTATTCTTCTTACATCTAATATCATCATTTATGTAGTCCTGTCTTCTTATAACAGTAATCAGTTGGCTGATGATGTTGAACAAATATTATACGATATAAACAGCACTGAATGGATTAAAGAGTATTATGATGAAAATGCAAAACCACAGGAAATAGAAGATGATGATAGCCTTGGCGAATTAGATGATAGTGATGAGCCAGAAGAAGCAGATAGTCCACAAAAAACAGATAGTCCGGAGGAATCAGAGTCTCATGATTCAAAAGAAGAAATAGATAGTCCTGAGGAAACAGAAACTTCTGAGGAAACAGAAACTTCTGAGGAAACAAAAACTCCCGAGGATACAGAAACTCCCGAGGAAACAAAAACCCCTAAGGAAACAGAAACCCCTAAGGAAACAGAAACTCCCGAGGATACAGAAACTCCGAAGGAAACAGATACTCCTAAGGAATCAGAAGAACCTGAGGAATCAGAAGAACCTGAGGAGTCAGAAGAACCTGAGGAATCAGAAGAACCGGAAAACCCTGAGGGGTCTAACCTTATAACTGAATCATTAATATTAATTTCATCAGAACAGTCAATCAAGTCTATGGTATTGGGCACGCAGGAAAATCCTGTTGAATCAGCTGTGCAAAAAAAGCCGGAAGAAAATTCAATAAGATTTTCAGATGACACAGATCTTTTCATACCAAATGTTTTGAATTCTTTTAGTTACTATTTTATATACTCAAATAGCGGGGAATTGCTAAAATGGAAGAGCTCGGATAACAGATTACTAAACCAGATGTATAGCATTAGTCAAAACCTGGAAATAAGCCAGCCTCCGGAGCTGATTGACCTAAGTGATCAAAGTGGCGGTGTTTATTTAGTTATTAAGAGACCAATTATAGTTGATGGAGACCAATTGGGGTATTATACAATAGGTGAGAATGTTTCAGCAGCATATAATACCCTTGATAATTTAAAACTTATTATGATTCTTGTTACTATTGTCGGAAGCCTGGTATCTCTTGGCATCGGCTATATTTTTGCGGGAAAAGCAATTAAACCAATAAAAGAAGCATATAAAGCAAAAGAAAAATTCATAGGAGATGCCTCACATGAATTAAGGATTCCGCTTAGTATAATTCTTTTGTCCATGGAATCGTTGAAAAGAAAAAACAAGGGGAAGGATCATCAAACAGAAAATTTAATTGACGATGTGAGAGTTGAAGCTTTGAATATGAAAGACCTGGTAGGTAAATTACTTTTCATAGCCAGAAATGATTCAAAAAGCATAAAACTCCAATATGAAAATATCAATTTATCAAAAGTAATAGACGATAATATTGAAAAATATAAGAGACTAAATTCAAATAAAGAATTGTCCTATAGAAAAAGTGTTACTGAGAATCTTATGATACAAGGCGATCCGAAAATGATTGATTCAGTTGTTTCAATATTGATTGACAATGCCGAAAAGTACAATAAAATAAATGGAGAAATTTATGTCGGAGCGGAAACTGTTAACAAGCATAAAAAGAAATATGTAAAGTTAACTATTCGTGATACTGGACTCGGAATTAAGAAAACAGATTTGAATAAAGTTTTTGAAAGATTTCATCGTCAGGATAAATCAAGATCAAAAATGATTCCCGGTTATGGGTTAGGACTTCCAATCGCAAAGGAAATCGTCGAAATGCATCATGGATCAATTGAGGTTGAAAGCCAGGAAGGCATAGGTACGACTGTCACAGTAATGCTGTTGAAAACGATATGAATCGGATGTGTTTTAATTGCATAGAATATACGACTGCCATCTCCTCAAGACATTCCTTTCTCCAATAGTAGCATATACCAAGTTAAGAAGAGGTGTGTTGACTGCATTTCGGTTTCGTCTCGCTCATAAATTGATTATAATAGTTCAGTTTGATATATTAATGACAATGGCACTGATATATTAAAAAGGATGAATGTTCATGAATAAATTAAAAGGTTTTTGGAGCAGGCAGAAAAAAGAGGGCTATATTACTAACAAGCAAAAATTCCAGCTTGCGTTCCCTCAGATGCCCCTTGCAATCAGTAACGGTCTAATACACAGCGCATACATAAAATTCTATACTGACATAATTGGTCTTGATATTAAATATGTAGGTATCATCTGGCTTTTGTTCGGTATATGGAATGCCGTTAACGACCCTATGATGGGTGTATTCATAGACAGATTCAAATATAAACCAAAGCGGGGCAAATACACATACTTGTTGAAAGTAACGGCACCTATAACGGTTTTGTCATCAGCCGCTATGCTTTATGCACAGCCAAGTTGGCCAACATGGCTCATTTTCGGTTTTTTGACAGTACTGTTGTTTGTATATGATACAACTCAGACAGGGTACGCCATCTCTTATGGAAACTACATACTAGTTGCAGCGGCATCAAATGAAGAGAGATTGGATGTTTCAGTAATCCATATGTATGCCGGGCAGCTAGGTGCATTCCTGTCAATGATAATCCCGACCCTGCTTCTGGTTGGTGATGTGAACAGGATACTGGTAATTACGTTATTTACAGCAGTTATAGTAATTAATTCCCTGCTTTATTTCTTTGCTTTGAAACCACTGAAAGAAACACCTGAGATGTTCAGGGATATTAGAACTGACGAGGGTAAATTGATTGAACAATTAAAAAGAGATGCAAAATCCCTCATAAAATCAAAATCATTTATCACGTATCTTCTGTACCAGATTATAGGTAGAGGGGCAACTATAATACTGTTCACTCAGCTTTTGTATATGGCAGACCACGTGCTTGGTCTTAAGGGTATTCAGACCACTTTACTGGATGTATTACCGGGGCTTGTCATGTTCCTGTTTTTACCCTTATTCCCCAGGATAAGCAAGATAACCGGTATGAGAAACTTATTGATTCTGGCTTCCATACCCCTTGGGCTGTCATATATGGCGCTTTACTTCGTCAATGGTTTCTGGCCGGCAATGTTTGTGTATATAGGAATTGTTGTATTTACAAATGTGAATGTAGTTGGTGGACCGCTGTTCGGTGCTATTATCGATGAAGATGAAAGAAGGACCGGGGTAAGAAAAGCCGGGCTTTTCACAGGAATGAACGCTCTTCTTACCATACCCGTTGGTGGCATCCATACTATGCTCTTTACATCAATCCTTGCCTTTTACGGATTCGTAAGTGGAGCAGAGGCGCAACCTGAAACCGCTGTGTTTGGAATAAGGATGGCATCATCCTTCCTGCCGGGGATATTGATTATCCTTGGAATGATACCCTTGTTCTTTCTCCCGATTAATAAGAAGGTGGAGAAGGAGCTTTCTGATTTCTCAGTTAGAATGCATCGTTTAAAAGCGGATAAAAAAAATGATATGCAGGAGGATGACGAAAATGAATTATAGTTCAAGCCGCAGGACTTCATGGGAAGCTGATAAGACTTTTCTGACAAAGAGGGTTAAAACAGGTAGAGCATGGATTGTGGACTTGAAGGGTGCTTCAAGCGCAGAAATTCTGTTCATGCGCACACTGCAAGGTATGGTAAACCGCGAAAAAGCGCATTTATATCTTATAAACTCAGATCATGAATATTTTGGTAATGCTGATAAATTCTGGATAGAAGAATATGAAAGACAGGGCTGGGTAGAAATCGCAGGTCACCTTACCATTGATGAGGCGACAGTGAAATTTGCTTCAGAGGTTGATGGATATGTCAAAGCCACTGAAAAGGAACCCTGGTCAATCCATGCTGCTACTATATTTGGTATTCTGAATAATTGTGTAGTTGCACCTGATGATGTCGTAATGAAACTGGAAAGTATAGGTTGGCATATGCTTGACGACATGTGTGGCCGCTGGACAGATGCAGTTTCGGCATATAGTGAAATGGTGGAAAAGCATAGGGATGACCTGGCTTATCCCGGAATTGCTTTACTACGCCCTAGTGAGAATCTATGGGATTTTGTTATTCAACAGCAGATTATGCCCATGTTCACAAGGCCAAAGCATGATACTTGGGAAGGTGTTGCTAAAATCATGGATTCATACCCCGGTAAGCAGATTCTATATGGATATGTTTCTGACGATACTGTTGAAGAAGAAATTGCAGTTGAAAGAGCTTCAACAACAGGCAAGTACCTGGTGCCCACAAGTGAGGTCAGCAATTTATCATTTCACTCAGCGGTCAGTGGAAACAAACCGTTAAAGCCGGTAAAAAAGAAAAGAAAAAAGCTACCTAAGTTGGATACTTCAAAGGTTAATGTGGCAATAGCCATCACTGATGGAGACAATCTGCAGGTGCCTATAATGCAGTATCCTATTTCAACATTTTGGAATACCCCGGACCGGGGAGCCATGCCTCTTGGGTGGAGCATGGGTGTAAGTTTATCAACCCTGGCTCCCGGAATCTGGGAGTTTTACCGCAGCACAATCCGCCCGAATGATGAAATAGTATCTATAATGGGCATCGCATATGTGCATGCATCCACGCTTCCTGAACCTGCAGAGTATTATAAGGCAACCTTCGCATCAATGAAAGACATGGGATTGACCACCCTCTGGTCTCTTGACAGTTCTCTGACTATAACTGATGAACCTCTTTGGGATGTATTTGAAAACGCCCCCTATAGGAAGGCTTTAAAAGGGGTTCTGGTAGGCTACGGACCCAGTATAGATAAGGCTTTCAAAAGAGATTCGGGAACACCTGTAATGATTACTCAGAACGGATATGAAGAAGATGCCATGAGATTAAAAGAACGAATCGAGGATATCATGGCACTGGATTCTTCAGAACGGTCGCCTGTGAACTTTTTAATGGCCACCAACTGGAGTACGAGTGCAAGAGACTTATACAAGGTGCTGAAACCCCTTGAAGAAAAAGGCGTTCGCTTTCTTACACCGGCACAAGCACTTGAATTGATGCCTAAAATAAAGGGGATGGCAAAATCAGCAGTTGATGCGGTAGCACCACCGGGTATGTGCCTTCCTTCCGGTTTGATGAAAAAGTTCGGTTCGCCCATACTCAGTGCCCCTACGGTTGCCGAGATTAACAAACCCATACCTATTCCTCTTAATGTTGAGGTTGATGGTCCGGTTGAAATAGAACCCGGTGGAACACTAGAGCTCTGTGCATTCGTAAATATCGACACAAATGCTATCGCAAAGGATTTTTTAAATAATCGGGTACTTCCGGTGGTTGAAGGATATGGGTTAAGTCATGAGTTTGCGGAATCTGCATGGATGAAGCTAGAGGCATCTGATATTAATTTAAATCTACCCATATCTGACAATGTAACGGTTGGTGATAGTGATGTTGAAGCAGACGGTGTGGAAGCAACGGCTTGTTTTATGGGTAATTACCTTCGAATCGTACTGGATTCATTTAAGTCCGACTCCCGTATTGGGGGTCCCGTGATTAAGGTATCAGTAAGATTCTCTGTTACCGGGCCAAATCTGAAAGCAGGGGAAACTATTAAGATATATCCAGAATCGGTGATGCTTGACTTTGCACTGACTGTTGGAATAGGTAAAGAAAAAGGTCCGTTGGTGGGTGGTGTTAAAGGAAAAATGGCAGGGATTGGGGCTAATACTTTACTTGAAACTGTAATAAGAAGCCAGTGATTATTTTACGCGTGGCTTGACAATTTGGTTGCATAAATACCATAGTATCTTATGATGGGTTTAAAGGAAACTTTTATAGTCATCGTAGATGGAGAACCTGCATATCAGGCGGTGCATCGGAAATTATAGAAGTATATTAAAGTTGCAGGAGAAGAAAAATGAATTCAATGACTTCAAGGAAAAGAATAACCCAGGCTTTTAATTTTAAGCAATCTGACAGAATACCACTAGACTTTGGCGGACATCGGTCCAGTGGAATTGCAGTACAAGCATATAAACGATTACGGGAATATCTGGGACTTAAACCAAGTGAGTTATATATCTATGATGTTGTACAACAGATAGCGGTCATTGAAGATGATGTAATGGATATTATCGGAACAGACGTTGTCATGCTAGGTCCGGGATTATACAAAGAAACCTCTTTCTGGAAAGAGTGGAAGCTTCATGATGGAACAGAAGTTAAAATACCAAAAACGATTAATATTCTCACAAATGCAGACGGAGAGTACTTTGTAATAAGCCCTAAAGGAAAACAAAGCTGTATTCAAAAGAAAGACTGTCTTTATTTTGAACAGATATTATTTCCATATATGGGAAGTGAAGATGAGGAATTTGCAACGATAGAAGAAGAAATGAATGAGATTATGTGGTGGCATATTCCATGTCCCCCGGACCCAAAGACAGTTGAAGAGAAGGGAAGAATGGCAAAGAGGCTAAGGAGTGAAACTGACAGGGCTGTATATGGAATTTTCGGCGGGGGATTGCTAGAGCCGGGTCAACAGGCATTTAGAATGGACAACTTTCTTATGGAATTAGCGGCGAATCCAGATAGATGTGAAAAATTCCTAGATAAGTTAACAGAGTTTCACTTGAAAAACCTAGAGAAATATCTAGAACATGTGGGACCTCACTTAGATATTATTGGCTTCGGAGATGACCTGGGCATGCAGACCGGGTCACAGATATCACCTCAAATGTTTGATGCCATGCTAAAACCAAGGTATGAAAAGATGTGGGCCATGGTAAAAGAGAAGTTTCCGCATTTAAAAATATGCATGCACTGCTGTGGCTCAATACATAACTTGCTTCCCTCGTTAATTGAAGCAGGGATGGATTCGTTTAATCCGGTGCAGATATCATGCCGCAATATGGAACCCGAAAGATTAAAAAGAGATTACGGTGATAAGGTGGTTTTCTGGGGCGGGGGTTGTGACACGAGTAATATGCTTTCACGCGGAACTCCTGGCCAGATTAAAGAACACGTTAAGAATAATGTTGAGATTTTTTCTAAAAACGGTGGCTTTGTATTCCAGCAGGTGCATAATATATTGGCCGATGTACCTCCTGAAAATATCATGGCGATGTTTAATGCTTTAAAATAGGGATTATAGCGGTAAAGATTATGATATATGGTACAAACTTAATGTTTTAGTTAATAAAAACTAGACAAAAAGATACTTTAAAGAAATCCTCTTTATTTAGCAGGGAGAGGTATTTGAACCCTCATCAGTGGTGACCCTGAACCCATTTTTCTAAAGGTTCATATAAGTTACCAGAAGAAGTGTAACCAAAACGTAACCACAGTCTTAGTTAGTTTCAATATGATATAATACTAATAAACCCCCATACAAATGACACACTTAAAACACACCTTATAACCAAGACAATTGATATATACTTAAGTGAAGCTTGTAGTGAAATTGGAGATTAGGTTCTTAAATATATAATTAATTTAAGAAGAATGGAGTATGTGCAATGAAGGCAATGATATATAAGGAGTATGGAAGTGCCGATGTTTTACAGTTGGTGGAAGTGGCTATACCAGTACCGAAAGAAAACGAGGTATTAATTAAAGTTCATTCTACAACTGTAACACCTTTAGATTGGAAGTTTAGGAATGGAGAAGTTTTTATTGCAAGACTTATGTCAGGACCATTTAAACCTAAAAACCCAATATTAGGAACTGAAATTTCAGGAGAAATAGTAAAAACAGGAGAGATGGTTAAATCACTTAAAGAAGATGATAAAGTTTTTGCTATGATTTCAGGCGGTGGTTATGCTGAGTATATTTGTCTGCCAGAAGATAAGGTGTTGAAAATACCAAAAAATATGACACTTGAAGAGGCGGCAACTGTTCCTTTTGGAGCTATCACAGCCTACCATTTTCTGGTAAAGGAAGGCGGTATACAAAAAGGACAAAAAGTGCTTATAAACGGAGCTTCTGGAGGAGTTGGAATATTTGCAGTGCAATTGGCTAAATACTTTGGGACGGAGGTTACTGCCGTATGCAGTGGGGCAAATGTAAATATGGTTAAATCTCTTGGGGCGGATAAGGTTATTGATTATACAAAAGAGGATTTTACTCAAAGCGATGAGAAGTATGACATCGTTTTTGATGTTGTTGCTAAAAGTCAGTTTAAAGCATGTAAAAATATACTCAAAAAAAATGGTGTTTTCATTGTTACTGTCATTACATTTCCAATTCTCTTTCAAATGCTTGGTACATCTATTACTAAAGGGAAAAAAGTAAAATTTGGCATGCCTACCAAGCAAATAGAAATATTAGGGATTCTTAAAAGCATAATTGAAGAGGGAAAGCTAAAGACAGTAATTGGAAAGAGATATCCCCTAAGTGAGATAAGAGAAGCTCATAAGTATGCAGAAAAAGGTCATGCAAAAGCTAAGGTTGCTATTAATATTAATTAGAAGATCAATATAATATACACTATAAAAAATTTAAACATGCAAAACCCCTATAAATAAGGGGTTTTGTGGTAGAGAGGTGGATTCAAACCCTCGCAGAGGTAACCCTGAATACGATTTTCAGTAACGTGAACGTATTTTTCAATAGGTTATCTAAGTATAAATAGACACCGATAAGTACTATGTTAAAGGCATTTCTACAAACCAAGTTTATTTGTTAAGTGCCTATTAATAAATATTGATTAATAAGAAGCGGTGTCAAATATGTATTTAGACTTCCCGTATTACTTATTTAATCGTATCTGTGCTACTATTTAGTAGTCTGTAAGTCAATGGCGTACCCGGTTGGACATAAGTTATTTATCAATAAGAAAGAAAATATGGAGATAAAATCATGAGTCAAAGTGCCCGGATTGTGAATTTTCTATTAAGGACATTGAAATTTAACAAGATGTTTCTGGATATGGAAGATTCAGTCGGAGATAGAAAAAAGTTTGAACAAATAGTCATTAGGGCGAGATCAAAGGAAAACCGTAATTCCCCACCTGCAAAATTGTTTAAACATTATGTTATCAGTAGAATTGTCATTGATAACCATACAACACATCTTATAAAACAGAAAAAAGGCATCAACAAAAAAATAGCAATCTATTTTCATGGAGGAGGATATGTAAAAGGCCCGTTGGCTTTACAGTGGAAAACTCTGGCTGAGATTGCAGATGCCACAATGTATGATGTAGCTATTTTAAACTATCCTAAGACCCCGGAATATACCTGTCAGGAAACCATTAACTATTGTGTGCAGGTCTTTGAAAAAATTCTTCTTGATTACGGACAAACGAATATTATTTTCCTTGGAGATTCAGCGGGAGGAGGATTGGCATTGTCCCTATTTATGAGCTTAAGGGATTTAGGTAAAGCAACTCCCGAAAAAATGATATTAATGTCACCATGGCTTGATGTTTCCATGACAAATAAGGAAATTCCTGAATACAAAGATAAAGACTTGATACTAACTGTTGACGGATTAATTGTATGCGGGTTGTTTTATGCCGGTGGTATTGATACAGGGGACTGGCGGGTTTCGCCAATGTACGGGGATTTGGACTGCTTGCCTGAAACTCACGTTTTCGTAGGCGGCAGTGAATTGTTTTACCCGGACTGTCGCGATTTTATAAAGAATGCAAAAGCTAAGGGTTATGTAGCTGAGTTACATTATTATGAAGATATGCAGCATGATTGGCCGATAATACCGTTGATATCTGAAGCAAAACAAGCCAGAGCTGAAATAATTGGACTGATTCAAGAGTAGCAATTGATTAAGGAGAGTTAAAATGGCAGCAGTTGAATGGACCTGGGCATGGCCCTGGTGGGGAACCATAGTTGCAATTAACGCAATTAACCTAATAGTTGGATTGGTGATTTTCTTCAAGTCAAAGAAATCTGATAATGGTGATTTGTCATCATATCGCAGGACTATGAGAATTCTGGGGATTATCTTTATCTCGGTTGGTGTTTACCGCTCAATATTTGTCTCAAGATACCTTACACAACTGGCTTGGTTTAACACCCTGGCCAATAGTCCTCTTTTAATAAGGTGCTTTGCTTTATTTGCTGAAATGGCTTTTGCTTTATTAATAATGAAAACTTTGCTGCAAGTTAATAAAGATGTCCCTATACCGGAAAACCATAAATCAAAAAGATTCCTATACTTTATTGAAACAAAAGCGCCTCATATTTTTGTGGCATGTCTTTTTATTGCACAGTTTTTTGCTTTTGGCGGTACTATTAATAAAATAAGAGTTCTGTTCGCCATAGAAGAGACTTTGTGGGGCATAGGATTTCTTCTTATAACGATACTTGCGGTGCTGCAATTAAAAAGGGTGTACTCAATAAAAGATGAACAATCGAAGAAAGAACTCAGGCACTATCGGATATTCACAGTGTTCTTCACAGTTTTTGGCGTAGGGTATTGCATATATTCGCTTTTATATCACCTGCCTGTTGAATACTGGCCGGCGGCTATCAAGCAACTCCAAATGGCTGTCCCGGAACCAGCAATCCAAACGGGAATAGATGCAATAAAAGATGCATTCCTTATTGTAAATGAAACTAAAGATTATGCCGCCTGGGGAGGTTTGGGTTTTGTAATCTGGCACTCAGGCTATTTTGCATTATGCGAATGGATGGTATTGTTTTTCATGAATGGTCCTAGGAAGCTAGACAAGAAATCAATATGATTTGATAGTGATGACAACAACATCACGGAGTATTAAAGTGAACCGATAAATGTATTACTAAACAAAGGAATATATTATGGATGATAAAAAGAAAATAATTATCGTCGGTGCAGGGCACCGTTCAATAACCTATGCGAAAGCAATAATAGAATCAAATTCAAATGCAGAAATTACAGGCGTTGCAGATTTGATTGAAAGTCGAAGAAAATATACAGCCGAATTATTTTCACTAAAACCCGAACAATGTTTTGCATCAGTGGATGACTTAGTATCTAAAGGCAAAATTGCTGATGCAATTATTAACGGCACCATGGATCAGCAGCATGTTGAAACGTCAATTCCTCTTCTTGAACTTGGATATGATATGTTATTGGAAAAACCATTTGCAGTTAATGAAGAAGAAATGTGGAAACTGGTTGACTGTGTAAAAAAGAATAAAAATAGGGTTATGATTTGTCATGTGCTGAGATACACACCCTTCTACTCCGGTATATTTAAGAAAATAAATGAAGGTGTCATTGGAGAGATACTTAATATCCAGACACAGGAACATGTTTCATACCATCATATTGGAATCGGGTATGTGCGGGGTAAATGGAGAAATATGGAATGCTGCAGTACGACCATGCTGTTAGCTAAATGCTGTCATGACATGGATATCATTATGTGGCTGCAAAGTGGTGTCCGGCCATCCAGGGTGTCAAGCTTTGGGAGCAACACTCAATTTAAACCGGAGAATGCACCTGAAGGTGCGGGTACTAGATGCATGGTTGACTGTGAAATCGAAGATAAATGTCTTTATTCTGCTAAGAAACATTATATTGATCATCCAAAAAGATGGAGTTTTTATGTCTGGGATTGCTTTGAAGATGGATATGAAGCGACAATAGAAGAAAAAATAAAATCATTGAAAACAGATAATATATATGGAAAGTGTATATATAAATGTGACAATACAACGGTTGATCACCAATCAGTGATGCTTGAATTTGAAAACGGGTCAACTGCAACTCATAATATGATCGGAGGCGCCGCATCAGCAAGGAGATCAGTTCATATTGTAGGAACAGTGGGCGAGATATTCGGCACTTTAGAAGATGAAAAGTTCACGATTAGGACAATAAATCCATCCCCGGGATGTGAATTTAATGAAACAGTTGTTGATATGGGCGAAACAGGGGATACTTCCGGAGCTTTCGGCGGTCATGGCGGAGGAGATTACCGTTTGGCCATTGACTTCATTAATTTTATATCAGGAAAGCCGCATTCGGATTCCTGCACAAGCATAGATGAATCAATATACGGTCATTTTGCTACGTATAGGGCAGATAAAGCAAGAGAAAACAATACAATTGAAGATACCCTGACAGTCCTGAACGAAAAGGGATTGCACGAATAGTTGTAATTGATGTATACGTTTACCTGGACATAAACGAATATCATATGAGGTGGAGTATGAATAATAATATTAGACAAATTACCATTCCGGCTACCCGCAATCCATTTGTTAATGCTCAGCTTGTACCTGCCGGTATCGACCCGGAAACCGGTGAAGAACGATTCTGGGCAAGTGCATGGAATAGTAATGAAGGCTGTATAGGGGTATTGGTTACGGTGTCAGGAAAGCACCGTTTGTATCGGTTCAATCATAAAGAAAAGCAATTTGGTTTCTATGGAGCCTCTTATGCCGGTAACGATATCATGTGGCTCTCGAGTTTCCTGGATTCAATAACTAAACTGAACCTTAAAACAGGTGAAACAGAAACATTTGAAACAGGTTTATATCATGCATTGTCAGTCAGCGGTTTTATATATGACGATATAACTGAAAAAGTTTTCTGGGCAACATATTGTCAGGATGACATGAAGAGAAACGGACTGTCATTTGATACAAAAACTAATTCAGTTTCAAAGATCCATAAGGATATTCCATTAAAAAACAATCAGCTTAGATATTCTGTAAAAAATCTGGACGGAACTTATACTTTCATCAATAGTGTTCCTGATTTTGAACTTCTTTTATGGGACCCTGTCAGTGACACGGTTGATGTAATTCTGAACAGCCAAAAACCGGGACCAAACCTAAGTTTTTTAGAATATACTGTAGTGATTCAGCGTAAGGACGGAGCCATTTATTTGCCGGCATATGGGTGGTTTGATCCATTGAAACGAAGTTTTGTTGAAGGCCTTACACCTGGAATTGATGCAGCATGGTTTGGATCTGATTCGCAATATGCATACGGGAGCAAAACAACACCACTTGGTAACACATCGGTATATCGATGGGACTTAAAAAATGGAGATATTGATTTTCTTACAGAGATTCCCGACGCATTTCTTTACGGCTTCCGCTTAGCCGGAAACTGCAAAATCCTTTGCGTTAATATATATGGTTTTTTCTACAGGATTGATTCAGTTACAGGTGCAATTGAAACCTCTGTTAAATTTGATAGTGATGGTGTCGGACGCATTGATTGTATACATAGAATTGATGAAAAGCGCTTGCTCTGTACTCCCTTTATTACACAAAGATTTTATGAGATTAACCTTCTCACAGGAGAAAGTATTGATCTTGGACGCGCCACGGGAGGTGCCGGAGAAGTTCTTCAATTAGTAGAGATAAATAAAAAAGTTTATATGGCATCATACACAAAGGGACAGCTTGTTGAGTATGATCCGTCTGAACATGCGCATTTTCCGGAAAACCCAAGGATAGTAGTCAATCCGCCAAAAAATGTAATGCGTCCGGTTGCAATGTGTAAGAATAATGACTCTGTATTTTACTCGTGCAGTCATAAATATGGATACCTTGGGTCTACACTGATTAGATATACACCTTCAGCAGGGGAGTCTATATTCGTCGAAAATCCATTACCGGGGCATATGATTCTTTCGCTTGAATATGATGAGAACCTTAACATGCTGGTTGCTGCTACAACATTTCATGCAGATTGCCGGACGTGTGTGCCTGAACATGATACTTGCATTATCGCATTGCTGAACCCGGACACTTTGATGCCTATGAAAACCATGAAAATAAGAGCAGAGCAGCAATGCTTTCATATATTTGGAAAGTTTTCTGATGACCGTTATCTATGTGGTAGCGCCGGTCACCACAGACAGCTTGAGCAAGGATATACATTTTATCTTTTGAATACTACAGATTTCAAACTTGAAGAATATTCACTGCCGAATGAGCTTTATAACCAGGACTTAACCAGAATTTACTTTACTAATGCGCCTGGAATATTTGTTACTACTACGGATGAAAAGGTTGATGTGTGGAATTTGAATTTTGGTAAGTTTGTTAAACACTTATGTGATAATCCCGGTTTCTATAAAGCGATTGTGCAAGATGATAATATTTACATGATATGTGAAAAAGAGATCATAATTGTATCAATCGGAGTATTATAATGCTTCCGGGGTATCAATT
>Ga0233413_10000722_pt1 | contig 15381 bp, 11 predicted proteins | sample Na_anoxic_6_MG_FD_189019 | JGI IMG/M metagenome (GOLD analysis project Ga0233413, IMG submission 189019) | Seawater microbial communities from Saanich Inlet, British Columbia, Canada - Na_anoxic_6_MG | ecosystem: Environmental > Aquatic > Marine > Inlet | place: Canada: British Columbia... | reverse complement strand
TTTGTCAAGGCAATAAATGGGCCTGGACTCTTTTGGTATAAGGCCATATAATTTACATTAATATGCAAAGACTGTGCCCGTTTTCATTGAGGGGTGAAACATAAAGCTGAATTTTTTCTTCTATGGACTAAAGAGCCCCAATTGTCAAGGAAAAAATACTGTATGTTGTGAAAAAAAAGGATTTCTGCACTATATCTAGCATCGTTATTCAAAATTACGTGCCAGAAGATCATTTACTATAGGTATAGGAAATTAAAATGGAAGGATAGTTACGTATTGGTATGGCCTAAACAAGATGAAAGACTGTGTAAAAATTTGTTGCTTAACAGTAGGTGATGCACTAAAAAAAATTTTCTTTTTTTCCATTTTTTGGTGTAAAATATAATTGACTCATTTATTTTTTAAACACCTAACATATTACCTATAATTCATTACATGCAAATGGATAACACTACTAAAGGCACAATAACTACTATCAGTGCATTTTTTCTGTGGGGTATTTTTCCTATATACTGGAAAGCCTTAAATCATGTGCCTTCAACACAAATTATAGCACATCGGATAGTTTGGTCGTTGGTATTTATACTATTTTTGGTCTCTGTTCAACGGCGATGGAAGGAGGCCAACTCCATTATATCTTTCTATAGGGATGTACCAAGATTTCTATTCACATCCTTTTTACTTGGTACTAATTGGTTAACATATATTTGGGCCGTTAATACAAACCAGATTGTTGAAGCAAGTCTTGGGTATTTTATTAATCCACTTGTGAATGTTTGTCTGGGTATGATTTTTTTGCGGGAACGTTTATACCGGTGGCAAGTTCTTTCAGTAGTACTTGCGTTTATTGGGGTGCTTTTTTTAACGTTGCATTATGGTCGGGTACCATGGATCGCCTTTACTCTCGCATTTACATTTGGGGCTTATGGGTTGCTCCGAAAAACAGCCAAGGCTGGATCAATGGTCGGTTTGTTATTCGAGACTGCTATTTTAACACCTATTGCACTTGTCTATGTTATTGCTTTGGGTATTCAAGGATCAGGAGCTTTTTTGTCTATTGGTCTGCAGACGGATGTATTGCTAACAGGTGCAGGTTTGGTAACTGCAATACCTTTACTTCTCTTTGCCCATGGTGCACGGAGAATTCAGTATTCGACAGTCGGCTTTTTACAATATATCGCCCCCACTGGCCAATTGCTCGTGGGCGTGCTTCTTTATAAAGAACTGTTTACCAGTACACATGCAATTTCATTTGGCTTTGTTTGGGTGGCGATAATTATATATTCGATTTCGAGCTTTATAAGTTATAAAAAGTGATTAACCTTATAATTATATCACCTGCCATCCTTTCACTGCAAACAGGGTACATTAACAAGTGACTTTTTTATTACAATGAGCCACCCTTTTTTAGATAGATCATAATGATTGAGATTGCAGCAGGTGTAATACCTGCTATCCTTGATGCCTGGCCTAATGAGATAGGTTTTATAAGGAGAAGTTTTTCTTTTAATTCATTAGAAAGACCATGAGCCTTGATATAGTCAAACTCTTGTGGAATCTTTATCTTTTCCAGATTCTTGAATTTCTCAACCTCTTTTAGTTGCCGCTGAATGTATCCTTCATATTTGATCTCAATTTCAACTTTATGTGCAATGCTTTCGTCTATCTTTTTAGTGTGTTCATCTATGGTGGCAATATTTTGATAACTTAACTCCGGCCTTTTGAGGATTTGACCCAAGGAGGTTGCATTTTTTATTGGGCTTGATCCTGACTTCACCAGATAATCATTTACCTTCTTTGAGGGAGCTATTACAGTACTTTTTATCCTATGAGCCTCTGCAGCGATCTCCCTCTGTCTTTCTTTCATCTCACTCACTGTTTCATCATTAATGAGACCTAATTCATTACCTTTTTCTATTAATCTCTCGTCCACATTATCTTCTCTGAGCAGCAGCCTGTATTCTGCTCTGGAAGTAAACATCCTGTAAGGCTCTTGTGTTCCTCTGGTAACAAGATCATCTACCATAACCGCAATATATGTCTCTGATCGATCAAGAAGAAAGGGTGGTCGTTTTTGAATCTTTGATGCTGCATTAATCCCTGCCCATATCCCTTGTCCGGCTGCCTCCTCATATCCACTGGTTCCGTTGATCTGGCCAGCCATATATAATCCTTTGGTACGTTTTGTTTCAAGGGTAGGGAATAGCTGCAAAGGGTCTACATAATCATATTCAATTGCATACGCTGGTCTCATGATCTCAGCCTCTTCCAGTCCCTCAACAGATCTCACAAAAGGAATCTGTATATCCATGGATAGGCTATTTCCCAAACCGCTTGCATAAATTTCCTCTGTATCTAACCCCTCAGGTTCGAGTATGATTTGATGTTTGTCCCTGTCAGAAAACCGCACTATCTTATCTTCTATAGAGGGGCAATACCGTGCAGGAATCCCAGTAATTTTTCCTCCATAAAGGGCTGAGCGCTCTAAATTGTCTCTTACGATCTGATGGCTTTTCTTGTTGGTATGGCCAATGTAACAGGAAATTTGGGCTATCATAATCTCTTTTGTAAAAAGAGAAAATGGTCTGGGATTAGCGTCTCCCTCTTGTCTTTCAAATCTCGTAAAGTCTATGGTTGATTTTTTTAATCGTGCAGGAGTACCTGTCTTCATCCTTCCAAGTGTAAAACCTAATTCTTTCAAATTATCGGGCAGTCCATAGGATGCAAACTCACCTGCTCTCCCTGCCCTTATAGAGGTAAAACCGATATGTACCAAGCCCTTTAAAAATGTTCCTGTAGCCAGGATCACTGCCTGGGCCTGATAACCAAATCCTGTTTGATCCTCAACTCCTGTCATATGATTATTTTCCACTACCAGTCTTTCAACCATGGCCTGTTTAATATCTATGTTAGGCTCCTTTTCAAGGACTTCCTTCATGGCGATATGATACCTAATTTTATCATTCTGGGTGCGTGATGATTGGACAGCTGGCCCCTTTTTGGTATTTAAAAGCCGGTACTGTATTGCAGTTTTATCTGTTACCTTGGCCATCTCACCACCTAAGGCATCGATCTCTTTTACCAACTGTCCCTTGGCTACTCCTCCAATAGAAGGGCTGCAGGGCATTTTTGCTATTCCATCCAGGTCTATAGTCATAATCAAGACACTGCATCCCATGCGGGCAGCGGCCAGGGCTGCTTCGCAGCCGGCATGACCTGCCCCAACAACGATAATGTCATATTTCTTTTGATAATAATTCATGTCATTAGTTCTTTGAGCAAAATCTTTACAATCTATAAGTTTTAATACACTCTCTTCACAATTAAAATACAAATAAATAATACTACTTTAGTGGATAAAATCAAAGCATTAAGTATGTAAAGAAAGACTGCATTATAGATTTGTTATACGCTCCCGACCCTTATCAGTTAGGGACGAGTATAACATTTCTTCTTACTCCCTGAAACAACGAAAGGCTCCCGCCAATCACCTCAGAAAAGATCCCTTTGCCCGCTCATCCCTGAATATTCGATAAAAGAACTACCATTGATTGTAACCCCACATTGCGCAAAAGCTGGCTAAGCTCCCCCCGAGGTTTGTGCAAACATGAAGCAAAGATGTACAAGTATTAGAAGGACAGAAGGCAAATGAACCCCTGTGCAAATCATTGGCATTTTTTGGCCAAAAAAATTAAAAAAAATTGCAGCGATTGTATTTTTTTCACTTTTTTACTTCTTTCACAAAACCCTTCCTGAATGCCCATCAAAAGGCCCAGATTGCCTTGCGTTGAACATTGAGGGCAGGAGATATACCCCCCTCCATTTTCTCCAAGAAAATCCCTCATAAGGCAAATTTGAATGCCGATATTAATAGTAATATCAATAGGTTAGGATATATTGCCATTTGACAGACCCCTTTCCATATGCTAAATCTCACTCCATGGATTTAATCAAACGGGCATCCAAAAAAATAGCTGACCGTCTGACCTGGTGTACCGCTCGCAGAGACCAGGCAGGCATTGCCAAAGACCTGGCTGACGGAAAAGATATTTCCGAAGTCTACGGGCTTGGCGAAGCAGGACTCTTTGATGAGTTCTTCTACTTCCTGGACCAATTCGGTATCATGGAGCTATTAACAAGGCTTGACCCAAAAATTACTATGCGTGAAAGCAATGTAAAATTCCCCGCTGTTATTCTCATCTACTTGATGCGCATAGTGGCTGGCCTTTCTTTTTTCTGGCATATACATCCTGTCATACTCAGATTTCAACCCCTCATGCGCATCGTGGGTTTTAATGGCAGAGAAATAAGAGACGGCACATGCGCCAGAGGTCAGAAAAAGGTCTCACCCAATACAGATGACAATGATAGTGAACCTGACTGTGCCCCGATATTAATCCGGGCAGACAGGGATAATGACAGACAGCCAACTGAGATCCGGGGCCCTATCTGCCCGGATTCCATTGCCACCTATATCCAGGCAATTGCTGCCCATGCCTTAGAGAGGCTCTTTAACGGTGTTGTGGCTATCTTAGCTGCCAAGTCCTTCTTTCCCCAAAAGATCCATGCCCTTTTGGATGCCTCAGAAATACAATCTACTGAACTATGTGAAGGCTGCGGCATGATTACAAAAGAAAAAGTGCCGGAACTGCGTAGACGAAAACTCCGTATCCGAAAGGTACTGGAAACCGTTTTTGGTTTTAAAATCTGGGTTCTGTGGGACCCCAACAGCCGTTTACCCCTTGCCATGCGTTTTGCAACCATTGAAGTCGGTGATATCAACTACGCCCGTGAAGTTATTGAGCAGGCGATCACCAACCTGGGTAATCATGCAAATATTGCCTCTATTGCCTTTGATCGCGGGTTTATGGATGGCCAGTTGTTGTGGTGGCTCAATAGCAAGGGCATCATCTTTTATATCCCGGCCAAGACCAATATGAATGTTTATAAAGATGCCCTTTCTCTTGTTAATACAGGTATTGCGCAAACCAGGGAACGAAAGCGAACACTCGGGGCTGGCAAAAACAAGAAAGCTGTTGTTGATCGCTGGAAAGTAGCAGGCATAGAGGAGTTGACTACAGCAGGGTTTTACGGGGAACTGGGCAGCGGAAGTCATGAAAACCGCAATGACTTTGCCCCTAATCCTATAAATGCCGTAGTTGTTCTGCACGATCCCTATGTAGAAAACAATCCCCATTGTGACGCCCTGATCATCCTCACCAATGATTCTGTGAAAAAACCGCTTATAGCCTATGATGGCTATGATGAGCGCAGTGAGATTGAGAACGGATTATTCCGGGAGTCCAAGCAGGCTTGGTTTATAGAGCGACCTGCCCGAAATACCGCCGATGCCTTCCGTGCCCATGTCTATCTCACCCTCATTGCCATGGCCCTGACCACAGCCTTCCGAACCTGGATGGACCAACAAGACAAGCCGGGTAAGGGTGGCCAGGAAACAGGCATACGCAAGTTCAGGGAGAAGGTTAAACAGGAAAATGGAAATAAACTCATAGTGTTCGATAAAGACCGTTACGCCATCTTTGATACCTATGAGGTTTTTATCCTTTGTGGCCGAAATGTAGAAAAACCTACAGGCGTGAGAGAAAAAATCTCCAAGAAGGACATCTTGATCAGATATGGGGTTTTCTTGGAATAGGCTGTCTTTATCATTCTTTCTTGCGTAAGCCTGGCCTCAGTCTTGCTGATCTAAACTTTCCTTTAAGCAATGGCGGCAAGCTATGCCTTCCAACTCTTGGGCCTGGACTGCCAGTTTTACTTTACATAGCTTCGAGCAAGGCTCACGGATCATTATTATTTTAATCGGCTATTATCATCCCTACTTTAAAGGGGCAATGAATCTCTCTGTCTTCCTGGATAATCTTATCACACTCGGCTAAAAATCTCTGCCATACCTACCTATGCATCGGCATTTCTCATTAAAGCATGGATTTCTGAGGCCCTCTGTGCCACCATTCTATGGTTATCAGCCAAAAGTGGTTTCATTTTATCGAATATTCAGCGCTCATCTCATAACCATTTACATTTATTCCAAATAAGATTATGTTTTGTATAATGTAACTATAAAAAGGGGGAACAAAATATGATCAAAATAACCTGTTTGGGTGCTGCTGGATCAGTAACCGGATCCAATTATCTCATTGAGAATTCTCAGGGCAAAAAAGTTCTTGTTGACTGCGGCCTCTTTCAAGGTGGGAAACAGATAGAACTGCGCAACTGGCAAGACTGGGGCTTTGATCCTACACAGATCAATACCCTTTTTTTGACCCATGCTCATATTGACCATAGCGGAAGAATACCCAAATTGGTAAAGGATGGTTTTCGAGGAAAGATTATCACCTCTCCACCCACAGCGGAACTGTGCCAAATTATGCTCCTTGATTCAGCGCATGTCCAGGAAATGGATGCCGAATGGCAGACGAGAAAAGATAAAAGAAAGGGTAAAAAGGCAATACTTCCCCTTTACACAACGAAGGATGCCACACAAAGTTTACAATATCTTTCCCCAACGGAAAGGGACAAGATAATCACCGTTGAACCGGGAATAAAGGCACGCCTGAGAAATGCGGGGCATATTCTTGGTTCTTCTATTGTGGAGCTGTGGATAGAGGAAGCGAATGAGGAAACAAAGATCGTTTTCTCAGGGGACCTGGGCAAACAAAATCAACTCATTATTGAAGATCCCTATGAAATCTTCGAAGGAGACTATCTATTTATTGAATCCACCTACGGTAACCGAGTGCACCGCCCTTTTGAGGATAGCAAGAAAGAACTTTTAGAGGCTATCCAATATGCCTTATCACATAAAGAAAAGGTTATCATTCCAGCCTTTGCTCTGGAAAGGACTCAGGAAATACTCTACCTTCTGGGTGAGTTCTATAGGGATAATATCCTTCCAAATATTCCTGTCTATCTGGATAGTCCCCTCGCCATTCGAGCGACACAAATCTTTCGTAAAAACAAAAAATATTATGATGAGCAGGCCAGGGCCATTGTGGATCAAGGCTTTGATCCTTTTGATATGCCAAATCTGCACTTCACCCCCACTACTGAAGAGTCCATTGCCATCAATGAGACTCCCGGTTCCGCTATTATCATCGCTGCGAGCGGGATGTGCACCGCAGGCCGGATCAAACATCATCTCAAACATAACCTTTGGCGCCCTGGAGCAAGTATTATCATTGTAGGATTCCAGGCTCAGGGAACCACAGGAAGAAAGATAGTAGATGGAAATAAACAGGTAAAAATCTTCAGAGAAGATGTTGCGGTAAAGGCCAAGGTTTTCACCATTGGAGGATTTTCTGCCCATGCAGATCAGAAAGACCTTCTGGGTTGGGTAAGCCATTTCTCCGAACCTCGCCCTAGAGTATTTGTCGTCCATGGAGAGGCTACAGCTAGTGAAACACTGGCCACACTGATCCGTGAAAAATTTGGGATGGAGGCTCATGTTCCCAAATGGAAAGAAAGACTGGTGCTTAAAGCCAGGGAGAGGCTCCGAGGGGAAGTGCCCACCGAGGCAATGCCTATAGAGATAAATAAAACTATGTTGAACAAAGTCATTGATCTGGAACATGAAATAGAAAAATTGAAAAAGCGCCTTACAGAAAAAGATGAGAAGGCAACAATCACTGATGAGGATGTGAGTAAGCTTGAATATATCCAGGAAGAGCTTCAGGAAATCCTTCCTGAATAAAATGCTCTCCTTATAAACGAAACTATAAGCCTATGCAGATTGCTATAGCTATTCCTTGACAGCCGTATCCCTTGAAACTATCATATTTTTAAAGTTCTGTTTAAAATGATCGATAAATATTTATTAACGCCATTACTATCTATAATGGCTTAGAGGTGAGAGATCATGTATGAGAAACAGTATGTTGTTGATGACCTAAAAAAAGATGATACCTGGAGGATGTTTAACATCCTGGCAGAATTTGTGGAGGGCTTTGATGTCATGCCCCAAGTATATCCAGCCGTGACTATTTTTGGATCAGCCCGATCACATCCCAACAGTCACAACTATAAAACCACAGAACATGTCGCTCAATTGTTGGTAGAAAATGGTTTTAATGTGATTTCTGGTGGAGGACCTGGAGTTATGGAGGCAGCCAATAAAGGGGCTACGGGGGCTGGTGGAAAATCTGTGGGGCTCCATATCCATCTTCCTAATGAGCAGAAACCCAACAAATATGCAAATGTACAACTTGATTTTAAATACTTTTTTATCAGAAAGGTTATGTTTGTAAAATATGCGGTAGCCTATATCATCATGCCCGGAGGTTTTGGAACCCTTGACGAACTTTTTGAATCCCTCACCTTGATTCAGACCAAACGAATAAAATCCTTTCCCGTTATTCTTATAGATTCCAGCTACTGGAAAGGCCTGATTGACTGGATAAAACAAACCTTGATAAAAGAGAAGTCTATATCAAAATCAGACCTTGACCTCTTACGTCTCGTGGACACTCCTGAGGAAGCTGTCAGTATCATAAAAAAAACAGTGATTATCTAAAACCTGAAGAGTAATGAATTGACATCGTTCAAAGGTACTCGCAAGGGCTAATGGGAAAAGAGGAGGGGCAGACTGTCCGCCATAAGAAACCCCTCCCGGGTCGGAATGATCCGGTCTCCCTGAATGGTCGCGAGGCCCGCTGATCGGATCTCCCTAAGGGCCCTGTCTGAACCGGGGGTGCCTTCAATGAGGTTTTTTTTGACGCCCTCCCTTGTTCGAAAACCCAAGAACAGAGATTCAAGACGGACCTGCTCCTCCGTGAGTTGTTCACTGTCTTCAACAGGCCTTCTCCCACAGTCAAGGGCCTTGCAGTATCCGTCAACTGATCGCAGGTTCCACCACCGGAGTCCCTTGAGAAAAGAGTGGGCCGACGGCCCGAGCCCCAAATAGGGGACATGGCGCCAGTACTTGATATTATGCCTGGACATGGTCCTCTTTTCCCTGGCAAAGTTGGAAATCTCGTAATGGACATATCCGTTTTCTTCCAGGTAGGCGGACGTCAGGAGGAAAAAGGCCCTTTCCCGCTCCTTACCGGGGGCTTGAATGCGCCCCTGTCGGAGCATACTGTAAAAGGGCGTCCCCTCGGAGATGGTCATTTGGTAGCAGGAGATGTGGGCCGGATTGTACCCTACGATTCGTCTCAGGGTGGCCATCCATACCGATTCATCCTGGCCGGGCAATCCGTACATAAGATCGATGCCCAGGTTTGTATAGCCGGAGGTCCGGATCACTTCTATGGCCTCTTCGGCCTTTTTTGCGCTGTGTCGTCTTTGAAGAAATCGCAACTCTTTCTCATTTAAGGACTGGACCCCGAGACTGATCCGGTTAAACCCGAGGTCTCGAAACAGAGCCGTTTTCTCTTTGGTAATATCGTCCGGATTTGCCTCAATGGTGATCTCCGGGTCCCGTGAGAAGGAAAAATTCTGAAAAAGGACCCCCATTAACCGGGCCAGTTCCCTGGATCCTAGTATTGTAGGTGTTCCGCCACCCAGATAGAGGGAGTCAAAGGATCCAAAACGGTCCCTGTAGATGAGTGCTTCCCGTTGAAGGGCATCCAGCCACGCTGGAACCAGGGAAAGGGAGGTAACGGAATAGAAATCACAATAGGGGCATTTTGTCCGGCAGAACGGGACATGGACATACAGGCCCGGCCGGTCCATCTCACTCCTCTTCCGATTTCAGAACCGCCACAAATGCCTTCTGCGGGATCATGACCGAACCGACAATCTTCATCCGTTTTTTTCCTTTTTTCTGTTTTTCCAGGAGTTTTCGTTTTCTGGTGATATCCCCGCCATAGCACTTGGCTGTGACATCTTTGCGAAAGGCGGAGACAGTGGACCGGGAAATAATCTTCCCGCCGATGGCACCCTGTATGGCGATCTTGAATTGATGCCGGGGAATTTCTTCCTTGAGTCGGTCGCATGCACGCACGCTCCACTCCCTGGCCCGATCCTTGTGGACAATAATGGACAGGGCGTCGACCTTTTCACCGTTGACCAGGATATCCAGTTTCACCAGATCACTCTCTCGGTAACCGATGAAGTCGTAGTCAAAGGATCCGTATCCCTGGGTAACGCTCTTGAGCCTGTCATAAAAATCCACGATGACCTCTGCCAGGGGCATGTCAAAGCGGATCTCGATCCGTCCGGGGGAAGGATAGGTGAAACGAGAATTCTCGCCCCGGCGATCCAGACAGAGCTTCATAACCGCCCCCATATAGCGCTCCGGGATCAGGATGCTTGCCTGAATGAACGGCTCTTCGGAGCCCCTGATGACAGTGGGATCGGGGTAATACTGGGGGTTGTCTACCGAAAGGCAATGTCCATCCTCCAGGGTGAAACGGTACTGGACGCTCGGAACGGTCATAATAAAGGACTGATCATATTCCCGCTCAAGCCTCTGCTGTACGATCTCCAGGTGGAGGAGTCCGAGAAAACCACACCGAAATCCCTGGCCCAGGGCCGCGGATGAGTCCTTTTCGTAGGTCAGGGCCGCATCATTGAGTTTGTACTTTTCCAGTGCCTCCACAAGCCCTTGATAGTCGTCGGAGGCAATGGGGTATACGGAAGAAAAGACGACCGACTTGGCCTCCTGGAAGCCAGGGAGGGCCGTAGGTACGGGCCGGCCATCCAGGGTAATCGTGTCCCCCACGCGGGTGTCACTCACGGTTTTTATTCCGGATATGACATACCCCACGTCTCCGGCAGAAAGCCTGTCACGGGGTTCCCTGTTCAGGCGAAAGCATCCGACCTCCTCTACCCTGTAAACGGCGCCCTTAGACATCAGACGGATGATGTCCCCTGGGCCCAATGCCCCGCCAAAGACCCGGCAACTGATAATGACCCCCCGGAAGGGATCATAGGTTGCATCAAAGATCAAGGCGGTCAGGGGGTCCTCTTCTTTCCCGGCAGGAGGGGGGATCCGGCTCACAATGGCATCGAAAACGTCCTCAATGCCGGTCCCTTCCTTGGCAGAGCACAGGATAATTTGGTCCGAATCCAAAGCCAGTTCGTTTTCAATCTCATCCTTGACCCGGTCCACATCCGCGGAAGGGAGGTCGATCTTGTTGATGACCGGAATGATGGTCAGATCATGCTCCATAGCCATATAAAGATTGGCAAGGGTCTGAGCCTGGACCCCCTGGGAGGCGTCCACCAGAAGCAGCACTCCCTCACAAGAGGCCAGGGAGCGGCTGACCTCGTAGGAAAAATCCACGTGCCCCGGCGTATCGATCAGGTTGAGATCGTATTCCTGGCCGCTCCTGTCGGTATAAGGGAGGGTCACAGTCTGGCTCTTGATCGTGATACCCCTTTCCCTTTCCAGGTCCATGGTATCCAGGATCTGATCCCGGAATTCCCGTTCGCTGACCAGGCCGGTATATTGAATAAGACGATCGGCCAGGGTGGATTTACCGTGATCAATGTGAGCGATGATGCTAAAATTTCTTATCTGAGTCATGCCCGTTAGTTTCAACCGTTGACAAGGAACGGCCTTCCTTTCTAAAACTTATGCCCATACCTCGGTCGATTTGATTATCTCACCCCTCCAGGAGCGTCATTCAAAAAAGGGATGAATAACCTTTATCTTTAAAACGTAACAAATTGTCAGTAAAGATTTGAGCCACAAATTCCCTTCAAAAAACATGAGTCAAGAGCAGGCTTGCCCCGTTGCGATCACCTGCTAAGGGGATCAGTCAATGCCCTTCAGGTGGTAGCAGATCTCGCTGCCAAATAGCCTTCTTTGCCATGCCTTAATGGTATCGATGTGCTCCAGATCTTTCAGACTTTTGGGGCATGCAAGGGCGAGAGACTGTATCTGGGCGTTTGTGCATACAAGAGAGGGATCGATGCCCATCTCTTTTGCTCTTTGTTCCCTCCACTCCCTAAGGGCCTTTACCTTATTTGACACCGTGGCACCGATCTTCTCTTGGGTAGTCCTGGGGAATGCCGGGAGTTCATTTTCCGGCAGCTTTATGGATTCATCTATCTTTTTCAGGATGGAACAGCCCAACATCCTTACTTGCCTGGCGCTCAATCCATTTATACGCCCAAGGTCTCTTTCGGTCACCGGCCTCCTCTCCGCGATCTCCATGATCGGTTCGTTTCCGAGGATCTTAAAGGGGGGAAGATTCCTGCGTCTGGCCATATCGTCCCTTAATTGCAAGATCGATTCCAGTACTGCCAGGCCTCTGGGGTCAAGCATACTGGCTCCTTTGAATCTCAGGAAGAGCGGATTACCGTTCGGAGGAGCAGGGCGCACCTTGCTCTGAAGTTCACACTCTTCCTCCACACAGAAAAGCCTGCCCTTGACCCGCAGTTCTCTCTTCAGTATCCGGCTGAGGGAAAGGAGGTGAGAACTATCCTGAACCGCATAGGCACGCATGGCAGCAGGCAATGGCCTCTCTGACCAGTCCTTTTTCTGATACTTCTTCTCAACAAGCACTCCCAACCTCTCTTTGAGGAGGCGGGCAAGACCAGTTTCCCTGATCCCAAGAAACCTTGCCGCAATCTGGGTGTCGAAGAGAGAGTTCACTTCAATATCGAAATCTCTGTACAGGGAGCGTATATCATAATCGGCTCCATGGAACACCTTTAGAATATTCGGGTCTGCAAAGACCGGAGAAAGGGGTGAGAGATCATCAAAAGATAGAGGATCCACCAGGATATCCTGCAAGGGTGTGGAGATCTGGATGAGGCAGACCTTCTCCCGATAGTGGAACATGGAATCAGCCTCGAGATCCACACCTATCGACGCCTCCCTTTTAAGTCCGGCGGCTATGCGGCTAAGATTAGATCGATCTTTCACCAGTAAGTATGCGGGTTGTTCTCTTATCATCCTTCTCTCTTTATGCCATTAAATTGCCAGGATATCGAATATTCTCTTTCCGTGGCAGAGATATATCGAATTTGCCATTGTGTGTCAATGGCATACACAGCTTAGGATGCTGTGGTCTTTTTGTTTAGAGTGAATAGATGAGTGAGGAGAGGGATAATAGAAAAAAAGGGGACTGGAGAATAATATTTGCTGATAGAAGTGAAAATTCACGATTCAAAGTCTGGCTATATATCTTTTTTTTACCGATTTCAGCTCAAAGTTTACCCGCCGTGTTTCTGGCAGGCAGTTTTGGGTAAAGGTTAGAATTTTCAGACCCCTCTCCTTGAGTGCTATTTCAAAAATTCACTAGCGATAAGCGAAGAGGTAATTGTGGAAAGATAAAGATTTGAGCCGCAAATTCAGACCAGCTTCCAATTATAAGTTGCTTTAGTACCTGAGTCCTCCTCTAAGATTCAATCCCTGACCTATAATTTTTATTTAAAAACTTAAGAGCATCTAACTTCTTTTCTGAAACGTGTCAAAAGCAAGGATTTGCTCCGGCTCGCTTCGTCAACTTAGTTTTTTGAGGGCGGCCCCTTGCCATTAATCATTTCAACGGCTTAAAAAGATACTCGAGACCGTTCATCTTCACTTCATACAAGATCTTCAGCATGCGGCCCAGTTCCCCTTCCGGAAAGCCTTTTTTCGCAAACCAGATGACATAGGGCCTGGGAAGATCGATGAGCAGACCCCCCTCGTATTTCCCAAAGGGCATTCGTGTCTTAGCAAGTTTCAATAACACTGCAGGATCTGGTGTTTTCTCTTCCGTTAAAGTATCCTTTAATCAAATACTATGGCGGAAAATCCGCCTTTGGCAGTCCTGTTATATCAGAAGAGATCAAACGGACAAGTGTCCCCTTTATTCCATTCACCCATCCTCCTTTTGCCTAATTGGATTTGATCGCCTTGAGGCTTAAGCCCTGCGCCTTAGATCAATCCTGCCTTAGTAGAGTTACGTATGCAAACCAATCATTATCAGTGACGCTGACAAAGGCATTCATTTCGTATTTCCCGAAACGTTTACTAACCTAACAAGAGTCAAACGTAGACCCTTTCTTTTTTTCCTGCACCCGAATGCCGTTTTTTTCAAGGGTAATCAGCCTTTTTTTGTATAGGTTGCCGATGCTCTTTTTGTATGTTTTTTTGCTGACGCCGAAAAGGTCGGCGATTACCTTAGGCCGGCTTTTATCGGTGACCGCGATAAACCCGTCCTGTTGCTGTAATTTGTCCATAATTTTTCGGGACAGGGCATCGATGGCTTTGTAGCCGGGCTTTTGCAGGCAAAGATCTATTTTTTTGTCGTCACGCACTTTTCTGATAAACCCGTCAATTTCCTGGCCGATTTTCAGCGGCTGAAACACTTCGTTTTTATACAGGATGCCCTTGTGGATGCCGTTGATGACGGCGGTAAATCCCATCTCGGTTCGAGCGGAAATGAGCAGCGCCACCTTCTGGCTCTCATGAAAACCCGCCTGCTTTTTTTTCGCCAGGCCTTTTTTATGTTCAATTATTACCATTGTATAGCTCCGGCAATTGGTGTTGGTCGGTACCTATTCTTACCGGTCCTCCACTGAAGGGGTAGGGTCATTTTCAGTTTCATCGGTTTCAACCGCCTTGTTTTCAAGCTTGCGTTTCCTTTTTTCCTCTTTCTTTTTTTTCTTGGCCAATTCTTTCTGACGTTTCTTGAACTGGTAATTAGGTTTTGCCATGGCGTTTCCTTTCTGGTCGGTTGCCGGATCGATAAGATCGCTGATAACAGGGAAACGAATCTCAGTCGGCATAATTGTGGTTTGATGCGAGCGAGCATTAAAAAAGGCATCCCCCGTTTCACAGGAGATGCCTTTAATTGCCTTAAAAAGCAAGTTAGACGACGCTCACATTGGCAGCAGCCGGACCTTTTGACCCTTGCTCAATGTCAAAGGTCACGCGCGCACCTTCGCTGAGGGATTTAAAACCGGTCGCATTGATTGCGCTATGATGCACAAATACATCCGGTCCGTTTTCCTGCTCGATGAATCCAAAACCTTTTTGATCATTAAACCACTTAACAGTTCCATTTGTCATAATATCATCCTCCTTTCTAAAAATTTCAACGTTACAAACTGAAGGATGATAGCGTTTAACAAACGGATAATCCCCACAGAAATAAACCGTCCCGCCAATTTACAGCGGAACTTAATTGATGCTATATACTAAGCACTTTTATACGTAATAGCAAGCTAAATATTTATTTTTTTTAAAATATCAACATATCAGTGAAACTCCCCCGGATTCACCATCAAAAAAATAAAAAACCTCGTTGATCCTGTAATAACAGGGTGATAGAGTAGTTTTACAAAACAAAAACTATCATCAACGAGGTGTAAGCATTATGGCACAAGGCATTCTTCCTTTCAAGTATGAAGCTGAAAAAAACACAACAGGGATGACAGCTCTGGTCCCGATTTATCGGGATATACCTGGATCTGGCCAAAGTG
>Ga0233413_10000721_pt1 | contig 15398 bp, 27 predicted proteins | sample Na_anoxic_6_MG_FD_189019 | JGI IMG/M metagenome (GOLD analysis project Ga0233413, IMG submission 189019) | Seawater microbial communities from Saanich Inlet, British Columbia, Canada - Na_anoxic_6_MG | ecosystem: Environmental > Aquatic > Marine > Inlet | place: Canada: British Columbia... | reverse complement strand
CAGTCTGTTATGTCTCAAAATGTCAAAGAGCGTCTATCTCTGGTCCAAAAATAGTCTAAATCTACATACCTCGCAAGTTTTTTTTACTTTTTTTTCGCTGTCTCTGTAATCGTAAGTATAACAAGGCTTTGCAGAGGGGCTGTTCCCTATTATTTATTTGGGCTCGGTTTACTGGAGCAGAGGTTACCCTACTTCTCGTAGCTTGTAATAAGTTTAACTAGCGTTAAAGGTAGAGGGGATAGGGGTTGAGGGGATAGGTTAACTAGAGGGAAGGTATGTCTTATGTGGGATACATAGGGGCTGAGCTATGGCTAGTACTAGGGCTGAGGGATGCAGACAAAAACGGCAAAAAATCAGGAATAAAAAACAGGAATCGGAGCCCCCCCTGTCAATATAATTTTGCGTTTCCGTAGAGGGCATGTGTGCGTATGATGGCGTAGAACCCAAATACTACATATATCTAAAAAAATTTTGTATCTTTACCAAAAATATACGATATGGATTTTGGAGATTACACAATAAAAAATGGAAGGTTAATTAACAGTGCTCCAGATTTGGAGAGTGGTATAAGTAAAGCCGCACGTTTAAGACAAGAGGTTAAGCGTGGTAAACAAGTTAGAATTATAGCAGAGGCTAATGAGTTAGCTAATGCCAACATAAATTTATTCAAGAAACTATAGTTTTGTTTTAGTTAGTGTTTGATGATTGACTAGTTTTAGTCAGAAAGAAGAGGGGTTGTTCCCTCTTTTTTTTATATTAGTGTTAAGTTAATGTTGGTTTAGTGTTGACTTAGTGTTGACTTTTAATAGTTAACTAACTGATTATCAAGACTAGTGTTATAAATGTTATAAATAAAACCAAAACGTCAAAAATTTTTACATCAATAGTAGTAGTAAAAATATATATATATATAGAGCGACCTAACTTCGACATGTTATATATAAAATTATTTACTATATTTGCATTGAAATTAAATACACTAAAATTATGAATCAAGGATTTTCTCCAAAGGAGCTTCGCTTCGGAAATGATGGGAGGGATAAATTAATCTCAGGCATCACACAATTATCAAATGCAGTTAAGAGTACATTAGGACCACAGGGTAACACAGTACTTATAGAATCACAGGAACATATAGGAGGTATTACTGTCACCAAGGATGGTGTTACGGTTGCTAAGTCTATTAGTTTATTAGACCCAGTCGAGAACCTTGCGGTTCGTATGATGAAGGAGGCTGCTGACAAGACAGCTACTACTGCTGGTGATGGTACGACTACTGCGATAGTATTAACGGAGGCATTAGTAAAGAAGGGAACGGAGCTTATTACAGATAATGTAAACAGGACCGAGGTATTGCGTAGCATGAATGAGCTAACGAAAGATATTATAAAGGGTTTGAAGGAGGACTCTAAAAAATTAAACCAGCGAAAGATGAAGGACGTTGCTATTATCTCTGCCAACAACGACAAGGAGTTAGGTAGTACGATAGCGGATGTTTATAAGGCTGTTGGTAAAGATGGTGTTGTTACTGTGGAGAAGGCACAGAGCAGCGAGACGTATTATGAGACCACAAAAGGAATCAAGGTAGACAGGGGATATTCTAGTCCTTTGTTTATAAACGACCAGAAGAAGGATGAGTGTGTGCTAGAGGATGTTCATATTCTGGTATCTGATGCTGAGATAAGTAATATACTTCAGATTGAGGGTGTATTAAAACCAATCATCCAGCAGAACAAGAAATTACTTATTATAGCACCTACGACAACCAATGTTATAAATACGTTGGCTGCCAATGTGATGAAGAACAATTTAAAGATATGCAACATAGCACCTCCGAACTTTGGGTACAAGCAGCATGAGCTTATGCAGGATATAGCCTATACGGTTGGAGCTACATATTTTTCTGAAAAGACAGGGGATGACCTCAGCATTATAAATGCAGAAGACTTGGGTCACGCTGCCAAGGTGATAGTTGGTCGTGGCTCAACGGTTATCCTGAAGGATGATTCTTCGGACCAGGATGCTATAGACGGAAGAGTTGCTGAATTGAAGGGTGCTCATGAGATAGCTAAGACAAAAACAGAGCGTGATTTTATAATGTCTAGGATAGCATCACTAACAGGAGGTATTGGTGTAATATACGTAGGAGGAAATACGGACCTGGAACAGAAGGAGTTGTATGACAGAGTAGATGATGCGGTATGTGCGGTACGCTCAGCACTAGAGGAGGGCATACTTCCTGGTGGTGGCATGGCTCTGTATCAGTTGGGTTATGAAATTTGTGAGCCTTGCTCACCCACAGCTGATGAGAAGATTGCAGCTAAGATTATGAAGTATGCATTAGAGGCTCCTGCTAGACAGATTATAGCTAACGGAGGTAAAGACTTTAGTAAGATATATCCTAAGCCACCAATTGTAGGTGAGGGTTATGATTTAAAAAACGATAAGCATGGCAACTTAATTAAGATGGGTGTAATAGACCCATTAAAGGTTACACGAACAGCATTACAGAATGCAGTGTCTGTAGCTACAACGATATTATCTACTAACGCTATTGTAACGATGGCACGTTCATACGAAACTAAATAGATATGAATTGTCCAAATTGTAAAGTTGAGTTAATATGGGGAGGTGACCATAGTTATGAAGATTATGGTAATGAAGAGGAAGAAGGAATTGTAAGCAACTATAGTTGTTCTACGGATAATTGTACAACAGATTTAATTTTATTATATCAAAGAATATGAAGCTAATAGGAAAAAACATTTTAATAGATGTAATTAATGAGGAGATTAAAACCTCATCAGGATTATTATTATCTTCTGAGGATACATCTCAGTTTAGATATAGTAAAGGAAAAGTAGTTGAGCCAGGAACTGATGTTGATGTTATAAGTAAGGAAGATGTTATCTACTATGACAAACGTCAGGGATACACAATGCTTATAGAGAACAAAAAATTTACGGTTATTCAAGAGAGAGATGTTGTGGTTGTTTTATGATGGACTGGGAATTAGAAATATCGTTTCATTTTCCTCACGACCGATTTATGTTAGGCTGGGAATTTATTCAAGCAACAGAAGAATATAATTATAGAACAATATCTTTATGTATATTTGTTATAACTATAAGTTTAAATTTTTAAGTATGTTATATGCGGTTGCTTTATTATTGATTTTAATTGGAATTTGTTGTTGGCTAAGTGATTGATAGTATTATTTTTTACTATCTCTAATTTCTTTGTTTAATTGAATTATAAAATTTCGATACACCTTATCGGTGTATGACACATTCTTTGCAAAGATAGGATTAAATGAATTACTTGTAGGAATTTCTTGCCCTTCAAGTTTTTTATATATCCCACTAATTATTCTAATTGTTTTATAGGAGAGTTGATATAATGCTTTTATATTTCTTACTCTTTTTCTAAACACTTCAATCCATCCATCTCTAAGTAGTTTATCAAAACGATTTACATCCCAGCTAAGCAGCTCATCAAATTCTTCGAACTTATCTTTTGAAAAATATTTTTCTGAATACAGAAACAAAAGAACATCAAGGTCAGCTTGGGTTAGACCGTATTTAGCTTTAATATAATACCGTATTACCCTCCAATATTTCAGGTAATCTGAGCGTTGATTTGACATAAATTAAATTTCGTAACTTTGCAACAAAGATAAGAAATTATGGGAGACAAGAAAAACGATATTAACTTTAGTGATAAAGCTATAGAAACAATTACAGCTCTTTCAAAAAAATTGGCTGCCAATCGAGAAGCTAACAAAAAGACTACTAAAAAAAAGACTAAGCCTAAGACTTCAGGTGTTCAAATATCAGGAATGGGGCAGTTAGGAAAGTTTAATAAAGCTAGTAAATCAACAAGAACAGCATAATGGGAATAGCACTAGGTAATGGAAACGGAATACCGTTTGTAGAAAAAAGACAACCAATTATTATAACCGATTTCATCATTACAGAGATTGATGAATTTTGTATACAAGAAACAGGTGGAGCTAATGCAAGAATGCTACCTGAAAACTAATAAATAAAAAAATGGCAAATTTAAAATTTTCACAATTCGAAACCAAAACAGTAATAACTGACGTAAATTTTCTAGTCGGATATACTGCATTAGAAAATGTACAAATAAGCACTAGTGATTTGTTCGCTGGATTTGGTACAGGAACTCCTAAAGATATCACTATGTGGAATGCTGCAGGCACAGGTATAGTTGATAGTATAATGAATCAAAACGCTACTGACAATGGCATTGAAATATTTGGCGATTTATATGTAGAAAACAATTACACTAGTGATGGAGACATAGCATTAGCTAGTGGGGCTATTACATTAACAGCAGGTAGTGTTACAGCTATTTCAGGTGATGCGTCTTTTAATAGTTTTGTAAAAACAGGTGGTACAGCACTAGAGTATTTAATGGCTGACGGTTCTGTTACTACAGCTCCACCAACAGGGGTTACGGAGTTTATAGAGTTAACGGACACTCCACTTAATTATTTTTGCCAACCAGACAATACACTTGCTAAAGGAAAGAATATTAAGGTAAATTCTTCATCTAATGGATTAGAATTTACTCCTGATTATTTTGATTTTGCTTGTAGCGATGAAGAAACTAATTTGACCGCAGGTAACAAAAAATTTACTATTGTTTTTACTAGAGCTTTTAATTGTGTATCAGAAATTAGATTTTCAGTTACTGAAGCTCCAACAGGTGCAGATATTATTTTAGAAGTTTCAAAAAATGGAACTAGTATTTTTTTGGGAACTAATTACCCTACGATAGATGCAGGTACAAATACAACAAATGTATCAGTATCACCTCAAGTATTATCTGGGTCAAATGTAGATTTTGCTGTTGGAGACGTAATGAAAGTAGGAATAACACAAGTAGGAAGCACAGTTTCAGGATTAGGACTAAAAGCAAGTATGGTATATAATAATTGTACATGTATATAAAATAAAATAAAATATGAATTTTTTAAATACGTTTTGGTATAATACTTCAGGAGCTTCTAGTTTTGAAACTAAATGGAGAACAACATTAAACAATCAATCAATTACTTTACCTTATGTTTCTAGTGGTACTTACTCTGGAACTATTGATTGGGGAGATGGGACTGTTGTAGCAAATACTTATGCAAACAAATCGCATACTTATATAACTTCAGGGGATTACAATGTAGTAATTGATGGAGAATGTTCAAAATGGAATTTTGCCACAACAAACACTTCTGCAACAAAAATAATTGAAGTACTAGGTTGGGGAACTTATAGTTTTGAAGAGTGTTCTTTTAGTAATTGTGGTAACTTTATTGGAGGTGCTGTTTGCAGGGATATAATAAACTTATCTCCTAATGCTAACCTTTCATTTACGAGTTGTAGAGATTTAACGACCATTCAGAATATAGAGTTTTGGGATATTAGTAATCTGACCAGCACTCTAGGTATGTTTCAAAACTGCAGAAAATTTACTGGAGACTTATCTAATTGGGATATGAGCAATGTAACTAATGCGTTTTTTATGTTTTTTGGTGCTAGAGTTTTTAATTCAGATGTTAGTTCTTGGGACACTTCTTCATTAGCAGCATGTGTATATATGTTTGGAAATTGTGATAATTTTAATAGCGATATAAATTTTGACCTTACTTCAGGAACTAATTTTTCTTATGGTTTGTTTAGTGGATGTACGTCTTTTAATGGTGATATGAGTGGAATGGACACTAGTACATTAACTACTATGAGGGATATGTTTACTGATTGTACATCTTTAAATAATAACTCTATGATGGGCTGGGATGTGAGTAATGTAACTGATATGATTAATATGTTTAAAGGCTGTACTTCTTTCAACCAAGATTTTACAACTTGGGACACAGGTAGTGTAACTACCATGATGCGTATGTTTAGTAGTGCCACTGCTTTTAATGGTAATGTTGATGTATTTGATACAAGTTCTGTAAATGATATGGAATTTATGTTTGCTAATGCTATTGCTTTTGACAAAGATTTTAGTAATTGGGATATTGTAGCCACTGGATTATCAATGCAAGGTTTTATGTTTGGTAAAACATTTAATGATTATAGTGCTGCTAATTATGATATTTTACTTTCGAGATGTGAGCAAGGAGGACTATCAAATATTACTTTAGATATGGGAACTATTAAATATACAATAGGAGGTCAGGCACGTGTAAATAATTTAGTAAACAATTTTGGCTGGACAATAAGTGATGGAGGACTCGTTTAAACATAAAATAATGTTAGCAGCTACATTATTAGGAATGGTAATTATTGCAATAATAACAGCAAAAAAATAAATGGCTAGAATACAAAAGTACAAGATAGATGAGAATGTATCTGGTAAAGATAAAGTTATAGGTACAGACCTAGAGACAGGTAGAGCAACTAGAAATTACACTATTGAATCTTTAGGGCACTATCTTTCTGTTACTGAGCAGATGAAATTTAAGTATGTCCAAACACCATTATCAGGGTTAGGAACATTTTCACCTTCGACTGGCGGAACAAACTTTAAACCGTTTAGTCAGATAACAAATTTTGTTATTGCAAAAGAAGATGAGGCTGGACAAGATGTAGTTCCTTTTATAAATTATTTAGTAGGCTCTGAAATACTTGTAATAAAACAGGATGACATATCCCAGTTCGGTCATTATAGTGTAATCAGCTATAGCTTGAATAAATCTATTCCAAGTAATACTAGCTATTATGATTTAGTAATGGTCTATATAGGCGGCAATGGCTCTCTTGAATTAGATGAGTTATATAATTTTGCTAACTTTGTAAAAGCTGGAGACGTAGGTGATAAGACATTTATATTTGAACAGATTACTCCATCAGCAACATGGAACATTACGCATACATTAAATAAATTCCCATCAGTTTCTGTAGTAGATACTGCAGGCACTCAAGTGTTTACTGATGTAAATTATATAGATAATAATAATATAACATTGACTTTTTCTACAGGATTTGCAGGAAAAGCATTTTTAAACTAAGAAATCATGCCAGTATTTTACGACCCAATTAATTTAGCAACTAATCAATTAGAGCAAGCTCGAATTGAAAATTTAGGTTCTGACCCAGGAACAGGTGTTTCAGGACAGATATACTATAATACAGTAAGTAATAAACTAAAGTTTTATGATGGTTCAGCTTGGGCTAACATAGGTGGAGGTTCTGCAGCTAATGATTTCTTAACAGGATTAAGTTTTAATACTAACGATGGAGTATTGACTGCTACTGTTCAAAATCAAAGTAATGTTACTGTAGATTTAGATGGTAGATACGCATTAACTGGAGATGTTGGAGATGGAACTTTAACAGTTCAGGGAACAGGAGCTTTAGGAGGGACAGGAACATTTACTGCTAATCAGGCAGGAAATACTACTATATCTGTAACACATGATTCTTTTAGTGATTCACAGACTACAGCTGCATCTACTTTAACATTTGGAGGAACATTCCAAGCTTATACAGATGTAACTTCAAATTCAACAGGGCATGTAATAGGTCATGAGTTAACTACTTTTACACTTCCTGCAGCACCAACTGATGTAGATAACTACGTAGATAGTGTTGCGTTTAGTACAGCTAATGGTTTGTTAACACTAGGAAGAACAGGAGCGTTAGCTGATTTAACTGTAGATTTAGATGGAAGGTACATAGAAAGCTTTACACTTACAGGTGATTCAGGAACTGACCAAACAATCGTTAGTGGTAATACTTTAGATATAGCAGGAGGAACAAATATTACGACAGTAGTTGGAGCAACTGATACCGTAACAGTAAGCTTAAACCCTAGTGTTACTTTAGCAGGTCAACTTACTGTAAGTGGCACTGGACAAAATGCATTCACAGGTCAAGTAACTATTCCAACAACACCGAGTGCAGGTACTGATGCAGCTTCTAAAAACTATGTAGATACAACATTGGCAGGCTCAGGAGCTTTGATATTCCAGGGAGGTTATGATGCTACAACTACACCGCCATCAACAGGTGTAAAAAAAGGATGGACTTATGTAGTAACTACTGGAGGTAATGCTTCAGGATTTTGGACTGTTCCATTAGAAATTGGAGATTTAATTATTTCTAATCAAGATACTCCAGTAGATGATGGCGATTGGACAGAGGTAAATAAAAATGTTGACCTAGCGAGTTTAACTCAAGTAGGTATAGGTAATGTAAATGCTTCAGTGTCTAATACATTAGACGGTTTAAATGTATCTTATTCTGCAGGTACTGCTACTATAGGATTAGACGTAGTTGGTTTAACAGCGTTAGGTGCAACACCAGCGTCAGGCGATTCATTAATAATTTATGATACTAGTGCTTCGCAGAATAAAGAAATAACTGTTTCTAATTTATTATCAGGAGTTAACGGAGATAATACTTTTGCAGACACTATATCAGCAACCGCTACGGTAACTCATAACTTAGGAACTAAAGATGTAATAGTGCAGTTGTATGATACGGTAACAGATTTAACTGTTTATGCTAGAGTAGATAGAGCTTCTACTAATACAGTTACAGTAACATTTGGAACTACACCTGCTAATAATGTAAGAGTTCTAATACAAAAAATAGGATAATTAAATGGCAATAATTTATTATGACGGATTAGATGTTAATGGCACAGTAGACCTAACAAACCTTACCGTAAGCAGTTCACAGGGAACAGACGGACAAGTCTTAACCTCAACAGGTTCTGGTGTTGCGTGGGAAGATGTTAGTGGAGGAAGTAGCCCTTGGGTTGCGGACACTAATGGTATAACGTATACAGCAGGTAATGTAGGAATTGGAACAGCCTCTCAATCAGGTGAAGATTTACGTGTAGGAGGATTGGCAAGATTTAATTCAGGTGTTAGATTTGATGGGGATGTTTCTTGTGCAGGTGGTGACTTAATAGTATCTAATTCGCTTAAAGACGTAAACTCTGCAACAGGAACATCAGGTCAAGTTCTTTCCTCGGAAGGAGCAGGTGGTGGAGTTGAATGGATAGATGCTGGAGTAAAGTCATCTACATCAGGCGAACCAAGTGGTTCGGACTCAGTTATAAATATAGTTAGTTTAACACAAGCAGAATATGATGCTGGAACACCAGTTGCAACCACTTTATATATAATAACTTAATATGGCTATTTCATTAGGGAGCGGAAGTATAAGTGCTTTAAAATTAGGTTCAACTGCAGTAACCAAAGCATATCTAGGAAGTACTCAGGTTTTTCCTGTAGCTTCAGGAGTTACAGGAGTTTCTATTAATTCTGGAGGATATATTAAAGTACCAAATGGTTCTACTGGAACCGCTAATCAATATGCAGTTGTGCCAACAGGAGGGTCTGGAGCTACTTTTACTGTTACTGTAGATAGCTTTGCAGTTACTGTAGTGCAATCAATAGATACTGCTGGTTCAGGATATTCTGTAAATGATATAATAGAAATAACTATACCATCTGCAGTGGCTGCAGGAAGAGAGTTTACTAGAGCAAAACTACAAGTAACTAGTTTAGGATAAGTAAATATGGCAAAAAAAGGTAGAACAAAAGGAAATAAGATTTGTCCATCAGGAATAGCCTGGGCAAGGAGAACATTTGATAAGTATCCATCTGCATACGCAAACATGGCTGCTAGTAAATATTGTAAAGACCCCAACTACGCTAAAGGTAAAAAGAAATAATTATGGCAAAATACGGTAAAAAAATAAAAGCAAAGTCAAAAGTAAAGACTAAAGTAATGTACAAAAAGAAAAAGTAATGGGAGAGCTAAAGAAATGGCGTGACCAGAAATGGGTTCGTATTGGCACTGACGGAAAGATAAAAGGTCCTTGCGGTACTTCTAAGGACAAAAAAAATCCTGATAGGTGTCTACCATTATCTAAAGCTAAATCATTAAGTAAACGACAGCTAGCAGCTACTGCTAGAAAGAAAAAGAAAGCAGGTAAGAAAGGAAAACAATTTGTTGCTAATACATCAGCAGCTAGAGTAAAAAACGCATAGTATGAAAACGAAAAGAAAATTCCCAACATTTAATAAATCTGATAAAACTGCGGCTAGAGCATCTCAAGCGGTTGATGAAGGAAGAGACAGAAAAGCCAATAGATTATTTAAAAAAGCAGCTAGACAAGAAAACAGAGAGATAAGGAGAGAAGAGAGGAGAAAGAAGAAATAAAAATATATAGTATGGCTGATAAAAGTAAAATGGCTTGCAATAAGCCTAGACGCTCTGATAGAGCAGGTAAAAAGAAAATGGTAAAAGCCTGTGAAGGTGGTAAGGAAAAGCTTATTCACTTTGGAGCTAAAGGATATGGTCATAATTATTCTGCAGCTGCACGTAAAAGTTTTAAAGCTAGACATAAGTGTGGAACTGCTAAATCTAAATTAACAGCTAGATATTGGGCATGTAAAAATTTATGGGCAGGAAAGGGGGGCTCAACTAAATCATCCCCAAAAAATCGTAAAGGAAAATATTAGTATATTTGTAAAGAAAAATAAACTTATGTCGTGTAAATCTATTAAAGACCCAGTAAAAAAAGCAAAATGTCTAGAAGCTCAATCGCTACTTAAAAAGCACACACGTGAAGTAGCTATAGAAGCGATAGGAGGTAAAGGGACTAATAAAATTTCAGGGACTATGCATTATGGTCATGGAACAAGTAGAGATTCAATTACCTTTAATGACGGAAGCGTAAATAAAATATTGAAAAATAAAAAAATATAAAATGAAACAAGGATACAACTCAAGACTTGATGAGTCTTTAGGAATGAAGCATGGGAAAAAATCTCAGTCTTTAAAAAGCAGACGTAACGAATCTAAAGCAATGTCTAAAAAAGATTACGGACATTCATACGGTGGAGACCATAGCATGAGCTATGAGCACAAATGTATAAAAGATGGTAAGGTACACGAACATTTAGGTTCGATTATTAGAAAATAAATGGGTAGACTATTAGTAAAGCTAGGTCTCTGGATGCAAGGCATCTGGTGTAAGTTTCAATGTGGTTGGAATTGGTTAATAGGCAAACTAATGTTTAAGGTTGCTTTATGCCCTCATAAACTATGTACTTGTAAAAAATAAATAAAATGAAATCAAAAGGATTAGGTGATACTATAGAAAAAATTACCACCGCAACAGGAATTAAAAAAGTAGTTGATACAGTAAGTAAGGTAACAGGGAAACCTTGCGGATGTAAAGAACGAAGAGATAGTTTAAATAGAAAATTCCCTTATACAAAATAAAAGATGGCATATACAAAACTAACAGCCAACAGAGCAGCTCCAGTAACACCAAGTGATACGGCTTTAATTCCTAACATATCTAATCCAGATGGAATAAATAATGGGTGTGCTTTATATATTGGTTCAGCAGGAGCAGTAAAAGTTCAAACAGCAGGAGGTGATATATTAACATTTGTAGGAGCTTATGCAGGACAGTTTTTTCCTGTTAATGTAGTACAAGTTTTTAATACAGGAACTACTGCTGGTGATATAATTGCGTTATGGTAAAAAAAAATTACACACAGACTAATAGTGCTTTGTTAGATATCGAAGTTACTTATGAAATCATCAAAAAATAATGAACACACAGGATTTGAAAATTTACGCATTTAACTTCTTAAGCCTAGCTGTCTCATTTTCTCAAGTTGAGATGGCTCTAAAACTAATTTTATTAATAGCTTCTATAATATATACGGCTCAAAGAATATGGATTAGTTATAATGAAAGAAAAAAAACTAACAAATAATTTTAATAAATCAGAATTTGATTGTAAATGTGGATGCGAAATGCCAGAAGAAGTGTTTCTGGAAATTCAAAAATTAGCATGCCAACTACAACATATTAGAGATTTTGTTAGAAAACCTATTAAGATTAATAGCTCTTATAGATGTAAAACCCATAATAAATCTATTGGTGGAGTTTCCAATTCACAACATATTTTAGGTAAAGCGGCTGATATCCAAGTTACAGATATTTCTCCTTCTGAAATATATAAGACCATAGATAACTTAACTGAGCATGGACACATATTGCAAGGAGGTCTCGGTAAGTATAATACATTTACACATTACGATATACGAAAAACAAAATCCAGATGGGATAAAACAATAGAATAGTTATGAGCGATAATCCAAAATTAAAAAAAAACGGAGGAGAAGGAACTTTTGTAGGCAATTTACTTAGAACTATTGCAGGAGTAAGTCCTGAGATATTAAATATATTAGGAACAGTAACAGGTGTAGAAGGTTTAAATAAATTAGGAGATGCTATACGAGGCAACTCAAGTATATCTCAAACAGATAAGGATTTGCTTCTTAAAGAACTAGAGAAAGATATTGTAGTAGAACAAGAAATATCTAAGCGTGAAATAGAGATAAGCAAGAGATGGGAGTACGACATGAAGTTCGGAAGCAGACTAACAAGAAACATAAGACCTTTAGTTGTTGCTAATTTTACTATTCTTATAGATATTGTTATTATAACTTCTCAATGGGGAATGCCTTTGGGAGAGGCATATTTACCTTTATTAACTACTATGGGCATTACTGCGATTGGTGGTTATTTTACTTTAAGAGAGTACGGCAAGACAAAACAATAGACTTATTTTTTTTTACTACCTTTGCGTTATAACTTTAATTATAATAAAATGAAATCAATTACAAAAAAAGAATTAGAACGTTTACAAGAATTAAACACTAAATTCGGAGGTTTAAAAAACCAACTAGGAGATTTAGCATTACAAAAAGATGTAGTGCTTAAAGAAATAAATACTGTAAGAACAGACTTTACTTCTTTAGAAAAAAAACTTATTAAAAAATACGGAGAAGATTCCGTTATAAATCTCCAGACTGGAGAGATAAAAGAAAAAGAATAGAAGATGGCAAAAATTAGCAATACTTTAGCTTACCCCAATCAAAATCCAATTAATCCAGAGGATTATTTAATTGGAACAGATGGATTATCAAGTCCGATTGAGTTACAAACTAAAACGTTTACCATAGCTGGTCTTGCTGATTATATATTAAATATTGTTACTCCTCCTGCTTCATCAGAAACATTTATTGTAAATGGGATGTTTAAAGCAATAGGAAGTAATACAGGTGGTGGAGTTGGTCCTGAATTTTCAAAAGATTTTTTAGAATGGACATCTGCTGTTACACCTATTACACAAGTTCCTTTATGGAGAGTTCCTGTAACTCTAAAATTAAAATTAGTTACATGGGCTTGGGTTTCGGATACTGTTATGAGTATTGCACCAGGAGATACAATGACTATATCTATAGGTACAGTTGCTAATAATGCTATTTCTAATTATGCTAACTATTCTAAAAAAGAAAATTTATTTGTTATATCTGACCTTTATGATAAATCATATCCAAGAGGGGAAGTTGATGTTTCTAATTTAGATATTGTTTTAAACGCATTTCAAAATATTGGTGTAGTATGTGAAGGCAGTTTAAATTCAACAATATCTCCAACAGATGGAGATATGGAATTATCATTCTATTTTGAAAAAACAAATTCTATAACACCTATACCTCCTGTAACAGTAACTTTAAATCCTTTTAATAATAATATTATAGATAATACCGCAGGTGCACCAAACTATACGTTGGCAGGTAATGAGTTAAATGACATTAAACAAGGACAACCAGGAGTTAGCTATCAGTTTATAACAAACGGACTAGCTAATGATGGATATCGCTTTAAAGCATCCGCTCCTTTTACTGCAGCTAATCCAGGAGGAATATTTACAGTAGATGGAACTGAAACTCAAACATTATCAGGTGAGATAGAGGTAGTGCCAATTATTCCTGTCGGACCAGAATGGACATCCACAAACCCTGTAGATGCAGGAACATATCCTAACTTAGAAGCAGGAGACATTTGGACATATAACTGGACAACAAGTGATGACAATACACCATGTGCAGATTTAGATTATGTTATTACAGTAGATGGAGTAGAGATATTCCCTGCTGCAGGAGCTAGTTGGTTAGTTTTTACAGATAATGATGATTGCACAGGAACTCTAACAGGACAATATCCTGGAGGAAATATTAATGTAGTGATGACAGTAACAGATAATGATGGATTGTCAGCAACTCAAGATTTTACAATATCAGGATTAACAGTAACAGGAGATACTTACTTCCAATTTTGGCAAGATACTAGTGGGTCTCTGGATGATACAATATCAGTTACATCACAAATATCTAGTATTACAGGTATAAAATCTGCTTCTTATCAAAATTTTTCTCCATCAAGCACTGTAAGATTACCATATAATGTAGCAGGTGCGCCTCCTCAATTAGTAACTACATGGAATACAAGTCAAACAGCCCCAGAAGCTTTTAAATCATATTTATCAATAAGAGCTGGTATGGAGGTTACTTCTCCAGGAACAAGTTTTATTCCTGCAGGAACTTTTGTTGGTCAAATATTAGATTTTGATACTCCAGCTCCAAAAGTTACGTTAGTAGATATTAATGGAAGTCCTGTAAGTACAGTTGGAACTATTCCAAATTCTACTGAACTAGAATTTAACTTAACAAATTCTATGAAATCTGCTGATTATGCAAACACAAAAAATTTAAGAAACTTACTTCAAGATTTCTATGCAACAGGAGGAACTGAAGCAAGTGGAAATACAGACAGAGCTACTAACGGTAGTGACGCTTATGATTCTAGAGTGTATTGGGGGAATAGTAGGGACGAAAGGCAAATAGGAATGCTTGCAAATAAAGGTTTGGGAGATACTATAGGACCTGGAGGATATTATCCAGATGCAGATACTGTAGTTATGCTTGCGTTTGGTGATGAATCCGCAGGACAAGGTGCTACTAATGATTATGCCATGAGTTCATCAACTACAGGTGGATGGGGTGATAGACAAAATAGCACAAATACTCCTTTAGTACAGGATATAGCTTCAACAAGAAACTTTATTTCTACACTTGAAACTGCTGCAGGAACTACTAATATTTACAGGTCTAAGTTTTTCCATGTAACTGACTCTGGAGGTCCAAATGCAGCCATTAGCATTTATCCTTTAACTTCTCCTAATGGAATGCTAGCCGCAGCAAACTTTACTAACCCTCCAGTTAGTGATAGTTGGCCTGCAGGAAATCCAGGCAGTCCGTCTAGCATACCTGCTAATGCATATACTAGTATAACTATGTTAAATGATTACACGACAAGCACTCCACCAAGAATGTTTTGGTCCGCAAATTTAGATAATAACCCTGCAGACCCTGAGCAGTATTGGTACGACCAAATAAAAGATGCTTTAGTAGCAATGGGCTTTAATGTATAATTAAATTAAATAAATAATGGATATAAGAAAAATATCTGTCGGTCCTGATT
>Ga0233413_10000720_pt1 | contig 15409 bp, 28 predicted proteins | sample Na_anoxic_6_MG_FD_189019 | JGI IMG/M metagenome (GOLD analysis project Ga0233413, IMG submission 189019) | Seawater microbial communities from Saanich Inlet, British Columbia, Canada - Na_anoxic_6_MG | ecosystem: Environmental > Aquatic > Marine > Inlet | place: Canada: British Columbia... | reverse complement strand
CATATTCATCGAATTTACCAGTCATTATCCAAATAGAATATGTTGCTTTTGGATATTCTTCTAGCATCCATTCCCACTCACCACGAATTGCCAAATTTTCATGTAAATGATTTACTGCATCTGTGTATGAAAACAAATATTTTGTTTCTAAATATCCAATATAATCGCTTTCGATTTTTAAGTTTGGTATCTTTGTTTCTGTAAGTGTCATAGTCTTTTTGTTTGTTTGTTTCTGTTGGTACAAATATAAGCACATTGTTTGTATCTACCAAATTATTCACAAACTTTTTTTAAATTATTTTTAATTGCATAAAAAAGCCCCCATCTCTGGAGGCTCTCTGTGTTAGTTATTACTAAGACATCTTAGACTGTATTCTCTTGAGAGCTGCTTCAAATTTAGCGCTATCGGTGTATAGCTTAGACATCGTCTTTTCATTCCATGAGTCACCCTGATCAAAAGATGTGCAGCAGATATAGTGCTTTATATCCTCACACTCTGACCGGCGTATATTATATGTATAAACTCGGCCTCCCTTTTCAAATTTAACATTGACCATGTTAAACATTGTTATACCACCTCTAGAACTTGTTCCTGATTTTACCTTTGATTCTTCGATTAAATTTCTCATGATTCCTTTACTTTGTTTGTTTCTGTTGATACAAATATAAGTAAACTGTTTACATCTCACAAGTTATTAACAAACTTTTTTTAAATTATTTTTGATTTGCCTACTATGACTGAGATACAGAGCGAAAGTTTTTTTAATAAATAAAGTACTTACCTCTATTTGGCTTCTCAAGCTGATAAGTTACAGCGTATCTGATGGCATCTATTGCGTGGTTATGGTCATCAATTGGTGTGTTAGATTTACGCTCAAGCCAGCAGTAGTTATTTAGCTCCTTAATCAAATCCTGAGAGTCCGGGCTTATCACTAGGTCATAATCTTGTAGGATAGTTATTCCATGAGTTACTGAGCCTTGACCTTTCACAGCTGGTATTATGTTTAGTCCTTTTTGCTTTAGTTCTTTTATCAATCTAGGCTCTGCACTATCTGCTATAATTAAGCTCGTACCAGCCACCTTTTCATTCACTTGATGTATTTGGCTTGTGGTTAGGTTTGGCTTGTATAGATGAAGCCTAAGGTATATCTTCTTACTTGCTTTGTCTACGTTCGTTTCTACTAGCGTTGTAGGGTCTACTGAGAAACCAAAATCTTGACCATAAACAGAAGTACCTACTCGCTTAAACTCTCCGACCTCCCAGTTAGAGAATATCACGCCTTCAGCTTTCGATAACCAGCCTCCTAATATTTGGTGCTTATACTTCTCAGGTCTTCTCTGTTTAATGTTCTCTACTTGCTTTAAAAAGCTCTCAGATAGATTCTCTAAGTTGTCTTGGTAGGTAGTGTGTATGTATGTAGTATCGTCTTTGCTTATGTTGCTTCCCTCTTGAACTCCTCTAGTCTCAAAGAACTTCTGATAGATAAAGTGTTCTTTTGTGGTTGGGTTCATTATCATGATCACTCTGTTAGCTATTCCCTTTTGACGTACTGACATATCGATAGTATCAAATACGTTCTCGTCTACAAGCTCTTCAGCTTCATCGAGTACCCAAGTTGTTACTCCTTGCAAAGACTTTAGAGAAGCCACCTGATTTCCTGAGCTGGTTTTGATACCTCTGAATAGAATCTTTGAACCGGTCTGTATGTTTATTATTTCATCTTTAGTAATATGAAACGCTTTCTCGAGTCCTAACATCTCAATCTTCTCTATGAACTCTGGAATAATAGATATACTCGCAGCTCTCAAAGTGTAACGTGTGAACAGTATCGTATGTCCTACTTCACAAGTCAACATGCAAAGAATAGTATTTACTGCATAGGACTTACCAGAGCCACGTCCTCCAGTTACGATGAAGTATCGAGTAGGATTATTAAACTTTCGGTAGACGTTCTTAATTCTCCCCATTGAACTTGCGCATCACTTCGTTAAAGTCTATCGAACTACTTAGCTCTCCTTTAATTTCTGATTCTGTTTTCTTAGGTACAAAGTACTGGGCGTATTTAGCGAATAGGTCTAGATACTTCTCTGGACTCTTTGCGAGTACATCAGTAAAAGCTTTCTGAATATTCGGTACTTGACCTTCTAAAGTCTGTACAAACATCTCTCTAGCCTCTGTTGTTATTTTGTTCTCTTTTCCTTTCGGTCTACCTTTTGCTAACTTATGTCCTTTTGTGAATGGCATATTAAATTATATTTCTTTAATATAACTAAAAAAGGCTAATTTGTTATAAACAAAAAAAGCCTATTAGTTAAAATAAGCTCTTCTAATGCATCCAATTAATTTACTACTCGTAAGTGTTGTAAATATCTTTTAAGTCCTTTACACGTTGCTTAACACAGCTTGAGCAGCTTGTAACCTCTACGCCTTTCTTTTGGAATACTCTAGCGTATATTGTCGCAAGTTCATAGTTTTGAGATTGGCTTACCATTCCATTAGAATTTGTAAAGAAACCATGTAGAAAAGTGTACTCTGATTCTGTAAGGCAAAGCGGTTGTTTTCTAAACCTCATCTTATTGAGTTTCTCTTTACGCTCATCGCATCCGCAATCTTCCCCAGCTAAAAACTTAACAGCCTTTTTAATACCAGTAACTTCTGTGATTGCTTCTACTACATCTCCTAGTCCAGTTGGTGCATTCTCTGCGTGTTTCGCTTCTAGTTCTTCTTGAGTCTTAATAGGCTCATCACAAACCTCAGCAACAGCTTTCTCTGCATCTTGAATCTCTTTCTCTATTCTAGCTGCTTTTGCTTGTTCTACTGTTAACCCTTGCTCAATCTCTTCAGGTGTTCTTCTAAATCTTTTATTTGCCATCTTTGTTCTTTTTTATTCCTTGTAAAGTTATCTCATTTGCTATTACCATGTTCAGTATATCTCGCATTGCTACAAAGTTAGGGCTTTCGCTCTTCATCTCTTCCAGTAGCATTACTGTATAAATGTCTTTCTGATTGCTTAAAAATGCTTTTATCTCTTTCATTGTGTTCGTGTTTATAGTTTATCGTAGTCTTCGTTATTAAAGTCTTCGTAGTCTTCTCCTAGACGCTCTCTAAGTTGGTTCTTACAGAAGTTTACTGTATGGAATATGTTCGTAACGCTGATTCTTGTTACTGTGCTTAATGCTCTCATAGACATTCCAGACTCAATGTACAAAGTAAATAGTTCTTTGTTGTATGGATATCCTTCCTTATCTAAGTTGTTAAGCTCTTCGTATAGCTTTTGAGTTATCTTCGTGTAGCCTCCCTCTCTTTGTTCTTTGTAGTCTTCTGATTCGATAGCTTTGAACTCTGCAATATCGTAAAAGAAAAACTTACCTTTGTCTTTTAGGTAAGACTTGTACATGTTGTTTAGTACTCTCCAAATGTAGGACTTGCTTACTTCTCCTTTTTCGTTTATTACTTTATCACCAGCGTTGTAATAGTGTAGTCTTAAATACATCTCTTGTACTATGTCCTCAGCGTGAGAAGTGCAGCCCATAGCTTGTAAGAATCTTAGATACTCTTCGTGATACTTTGATACTTTTTCTAGCCAGTCCATTAGTTTTTGTCTTTTAAAGTTGCTGTGAAATGGTCTAGAAACTCATCTTGAGTAATTTCGTTAACCATCAATGCACTAGGCAAGTCGGTTAAATATATTACAATGTGATTTCCGTTCTCTTTTAGATATTCAATTATTGACTCAGCAAGTTCTACTGTATCTTTGCCGTAATCAATAATGTAAAACTTATCCTTCATTTGATACGCTTTGAGTTTATAGGCTGTCTGTTTAGCTGATCGTACTCTTTAAGGATTGTAAGAATTTGATTCTTTAGGTTTATTGCTTCGATTGATTCTCTTGGATTCTGAATCTGTTTTATAAGTGCCACATTTCCACGTGTAAACTTATGCAAGTCTTGAACAAACCCAATAGAAGTCTCTGCACTTCCGTTAGGTTTGCTCAAAATTGCCATTAGTATCTCGTCACTAGAAAGGTAAGTCATTTTTTGCCTCTTCTATATTTGGACTATCTGACATCTCTACTTTGTCACATCTCCAATGGTTCAAACTGTTGTAGACTTTACCATTGTACTCTTGTCCTCTTATTGTAAATTCGACCTCTACAACATCTCCAACGTTATTAAACTTAATAAAACTGTCAACGTGTTCTACATAGTCTGCTTTTTTGTACATTCCGAACTTCATTCTAGTAACGTAACCACTCTCTGACGTTGTGTCTACAATGTAATCTAATACAGCAGCTCCGTTGTCTAGTACTTTCTTTTCTGTAATCTCTGAAATTGTACCCTTTACTTTAAAATTTTCCATTTTTCTTTACTTTTTTTTTGTTAAAATATTAAAATTTTTTAGTTAATTATTGTAGTGTTTAAAACTTAATACTTATTAACTTAATGTTTTGTAGTATTCTCTAGCCATCTTTACAGCAGTTTTCATCTTATTTATGTCTTCATCTGTTAGAATAACCTTAAACGCTTTTAATCTCTTCTCTGTTGGAATCTTAGATATGTCGAAGTACTCTATTACTTCTTGCTCTGTTTCCTCAGATACCTCTGCACCCTCTCCACGTTTCCAGCTTACTCTTCTCATTTCGTCAAGTATCAAGTTCTCTGGTGTTGGAACAAGACAATAACATAAGTAGCTTTTAGTCTTACCAGTAATCCACATGTATGCCTTCAACTGCCATTCGTACATGTTGTTATTTAGTTCAGTATCAAAGAATGGGAAAGTAGCAGCAGACCAACTAGACTTAACATCTATAATGTTATCCTCTGTAATAACATCTGGAGTACCTTGTACAAAGTCATTATAAAAGTTATCTTCATTCTTAAAAAGAAAGTCTTTTTCTAGTAGAATCCTTGTAAGCTCAATAGATGCATCCTCTACTTCTTTTCCTTTATCTAGGTACTTAGAGTTTATTTCTTGCTTAATACCAAACTCACGCTCTAAATACAGCTCTGTAATGAAGCTCTTAGCTCCTTTGCTTAGTTCTGGCTCTGCATCTCTCTTTAGTAGCAATGCATCTCTTAGATCTGCTTGTTTATCTGTTAGCTTAATCTTAGCCAGTAAACTATTTAAGGTCGCTAACTGCTTCTCTGTGATACTTGTTTTACTATCTGTTGCCATTAGCCTTCCAAGCTGTGAGGCTCTTATCTTTAGCTCTTTCATTATCCTAGTCTTTTAAGTTGCTCAGGTGTTAACTTGAAGCCGTTAATAATTTGCTCTTTTTTGATTGTACCTTTTTCGATAGCTGCAAGAGCCTTCTCGAATCTGTCGTTAGGTAGCGGCTGCTTAGCTGCGTCTGTATCTACATCTGTCACAATACCGAGCATCGAGCTAAGGCTGTAACGACGGAAATACGTCACGCCCGAACCAGCAGACTGAAAAATATTCATGCGAGATGCCTCGTCTTGTGGAATCTCTGTAAGACTTTCGATAGTCTCTCCAGTTTCTACATGAAATAATATTGTCTGTATTGCAGTACCTTGTAGTAATTGAGTAAATCCTAGATCATGCTTTGCTAAAAGCGGATTGATAACCTCAAAGATTGTAGGCAAATCTGCATACTGGTAGTTATGACCTTTAGTGGCTTTAGCTATTACTGAGCATTCTTGTTGAAAAGCAGCTAGACTCTTGTAAATGCTTAGCTTTCTCTTTTCTAATTCTTCATTAAATGTGTTCATAATTTTTGATTTTTGTTTGTAAATATACTATTTATTCTTTAAATTTTTAAGTTTCTGCTTGTATTCTTTTATAATTTCTTTCACTTGTTCTCGGCTTGGCTTGTATTCTTGATGAGCTAATTGATGCAAATAAAACAATCTATCCGCTCCTATTCTTTTCTCTATTCCTATTTGATATTCGATAAGGTTCCCATGTCTGTGTCTATTACAAAATACACATTGACCATGTACGTTATCTTCGTGGAAAGTTACGTTTTTGTGTCCAGAACTAAAATAATGACCAGCATCGAACTTACCCACTAGCAATCTATTACAGCTTATGCAAGGCTTGTCTTTGTCTCTCTCTCTTATGAAAGCATTAAACGCCTTTTGTGCTTCCTTCATCAGATCTGAAACAGTTTTAAGCTCTTCCTTCTTTGATTTCTTTTCCTTGTTCCACTTTTTTAAGGCTTTCTTTTGTAGATCCTCGTAGTATTTGTCATTACATGGATTCTCTATGCAGTACTTTCTATTAAATGATACTGGCTTAAATTCGTCTCCGCAGTTTTTACATTTTGGCATTATGATAATGTTTTAAATTGTGCGTATGGTCTTAATTTTTTCATGCTTCTCAAGTCTCTAGCTCTTACTTTAGAGTAAACTTTTTCTATTAAGCCTTTTATTAAATGCTTGTTTTCTATCTTAACTGGAAACTCGAAGTAATCTATTTCTATAATGTAGTATTCGTTAGCTAGTTTCTCCAGCGTTCCAATAATTTTACCATCGCTTAATATCTCGCTTTGGTAGTCTGTCAATTTGTTAAAGTAAATCATAATTTAAAAATATTAAATTTTAATTAGCCATTGGTTATAAATCTCTGTTGATATTTGCGCTGTCATTACAGGTGGTACACTCATCCCTATCATATAGTGTGGTTTATTATTTAAAAAATTATAATCTAAAGGATAACTACCAGCTCTTAAATTTTCCTTAATATTGATATATCGAGGCCCTCCAAAATATACATTACAATCTTTTGCTGTTATAGTGTTTAAAATATTATTGTCATAAATGTAATTATAAGAAAACAGCTTGTTAGGTTTATTGTGTTCCCTGTCTTGTGTACAACTCATGTCTTTATCTCCTTCGTGTCTTAAAAGCCAAGTTTTATAAATTGTAGTATGTTCTTTCAAAGGTCTATCTATTTCGTTTGTTTTTATCTGTTCAAATAAAATAGGCTTTTCATTAAAACTCAAATTGAGTTTAGGAACTTGTGTAAACATATCTTGTTGATATAAAAAAGGTTTTGCTAAATCTTTGCGTAAACAAACAAAAAACACTCTTTCACGTCTTTGAGGTACTCCCATTTTTGAAGCATCTAAAAGCCAATGCTGACAGTAATATCCTGCCTCATCAAACTGTTGGTAAATCTTCTTTACATATTCCTTAGCGTTTCCTAAAAGTAATCCTTTTACATTCTCTGCAACTACAACTTTTGGCTGTAATTCTTTAGCTAAGTCTATAAAGTCAAAAAATAAGGTATCTAATACTTGTTCTGTTTGTCCTTCTCTAAATCTCTTCTCTTTACCCCAGTCTTTATCTCTATTGCCAGCCATACTAAAACTTGAACAGGGAGGACTACCATCCAAAATATCCAGGTTATAAAGTTCTTTAGGTAAATCTTTCCTTTTTTTAAATGTTTCAATGCTTTCAAGATATGTGAATTTTGGTTTGTGATTTGTTTTATATGCTTCCATCATTTTAGGGTCTATCTCATTACATCCTAAAACATCGAAACCAGCTAACTTATAACCCATAGTAGAACCTCCACCACAAGCAAAGCAACTAAATACTGTTCCTTTATCTTTGGTAAAATTAGCTTCTTTTAAATTCCACTCGTATGGGAATCTGTGTTTTGTTTTCATAGTCATAATTTAAAAATCTTCGTTTATAAATGTACTCAAATCTGCTAAAGGTTTCTTCTGTGGCTCTGCAAATTTCTTTTTTCCGTCAATAAATTCATAGAAAGCTCCTTGTTTTATGTCGTATTGTAAAGAAGTTAAGCCTTGAACTCCTACAATTTTAGGCTTTGCCTTGTTTATTTTAATGTCTGTTACGCTACTTCCAAACTCTCTATGCACAATTATAATACTTTTACCATTGTTTGCCCATTCAGAACCTCCTTTTAAATCGTGCATATCTGGCATCTGTGTTTTACCATCTACCTTCTTACCGCTTTTCGGGTGTATGATTGTGTGGAAGTGTAAAGCGTTACGTTCTGCTAGTTCGTTTCTAAAGCTCAAAGTATCCTCTAGCCATTGGTCGTAACGTAACAAACCTACATCGTGCTTCATATAGTTCCAGCTATCAATCACAGCCGAGAATATACCTAGCTCTTTTTTATTGTCTGCTGAGAACTGCCAAAACTCTTTAGGAGTTAACGCTTTTGAGTTGTTACCTTTCTTAGGGTCTAGTATTTTAAAAAACTCTAATACAATAGGTAAGTAATGGTCTAGTTCTTCTGGAGTTACTCTATTTTCAATTAGGCGTTTATTGCCATCTGAATCAATATAAAACTCTTCAAACTGTTTGCCACTCATCTTGTGTATTAGCTTTCCTATAATCTCCTCAATAGTACCAGCGTCTGGCATGTGGATTAGGTGTTTATGTCTGTAATGTCTTGAGCAGAATTTTAAACAGTCTAGCAGTACCTCTGTTTTACCGCTTCCAGGAAGTCCAGACCAATCTGTGCAGCCTCCTTCTTTTATACTATACAAGCTACCTAGCGTGTTGAATCCTAAATAGTATGTAACGCCTCCACCAGTATAGTAGTAATCCTTTAGTCGTTCTTTTATTTCGTTTTCCTTTACAATGTCCATAATTTAGCCTTTTTGTTTATGTTCCAAATTTAACCTTTTTACTCTATCTTCCAAAGATTCTTTTATAGGTTCAATTGGTTTTTTATATCGTTCGTTTAAATACTTGAGCGTATTGGTTAATGTAGACTTCCAGTTTTTAATAGGTGTGTTGATTCCGTTTCTGTTTATGCTCCAGTCATTATCTACCCATGAATAGTATCTAAGTTTTACATCTTCTGGGCAGACATTAGGCTTTCTTTTCAATGCGTGTTTTAAGTACTCTTCGATACTAGGTACTGAGTCTTTATTTACATTATTTACATTATATACATTATTGTTAGTTGTTATTCGTTTGTTGTTCGTTTGTTGCTGGTTTGTTAGTTCGTTTGTTAGCAGTTGATATTTTAAATAGTTAACTACTTGAATCTTAGTGCCTTGCGAAGTTGAAACGCTTGTTATTTCGTTTGTTGATTTTAGACGTTTTATACTTGTGCGAATTTGTTGTACACTTAGTCCAGTCTGATCAGATAAAACACTCAGACCAGTAACCAGCTCCCCAGCTCTTATAGTCGTACCTTTGTACTTCCTTTGCTTGTGATTTGCTTTTAGTAGTAAATACATAAACAGCCTAAAAGTATTGTGATCATCAAACCACTCCCACTCTAAGATTTGCCTATGAATTTGAATGTATCCTTTCATTATTTATAATTTTTAAATTGCTGCTGCAAATTAATAAAATCTGTAATACTTTTGCATTTTAAAAACTTCTGATCAAAAGTTTCTGTAAATAATTCATTAGTAATTATTTCTTCTATATTGCTAAAGTCTTCGTATTTTTTTAAATTATTGTAGTGTTTACGCATATAGATTGCCCAGTCATGTTTACGCCCAAACATCTTACCAGTTTCTGTAAGATTTAATCCCTCCTCTTTTAGCATATTACAAATTATAGCTCTAGTGTAGACTATCTCTCTTTCTCTGTTTGGCTTTTTTAGCTCTTTTCTTTCAATGTACTCTTTGATTTTCTGAATTTTTGTATTCATTTATTTTGATTTTATAGTTAATAATTCTTCTCTCACGTTTTGAAACACTTCATTAAATGTAGCACGTTGCGCTGGTTGTATTGTTTTAGCGATTCTAAGCGACTTTGACCTACTCGCTGGTATAAATACATTCTCAACATTAGAAGTGTCGTTAGAAGCGTTAAAAAACGCATGTATCTTTTTATTGTTATTCATGTCTATAAGTATTTGTGCATTCGTTCATAATCTCTTTTAGAGTCAAACTCCATGTCTTCGTTACATGGCTCTTTCTCTGGTATCTCTCTAGTCTCGTGTTCAATGTCATAAGCTAGGTAATCTGTTAAAGGTAAGTCTTCAATATACTCGTTACCAATCATCCACAAGTTTGTCTGCTTACATTGTTCAGTACTTGCTATGTGTTCATCATCATCGTTATAGATTTCTACACAGCCATCCTCTTGCTTACCTACTAGCTCAGTACCTTCTGAGAATAGAACTTCTTTATAAGTTCCACCTTGAGCTTTCCAGATAGTAGCCTCATCAATTGCAGCTGTTGCTTTTACAATTCCGCTCTCGTTTGATAATACAAATATTGTCATAATTTCTAAGTGTTTAAATTTAGTCTATTGTGTGTGATTGAGAAAAATCAAAATCAGTTTCCTCTAACCAATGTTTAAGCACTTCGATTGTTTCGCCTTCATTAATGAAACATATACTTCCCCAACATTTATTAAGTCTTTTAGGTAAAGACCTCCAACAAGATAAAAAGATATCCTCATTGCTAAAATGGCGTTCTATTGTACATTTTTTTGTAGTTGTAAACCAACCGAATTTATTTGTTCCTGTAATTGTAAACTCTATTGTCATAATTTCTAAGTGTTTTTGTTTCTACAAATATAAGCACAATGTTTATATCTATACAATTTTAAACATTTTTTTTTATTTTTTTTTTGATACAAAGAAAAAGCCCCCATTTCTGAGGGCTTAAACAAACAATTAAAAAAACCTAACTAAATTATGAAGTACAAATATATCAATAAAAATGAGTTAATCTAGCAACTTGTCCAAATTCTTTTGAATGTATAAACGCTTCTACTGCTTCTTTGCTGATATATCCGTTTCTGTGGTGCCATGAATCCGCTGGACTTGGGCTTCTTAGAGTCTCTACTGTGACATTAATAAAGTCCTTACTAGATTTGTGATGAACATGATGAGTATAAAAGTATCTATGCTCTGCATCTGCCCAATGTTGTTTAGCTTCTACACTCATAAGGCTACCTAGATTGTGCTGCTTTGCTCCATCGCCATGAGTAGTGCCAATTAGAGAGTTACCATAGATTGAGTACTTACGATGAGCTATTGAACAGTCAAAAGTAATATTCTTAGAAGTGTGAAAGTGAGCCTCTATCGTTTGAGCTAGGAAAAACCCAGACTGATAATCATGGTTCGATGGATTAAATATAAACTCAACGTCTGCCACTTGCATAAGCATTTCTAATATGTCTATGTATAGCTTCTTAGCCGTTAGAAACATATCGTACCACATTCCAGAAGTATCTTGAGGTGTTCCGCTGGTTGTGGTTCGTCTAGGTGTGTCTGTGTGAAGTATGTCGTTACCACCGATAAACATGATTTTATCAATGTTAAATCCGTTAGACTTATCTAGTAAACCCTCTACGCCTTCAAGTACTCTCTTAACTGCTATGTTCTGGTCATAGTCTGTACCAGTTTCATAAGCTGTGCATAGTTTACCAATATGTATATCTGCTGGGTCTATGATTAATAGGTGTCCATCTTTAGACTTCTTACGTTTTATAGTTGGGTATTTAGGCGCATAGTCTCTGAACTCTTCTAGTAGTTCATCACGCATCTTCTCAATACCAATCTGCTCTGGAGTTTTGTAGTTAGGATTCTTAAAGTATAGACTAGCATCTTCTGATTTAATCCAGCCACTTTTGACGCTGTCAACATCTAGACCAGCAGCTTCTGCCTCGTCTTTGATCCTTCTAAATTGCTCAAGTACTTTAACCTCATCTTCTCTGAGTCTGTAACGTCTTGAGCTTTTACTGCTTTCTTCAGCTCTTTCGTGAGCTGGTTTGTTAGTTCTTTTGTCTCGTTTTTTCATATAGATAAATTAAGATAATTCCCAGCAATATAAGAATAATAATTAACTTATTCCATTTCTTGCTGTCTGCCTTTGCTATATGCTTTGCAGTTTTCTTATCTTGAAGCTCTAGTTTATACTCTCTTTTGTCTTCTGTTTTCTGCTTTTTGTATTCTCTTCGTTTGTCTTTACGAGTAATATACCGAACCTCTCCTTCTTTAGTTATTATCTTCTCAATAACCTTAGTAATCTCTATGTACACAGTATCGTTCTGTATGTAGTTACTATCTACTACTGTATTAATTTGTATAGTGTCGCTTGTTTCTGTGAATTTAGCACCCTTTTTAATAGCTTTATTTGTGTGTTTCTTAGCCTTGTTTATATGGTACTGAGGAGTACACGAAGCTATTAGCATCGTTACAATTAATATGTATCTCATAGCTGTTATTTTGGTGCGTATTCCTTAGAGAATGCCTCTAGTCTTCTTAGCCACCCTCTTAGAAATCGTTGGTTATTAGTGTACCTTTGTCTAGCTGTTTGGCTTTTGGCGTTTCTAGGAGTAGTAATGTAGTGAAAAAACAGACGTCTAGCCTCTACGCATTTTGCGAATAGTTCCTTTTCATCTGCTTCGTTGATTGCTGCTAGTGTATTCTTGCCTATGATACCATCTATAGTGACTCCTAGAACTCTCTGCATTTGTTTTACAGCTGTTCTAGCACCAGAACCCCAAGCCCAAGATACCAAACAGTCTGCAATGCTTTGATGTTCTATATCGTCTCCTTTTACAGCATCCCAGTATTTAGACTTGAAGATTAAACCCCAGTCTTCGTGATTCATTTCTAAGAATCTTTCTACCTCATCTTTACCAAATACTCCTACCCAAGCCTTGTAAGTTACACCCTTGTTTGTGTGAATACCATCTACTCCGCAAGTGTAACTACTAGCCGAGTCTTTAACGTCTGAACTTGTACCGCCTTCCCACTTGTAAAAAAATGGAACTATGTTTTTATGATTTGCCATTACTATTCTTTTTTATTGATTCGTAAATATTACCACCAGCTAGAAAAGACAAAAAGGTTAAAAGCTCAGCCAGTACAAACTCAAAGTTTTCATAGGTTGTAAAGATGAAGCACAGAGGAGTAACTAATATAGTAATCACATAAAGAAAGACAGCCCTTTTAGATGACCTCTTTACAATTACGGAGATATGTCTAAATAGTTTCCTCACTCTTTTAGCTTCTTCTTTTTTATCTTGTTGTCTAGTATTTGACCTTTAATTCTATGATACAAAAATACTGCACCACCAATAGCAAGAGCAAACTGTAAAAAGTTGTTGATGTCATCAAATGTAAGCCACTCGTATATCTTAATTAAACCAGTAGCAGACAGAGAGAAAATCCCTCCTATGTTTGCCTCTTCGCTATTCATTAGGTCTTTCATTAGATTTCGTATTGCTTCAAGCCGTCTAAAGCTCTTAACATTAGGTTGCCTTCTCCTTCGTAGTTTAAGTTTTCTACTGGGATATTTGCTAACTCAACTCCGTATAGTTTAGCGTTGTCAGTTTCTAGCGTTACGTTTAAGCTAATCTCATTACGCAAAGCATGAACTATAATAGAGTCAGAATCTACTGTAATTGTAGGGTCTACTAGTTCAGAGTTAAATTGTGGAAATTTGTAAGTTGCCATTTTTATTTATTTTTTAAAATTATGTTAGTGTTGTTCCTGATACTGTAAAGTCTCTTACTGCAAAAGCATGTTGACCAGATGCGTTTGTTTTTGTTGTTCTTTTAATCTCTCCAGTAAAGTTGTCAGCATAATAAGCTCCACCAGTCCACTGAGCACCTGTGCTTGATAGCCAAGATGGTCTTCTTGCCCAAGAACCTCCAAATGAATTGTTAGTAAACGGAGTATAAGAAAATCCGTAAACTATATTTAAATTAAAGACGTTGTTCCATTCTTTTAAGTTAGGTAATCTCCAGCCACTTGTGAAAGTTCCTTCTGAATGATTATTAGCGGAAGATATGGCAGTTGCCCAATTAATATACCCTGAAGCTCCAGTTACGCCACTATATCCTAGTACAGTATTTCCATCATAAGTAGACCAATCAATTAGAACTCCTATACTATACGCTTGACCTCCTAAATAATCAGTAAATCGCTCATTTGTACCAAAAGGATTATTACTAGCAAGAGTAAAAAAGTCTGTTGCTCTACCCGCTTGTATATCGCCATCATCTCCAGTAGCATAAGATACTAACTGGTTAGTCTTCATTAAAGTTGCTCCTACTGGAGCTGCTCCGCTACCGCCCGAAGCTGGTCTAAAACCCGTATTCTCTCGTAAGAAAGTTCTTAGAGTTGCCTCAGTATAAGCAGACGCTGAATCATCTACCCAGTTAGTTGAATCTGCATAAGAGATAACTAATTGGTCATCTTCAATAAGTCCCTCAGTTAATCTGAACACGCTGTTATATTCATCGTAAACTGTCTTTCCTATTGGGAATAGTCTTGAGTTGTCATCTGCGTCTACTGTTACTATGTAGTTTCCAGACTTGTAAATTTCTTTTGCCATTGTTTTTGTGTTTATATTTTTATGTTAATGTAGTTCCTGATACTGTAAAAGTTCTTACTGGGAAGTATTTACAATTTACATTACCTTTATTGTTAGTTTGTATGCCGTATATTGTGTCTATTTTGTAAGCACTACCAGTACTTAACTTCCAGCTGTTAGATAACCAATAATTTCTATTTGAAGTGCCGCCAAGTCCTAAAGAAGATTGAAATGGTGCGTAATTAAATTGGTAAACTTCTTGTAGATTAAAAAGGTTTGATACCTCGTAATTATTAGGAAGTCTCCATCCGCTTGTGTAAGTTCCTACGCTGTGAGCGTCTGCGCCTATTATCGCATCACTCCAGTTAACATTGGTATTATTATTTTGACCATATCCTAAAACATTAGTACCATCAAATGTAGACCAATCAATTACAATTTTATTTGTATATGTTTGTGTTCCATCAATGTATGTAAACCTACTAATATTATTGAATGGATTATTATTAGTAAGAGTAAAAAAGTCTGTGGCTCTTCCAGATTGTCTATCGCCATCGTCTAAAGATTGATAACTCGTAGTCTGTCCTGTCTTTACTGGTATCGCTCCTATTGCTGCACCACCACCGCCACCGCTAGATGCTTGTGCTTTTATATAATAAGTCTCTTGTACCATATTACAATTTCGTTGCGTTTAATCTTATCACAGCAGCTATATTAACGTCTACTGTTATTGCTCTTCCAGCTGTGATAGTATCTCCTAAAGTGTAAGCAACTCCACCCACTTGAATTGTAGTAGTTGGTGCAGCTAGAATATTTGTAATGCTATCTATTGACATTTCAAAAGGTGCGTAAAAATCAACAGTTTGAGCGTCTACCAATTCAACTACAAATTCTGGCTTTGACTGTATGTAGGTTTTTACATCAGCAGTACTAGCTTGAATAGTAGTAAAAGAAGTATCTATATCTCCTTGAGCTACTGCAAATAGATCTGTATCCTCTAAAGGTATACCAGTTGGTAAGTTACTTATTCTGCTGTCTGCCATTGTTAATATTTTTTATCGCTTTCTTTAGCTTAATTATGTTCTTCTTTTTTACTTTGTATTTCATTATAAAAACCAGTTCGTAAAATTAACGTCTTTGTCTGGATACATATCTCCGTTACTGTT
>Ga0233413_10000719_pt1 | contig 15468 bp, 5 predicted proteins | sample Na_anoxic_6_MG_FD_189019 | JGI IMG/M metagenome (GOLD analysis project Ga0233413, IMG submission 189019) | Seawater microbial communities from Saanich Inlet, British Columbia, Canada - Na_anoxic_6_MG | ecosystem: Environmental > Aquatic > Marine > Inlet | place: Canada: British Columbia... | reverse complement strand
TGTGTTTACAATCCATCGCTAGAGGTGCAGTAAACACACCCCCCAGTCTTTAATTTCTTCTTAGACTCAATCGAGACTCTTGCGTTTCTCTTTGAATTTCACACTTCGAGGTTCGTTCTTGAAAGCCCAATACTCTTTTGGATTGAAAGGTTTGAATGGCGAGGAGCTCACATCCCAGTAAATCTTTCTATACTTCTTTTTCTTTGGCTTTTCCTTCTTTTTCTTTTTCCTTGTAGGGTATGGTAATTTTGGTAAAAAGGCAGGGATAGGCAATGTTGGTACGTTCTGTACAGGCTGTATTGGTGGTACCAAGTCAGCCTTTGTTCTTGCTATCAGTTTAGCAGGGGAACGTACTGCCTGAATACGGAACTGATCCTGTATAGGTGTCTGTATAGGTGTCTGTATAGGGGGTTGTGTAAGCTTTTGATTGAGTGGCTGTAATATCCTCAACATACTAGGGGTATCGAGTTTAGGTATGGTGGCTGTAGATATACTGTCACTTATTCGTAGATTAGCATCAATTCCAGTGTTTGGTGTAACCTTGCTTAATGATTGTGGAGTAGGTACATCCAATGCGAATGAAGTAGGCATCTGTGGGGGTGTATCACTAGGTAAAGACTGCACATCTATTTGGTTGTCCTGAATGTCCTGTGGTGTGTTTTGTGGATATCTGATTATTGGAATCGGCATGTATGGGGAGCCTGATGGCTGTACAGCGTTGTAACTCTGTGCTTTTATCATCGCATCATATACCGTTTTTTGTTCTTTGGTACGTTTGGTTTTATCATATTCCTTAAAGAGATTCTTCATATCTGCTAATTGCTGTTCTCTTGTGTATCCTGTTTCCTCTGTAAAATCAAATCTTCTCAATCCACTAAATGCCCCTTTGTTTGATCTTCCAATAACTCCCTTGTTGAAACCCATTGTTTTTGCCATCTCAGACATACGGAGTTCAGGAATGGATGCACTCAAGTTGGTTAGTTTAGCATCTGTTTCTCGGAACTCCAATTTGGTTTCCAGTTCTCTTTGCTCCTTGAGTAACTTGTCATGTTTCTTTAGTATTGGGCTGTTCTCAGGTACATTGTTCCAATTGATGTCTTGGTATGTGTCAAGTTCAGAGTCCACTTTTTCTAACTTTAATTCGTATTTTTTGGCTTGTGATTCTTTCTTTTTGTGTATCTTTTCTGCTTTGTTTAGAACAGACTTTGTGTTTTCAAGTTCTTTTTTGGCTTCTTTAAGATAGCCTGTTTCCAGTGTGTTCCCGTCATTCTTTGCCTTTGTAATTGCATCATCAAAATTCTCTATTACTGTGTCAATTTTTTTGGTATTGATGTCTCCAGTCTGTATCATGTTTTTGACATCTTTCAACTGTTCATTTGCATTGGACACTTTGATATTGACTCTAGTCAACGCTTCCTCTGCATACTTGTCAGAAAGCTGGTCTGTTTCAAACACTAGACTGTCAGGTGTTTTGTTTTGCATGAATGTGTAATTTTTGTCTCCTATTACACGTTCCAAGTAAAATCCCTTTGTCTTTGTTTTAGGAATGTCTTCTCCAATCTTTGGCAACAATTCCTTGATTTCTGACACACGTTTGGCATCAAACTTTCTGCCTTGATACATGTCCAAACTGATACTCCACCCTGCACCCAATGTACCCATGTCGCTTTGGACTGGAATATCATCATACCTTGATTTTAACAGTTTGATATCTTCTTGTGATCTGCCTATTTGGTATGTTAGTTTCTCAGCATCTTTTTTTGCAACTGACTGCTGATATTCAAGGTCTTTAACTCTTTTGTTTGATGCCTGTAATTTTGCATTGACTGGAGACCTTTCATCAAGTCCTACCTTTAATTTGACTTCAGGATCAAAGAATTTAATTTTTTCATTGATGTTGTCTAATGAGTTTGATACTGAGACCCTGTCACTTTGTAACTCTTTGATTCGTGCTTGGTATTGTTTTTTAATGTCGTTAAATTCTTCAATTTTATAATCAGTTTGACTCACATTTTTTCTACTAGACAATTCGTCTGGAGTAGGTACATCTTTGTCATTTTTCACACCACCATAAAGATCCTCTAACGTATTTCTGAAATATGCTGTTGTGAAAGGATCTTCATTCTTTGGGTTTGGATTTGGTTCTATTTTTTCAGTCTTTGATTTTTTAAATTTATCAATCTCTAATTGTTTAAGTTTTTCATATTGTTTTTCAACTATTTTCATTGCTTCGTATCTTGGTTTGTCAGTGACATTACTTATTGCTAAATCCATAGTGAATTTATTTTCTGTCTCCCAAACTTCTTTGTCTAAACTGTCTCTAACTTCTTTTGGGATATACTGTTTATCTTGAATTGATTTCACAGCATCACTGTATCTTTTTCCAGTGTCAACACGAACCTCTTCAAACTGTTCACTTCCTTTTAGTTTTTTATTCAACCGTTCAATTTCTTTTACTTTTCCTTTCAAGTCTGTAATCTGTGCTCCAAGCACGTTAGAGTCTGTTGTTTTTGTAGACTGTTTTCTCAGCAAGTCAAGGTATGTTTTTTCTGGAGAGTCAGGCTCTACTGTTCTAAATGTTCCCTGTAGGTTCGGAACGTCTGCACCTGTATTGTAAATTGTATCTTGTGGGTTTGCTCGTTGACGAATGTTTCTTGTAGTAAAAAAGCCTGCACTGTCATTGTACTCTGTTGCATAGATTTTCTTGCGTTGAAGTACTTGATCACTGATGTCTGGCTTGTCAAACCCTGCAAGATTTTTCTTCAACCAGTCCTCAGATGATTTGAATACTGACTGTGCCTGATCATACTGTCTTTGTTTTGCTATCTCTTCAATGGTTTCCCCTGCTGTTCTGGCAGTGTTTATATCAGCATCAGCAGAGCCCAATGATTCATCCACCCTTTGAATCGAACTGTCTTTTGTCAAAGTTCGTCTCAACTGATCAAATGAGGTCTCAGAAATGTCTGCTGATACAGAAGTAATATCATCTCGCATAAGGTCGTCAATTGTAATGTTGTCTACTGTGGTGTCGTAGTTGGTTTTACTTCCAAGTTGGTCAGCACCAATCTTTGTTTTTTCAACATCATACTTTTCAGGATTAGGAATCTTTGAGCCAGTGAATGGTTTGTTCTCTGTAACTGTCGGTCTTACCCCTTTGTATATTCCCTGAACAACTGCTTTTGACTGCATGTATCCCTCCAGTACATAGTTGACCTGTGCTGGTGTAAACAGTCCTGAATTGGTATCAATGAATCCTACTCCACTGTCCTTTCCTACCTCGATGTAGTTTCTCTGACCGTCTCTTTCAGTGGATATTCTTTTTTCTAAATCCTCTATTTGTTTATTGTAAGTACTGACTTGTTTTTCCTGTGTCATAATCTCATTTTGTATTCTGTCAATGTCAGATGTTATTCTGTCTCTGCTTCCCGTGAAACCAGTCTTTGTTGTTTTTGTATTTGCTCTAAGTGGCATTTCAAGTCCAGTTCTACCAACGTTAGTTGAAATGATGTTTTGCTGTATCAAAAGCAGTGACTTGTCTATCTGATCATCCAAAGCAACTTTCTCGCTTGGCAGTTCTTTTTGTATCTGTTTTAATGTCCTGTACTCTATGATACTTTCAGCAAGTTCTCTGCTCTTGGTAGACTCTGTAATGTCTGCTGTGATAAATGCACTTTCAGTTGAGAATATTCTTTTACTTCCCTCCAAAGCATACACTTCTTCAGTTCCACTCAGTCTTTCTATGTTGTAATAATCGTCAATTGAAACTGGTCTGTCTTTTGCATCTGCTACCTTTTGAGCAATTTCATATCTTTCTTCGGCAGTTATTTTGTTAAGATTGACATTGTCTGCAAACAACGAATCATTGAGAAGTGCCTGTCTTTCACTGTCAGGTATTTTTGCAAGTGCTCTTTCAATGTATGATGTGGTCAGTTGATTCTCAAATAATCCAAGTGCAGATATTTTTGCTTTGGGAAGATACTCGTTTGCAATGTCTGCTTTCAGTGTTTGAATTGATTTCTTTAGATCCTCTTTTGTTTTCTTTTTCTGCAAGTTTTTGTATGCTTGGTCTGTTCTTCGTAATGTAGTCCACGGGTTGGTTGTAAGCTTGGTTTTTACTTTTTTTATCTTGTCCTTTTTGGTTTCGCTTGCCAGTTTTTCTAACCTACCAAGTTCTCCCCTTGCCACCTGTAAGTCGTATATTGCACCCACCTCTTTTCTGATTTTTCCGTCAGTGGAATACTTGATGAACATTGCTTCAAAGACATCCTCTTGGGTTTTTGGAATTTTCCATGTGTTAGGAAATCTTGCATCCTCTACAGGAATCAGATTCAATGTCTGTTTAGTTTCATTGCTTGGGTCGACAAACAGATTTGTAAATGACTGTTTTTCTGTTCCCACACCTCCAAACATTTTCGTAGTGTATTTGGTTTCCTTGTTACGAATACCCTTGCCTGTCTGCTGAATCTTTGTCTGTACGTTGTATGACTGGAACGGGTCTTTTTCATCAAATCCACGATTGACTGAAAAACGAATCTCTTGACCTTGTTTGTAATCCAGTATGTCAAGTCGTGTTTGTGGGAATGTGTAAATGTCTCTTGGTGCATCAACTGTAATAACTTCATCAACAGTTTTTGGTAATGCTGATGAGTCAAAGCTCTGCATGTTCATTGGTGTTCTTTCTGTTGACTTTGTGGATATTGGTTCAAGCCAGTCCATGTCACTTGGAACTGAAAGTTTTTCTCCTCCACTTCCAGAGCCCAATGGACTTCGACTCACTATGTCAGTGCTTGGATATCTTAATGCTGATTGTACTTCACTGTCCAATGTCTGACGGGCTATTGACCCGTCAACAATTGCAAGGTCTAGTTTTTGTTGTAATATTTTAAATGATGTTGGATCAATCTGATCAATTTCCCTTTGTGTCAGTTCGGTACTTGTTTCAAAGATTGGTCTCATCTCAGCTTCCCTCATTCCATCAAAGTTGGAAAGCACTGGTGCTTCATCAACTGCCTTTCTTAATTCAACAAAGTTGTACGCCTTGAGTTCCAACTCATTCATGTTTTTTAATGCAGATAATGTTACAGATGATCCTTTGTTTGATACGCCACCAAGTAATGCTGTTGGCAATGCCTTGAGTGTTCCACTGGACAGTTTTCTTGCAACCACTGCAATCTTCATTTGGTTAGTTGCAGACAAAGCAGGCATTAGTTTCACTGATGCCTTTGCAGTTGCAATACCAATCTTGGCTGATGTCTGTGCAACAACTCCACCTACTGGCAATGTTGCTATAGCCATTCCAATGTCAGTGATTAATGAACCAGCATAATACTGAGGATATTTAGCCCAGAGTGCTCCCTCAACTGCAATCTGTTGTGACATTGCACCCAGACTGCCTGCACTCTTTGTTGGGTTCTTATCAGTAAATGAATCAAAACGTTGTCTTCCATCTGAATCATTTGTTTGAACATTTGCTTCGTAACCCATGCTTGTAGGGGATGCACCAGCTTGGAAAATTCGGATTAACGAATCCAAACCTGTGTCCATAAACTCTTTGTTTTGTAAGTTGGCACCAATGTCTCCTCCCTCCAAAACTGCTTCTCCCATTGCACCATAGTTTTGCAACGGAGCATACATTCCAAGTTCTCCTCTTTCCCTGTAATCTCTTCCATCATTCCATTGATTGAAACTAGGATCAGGTGTACCTGTCAACCATTCTTCATATGACGGTTCGGTTTCAGTTTCTTGTTTTTGATTATCCAAGTAAGTAAACCATGCAAGTCCTCCACCAAGAAATGATGCAACTGGCATTGGCATGTCAATTGGAATTTTTGGCACACTAGTATCTTCAGGTAATGTAAAGTTATTTTTTTCAGTATGGTATGTTATTGAAACGGTGTCTGTTGATTTGCCATATGTTCCGATTCGTTTGACTTGTTTCTCAAATAGACTGTATGCATTGGTTCCAGATATTGGAACTGTGACAGTACTGTCTGGAACTCCGTCTCTTTGTTGAATTATTGTAATGAAATTAAAGTCTCCCTCTTTTGCTTCATCAACTTGTGCTTTGATTGCTTTCTTTTGTTCTTCAGTTAATGGAATCTCTGATACGGAAGTAAATGTTGAACCCTGACTTACAGCAGTAATTTTATCTTCAGGTCGTTTTTCAGTTGTAGCATCCTTGACGATCATTGCCCTGTATTCTTCAAATGTTTTTAGTTCCGACTTTGTCGGGGTGTCTGTTTTCAGCCAAATACTGTCAGGAACTTTTACACCGTCTTTTGGAATGTTTTCTCCAGATACCAACTGCTCTCTTGCATCGTCATATCGTTTGGGCGACAAACTTAGTTGATTTAGGGGGGTGTTTATGTCAAGATTTCTTTCTTCAAAAAAGATGTCTGTGAGTCTTCTTTGTTCGGCACTCTGCGAATCATACAACACATCTCTGACAGAGCCCTGACCCTCCCTGATAGCCCAAAATCTTTCACTTTGTGCCAAGTTGTCTGTTCTACGGTCTGCTTGATCAGCGTACTGTTGCTGGATAATCTGACCCTCATTGGAACGGGGATCAATTCTGTCTCCAGCAGGCTTTACTGTATTGTCTGATGTGTAAGTCCTTTCATTGTTTCCAGCATTTTTGTAGATGTTAACATATGTTCCAGATGAGGTCAGGAATCCTCTGTCTGGATCAGTATTTTTCATGATAACATCTGAGATGTTTTCAGAAGTCTGGGAGGTAGGAGATGTCGATGGTGTTGGTTCTTCTGATGTTGGTTGCGTTACAATCGTCTCAGAACTGCTAGATTCAGATTGAGAGGATGTTTCTGAACCAGTGTCCTGTCCGTCATTTGTGTCTCCGTACCTACCTCTACCCATGTTAAAATAATTGGGTTACGACTATTTGAAATTAAAAAAAGGTTATAGTGTAGGTTTTGTCTTGCCTACAATTCTAAACACAGTATTGCCTGTAGCAGAGCTTTCGCCTTTAATAGCCCACATGCCATTCTTTAGTTTAGTTGCTTTTGGGTTCTTGATGTTTACTTTTTTCTTGGCTTTAACATCATATGCTTGGTAAGTTACCATGTTACTGAGTGAATTTACCTACTATTTGAAATTTAATTAACACTTTGTTATCTTGACAGAGTCCTGAATTATTGGCATTATTTCATTTGGATGGGGATGTTCAGTGTATAATGCCAGATATTTAACTGGAATCATGTATAATTTTTTGTTGTATGGGATTGATGCATATACCATTTCCTTGTATGGAAAAAACTTGTACTCTTCAATTGTTTGATTGTGAACTTCAACACCTAATGAAAGGATTCTTTTGAGCCAAACATGATGTTTCTTGTGGGTGGTTCTTTGCCTGCAACAGATGCAATATTTTTTGTCACTGTACACCCATGCCTTACATTCTTCACAATACCCACGAAGATATGGTGTTCCGTCAGTTTTAGTTTGCTGTGTAATGTGAACATGTTTGCAAATAGGTTGTGGCTTGACTATGACTTTGATTACTTGCCACCACCAAACATACTACTCATGTCAGGTTTTTTCTTTTCATTTCCCTCGACCATAGTTTGTTTGATTTTTGTTTCTGTCAACATATTCATCATTCTTCCATCAATAGATGTGGTAGACAACAGTGTCATTGTCAACATCTCATAGATGTTTTCTAATGTTTTTCTTCTTGCTGGAGAAACCAATGCCATCAAAGGTGTCAGTCTCTCAATCTGATATGTGACAAAAGGTAAACTGGAGTTACCAAATAGTGTACGATAACGAAAGTCCTTTCGCCTTGGAGACTCTGCAATTAATTGAATAATTTTGTCAGCGTGTACTGGTGTTTGCTGACTTGGTGCAGATCCATAATCATACGACATGTAACTTGGGTTCGATTATCATACTATATTAAATTATAATTACTGGGGTGGAGAGAGTATTTTGCTCTGAATAATATGGTATATTGTAAATCCAAGTGACACTGCAAATAATACACCTCCAATCATTCTTGCTTGGTCAAATTCCTCTGGAACATCTTGTAATGTCTCAAGGCTTGCCAGATAGGTGGCAGTCATTGCAGTTCCAATCATTCCAACTAACATTGGGTTCTCTGTTCTTAGCCAAAGGATTCCAACAATAACTGACCAAAATATTACCAATGCCAAGCCACCAAATACCTCGTCAAAAGGCATGGTCATTACGCCAAATGGGTCTGAAGCAAACTCACATTTTCCTATTTCCCAGCAGAAGCAATCCCTACCCAACTGATCATTACATCTTTGCTGTTGACTTTCAGGTGTATAGTGGTTCATCAAGTGGTCAGCATATGCTGGTGTAAGGAATAATGGCAATGATAATAATGCGAGTAATATGAAATGAGCCTTTTTCATCATATTTTATGTTACTATCGTCTATTTGAAATTATAATTAAGGCAATGGTGGCATCTGTATTTGAGGTACGATAGCTGATTCCAATGGCTGTGGGTCTCCTGTAATTATGACATCAAATGAAGCCCTTGCAACGTTACCAGCATTGTCTGATGAGATACAGTTGACAGTAGTTATTCCCACTTCAAAGAACGAGTTGAACTTTGGGTCACATGTTGCACCAATGATTCCATCCACATCATCTGTTGCCTTTACAGCATACTTTACCAATAGTCCGTTTCTTGTATCAGAGTACAGTTCGATTGTATCTGGAACCTCTATTACTGGAGGTGTGATGTCCAGTGGTATTGGAATACCGTTCTCATCGAGGGTTGGTGTAACAACTTCCTCTCCATCGGGTGGAGGAGGATCTCCTGTCAAAGTCCTAGGGTCTACTGGCAACAGTGTAGGATCTAACCCGTCTGCAATTGCTTGATCAGGCGTAACATAGACTATTCTCTGTTGCACGTTGGTATACTTTGCAACTGTATCTATTACCATTGGTAGGTTTGACATCACAATCATCAAAGCCATTACTCCTCCAAAGATAAGTGCTATTGGAATAACCTTCTTCATGTTTGAAGAAAGGTTTTCCATAACTACCTGTCTAGAGGAAAATAATGTTTTGAGAGTGGTATGATATACATGAGGGGAATCAGCAGAGAATTGAATTAACGGTTTTTCTGATGAGAGTGAGACATTCGTCTTCTCTGGCTGTTTTTTAATGACATTTTCTTTTGGATTCTTTTGTGAAAATGGCATATGAAATGATTCTAACTTATCCCATGCCTTTTTGAAGACAAGTCCTTTCATGGTTTTTTGTGCTTTCTTTGGTATTGGAATTGCATACTCGTTTCCATCATCTGATGCTACAAATATTGAAATGAATTGTTTCTTTAATGCATAAACTGAATCTTTTGATACATGAAATACCCCATACTTGGTAAATGCTCTGTCACGGTTAAGATACATTTGACAGAAATCAAGTGTGTTTTTTCCTATCTGAACTATAGCCCATGAACCTCTGTTGATTCCAATTCCAATCATATCAGAACTGACGTATGGTGTAGGGGATTTCTTTGAATCGTGAACCTGTAACATGATATCTGTCTTTGATTTTTCATCCTCAAATTCAAAGTCTTGTAAGAATTGTTTTGTTCCAGAACTCATCTCTTCTGTTGGATCAGGAGGTAACTGAACTTCTGACATGTCAGTCTCAACTGGAAGTGAATTAATCAATGCATCACGGTTAAGCAGATGTGATTCTCCGTTCTTGTCCAAATGTTCTTTGACTTCAAGCATTGCTGAAAGTGATATTGGTTTTGAATTTGAAAAATTGTAAAAATAAACTGCACATTTGCCATAACGATACTCGTAGGAATCATCAAGTTCAAAGACCCCAGCATCTTTCACATAGAAATACTTTGAATGAAATTTTTTTATCTTGACAAAACGCAGTTGTCTGTCTCCTGTTTTAATTATGGCAACTGGTCTACCACTGTACTTCATTTCAATTAATGGCAAACCCATGATCTCAAAGCACTTTGGTTACTATATAAAATTAATATTACATCTATGACCAGCGTTTACCAACGAATATTCCACCTATCATTGCAACAATGATAATTCCCCATGTTACAGCAGTTGATAGTCCACTTGTTCCAAAGTCGAAGCTGATGTAGCCCATGTAAATCATGATACCGATTGTTACAGCGATAAAGATTACACCCATTTGTGCACTTCTTCCTGTGAAGACTGCTCCAAGACCAATTACAAAGATGAATACCATTGGCATGCCAAACAAGTCTCCTAATGGCTCAAGTCCAAATGACTGTTGTGCATCTGGGGATTTGAAACTCTTGGTTACAAAGTCAGATGAAATTCCATCAGGTATGTCTTCAATTGCACCATATGTTGGATTCAAGGAATGGGTTACTAGTCCTGATGGAGTGTAAACTGCATCCCATGCTGGACAGTTCAATGGCGAGTCCTCGTTACATTCTATATGTGCAAGACCAGTTGCTGGGTCGTCAATTACAAAGTCAAATTCTTCAGGATTGACATATACTGAGACGTAAAAGTCCTTATCATCTAGTACTGGAGAGATGCTTGTGTTGTTTGCCTGAACGTTTTCAAATGCATAGAAGAATGGTGCAATTGTAGGATCTTGATGCTGGTATCTAATTACTGCATCATACCCTGCTGGCTCAGCATAAAGTTCTACAGTTGATGTTTGGTATGTTAGTTCGTCTCTAAACTCATTTGCAAATGTATTTCCACCAAATGGATTGAGTGGAGTAACTGTTGAATTGTTAGAACTAAAGATATGGGTAACACCATCTTGTATGGTTGTAAGATATCCAGTATAGGTAAACTCACTTGTCTCATAGACGTATTGTGAATCCAACTGTGTCACACCAGTTGTTATTTCTATACCGACTCTGTTGCCGTTAATTATTGAAGTTGAGTTAGACAATGTCAAGTCATTGTTTGATGCCACTGTTGTTATCTCAGAATTACTTGGATCATGTCTTACGATAAGTACGTTAGTTGCATATGATGTTGGGTCTCCAAATGTCTTTGTGAAGCTTGAAATTGATTCCAATGTATTGCCCTCAATTGCAGTCAATGGCAAGTCAAATGTTCCCTCAACAAACTCAAATGAATTGGAAACAGATGGAAGTCCAGTTCCAATTTGGGTTGTAGCAGAAACTCTGTAATCATAGTTTACACCTCTGTCATTGTCTGTGTCAACAAATGATGGTGTTGTTCCAGTGTTTGTCAAAAAGTTCCAAGTGCCACCGTCAACACTTCTTTCAACCATATAGTTTGCCAATGTACCACCAAACAAATCTGCTGGTGAAGTCCAACTTACTTGTGTGCGAAGATTGTTACCAACTTTTTGCAAGTCAAATACAATATCTAATGGCTCACTTGGTGGAGACAATGTTGTAATGTCTGATTCGTTACTTGCCAACGACATTCCTCCAAGATTGATTGCATAAACTCTGTAATTGTATTCAGTTGTCAATGTTAGACTAGAATCATCGTATGTTGTGTCAGTTGAACCAGTGTCTGCAACTATGACGTTCCATCCTCCACTAACTGGAGACTCTCTTTCAATTTGATAAGAAACTACAGTTCCACTTGGAGCAGTCCAGCTCAAGTTTGCAGTGTTTGCAGTATTTGCATCACTTGTCACAGTCAGTACACTTGGAGGGGAATTGATTGTCCAGTTGCTTGCAACGTTGGACTCTACGGAATCTCCTCCGAGATTGACTGCAATAATTCTAAATTGGAACTCTGTTCCAGAAGACAAGCCAGTGTCCTGAACAGTACATACTGCTCCAGAACATGCGACTCCAAATGATACAGTCTGTGACGTACTCCAGTTGGTTGCACCCATCAATACTCTTTGTACCTTGTATTCAACTACGGTTCCTGTTGGCTGATCCCATTGTAACTCAAGTGTGTCTCCACTTGAGATTGTATTTGCTGTTAGGTTTACTGGAGCATTTGGCAATGTCCATACAGTAACTTGATTGGATGGTTGTGAGTTTCCAACATTATTGTAAGCAATAACCTGATAGTTGTATTGGGTTCCGTCAGATAATCCAGAGTCAGTAAATGTTGTGGTGCTTGCACTGACTGTTCCTACTTGTTGGAATGAGCCAGTTGCATCATTTTGAATACTGAATCCTTGAATAATACTGCCACCGTCACTTGCTGGCTGTACCCAATCAAGTTGGATACTTGCACTGTCAATTGTTGTTGCAACCAATGATGTTGGTGCATCTGGAACTGTTGGTGTTGTAACTTGGTTTGATTCAAGTGAAGTCAAACTGGTTCCAATTGGATTAATTGCAGAGACTCTGTATTTGTAATCTGTATTTGCAAGAACGTTTGTGTCATGGTAAATCAAGTCAGTTGTTGCTGTGTTTGCAGTTGCTGTACTCCAACTGGATGTTGTAGAATCATACTTTTCAATGAACCATCCTTTTATTGCAGACCCACCGTTATTTGGCTCAACAAAAGTAACTGTAATGTCAAGTGGAGCATTGTCAGGATCATCTATTGCAATGCTTGGTGCGTTTGGCTGTGACGGAACGTCAGCAGTAATTACAGAGTCAACATTAGAGTCAGCACTGATTCCATGATCACTTACTGCCAAGACTTTGTAGAAATATTCAGTTGCTGGCTGAACGTTTGAAATTGTAACTGTGTTTGTAAATTGTCCACTGGTGTAACTTGGATTTGCAACTGATGTCCATCCACCAGTTCCAGTGAGTGACTCGTAGATGTCATAAGACTGTGCAGTACCTGTACCCCAGTTGGATGGCTCTGAGAATGTTATGGAGACATCATGTGGCTGGTTGTTAGGATCTGGGATTGTTGCAACAACGTTTGTAATTGCATCAGCAGGGATTCCAGCAGTTATTGTAACAGTGTTTGAGTATGCTCCGACTCCAGCTTCATTTACACTGGCTACACGGTAGTCGTATGTGGTTGATGTTACAGCAGTTGTGTCCTCGTATGGTGGGGAAGTATTAGATGTTGTTGCAATGGTTTGCCATCCAGTGCCATCATCACGTTGTACGTTCATTGAAATCAAACTGCCATTACCCAAGTCCGTACTTGCTGTCCAGTCAAGTACAGGATGTGCGTTAGCATTTACACTTCCAGTCAAACCAGTTGGTGCATTGGCTGGGCTTACTGTCATGGCACCGTCAATGTTTGATGCAGTGGTTGAGATGCCCTCACTTGTTACGGAATAAATTTTGTAAAAGTATTCATTTCCAGCGACAACGGTACTGTCATTGAAACTTGTTGAACTTGTAGTTACAGTGGATTCGGTTTCACCTCGTCTGTCAATGTCTGCGATTTCACTTGCAGTAAGTACGTCAGAGTTGATGAAATATTCGTCAACCATTCCGTCAATGTTTGTTGTGTAATCAAAATATTGATCTGCTACTGGTGGACTTCCAACGTATAGTTTTATGTTTTGGTCAAGATTTGTAAAAGAAGCTGACCATGAACCATTCCATCTATCCCAATGTGAATTACTGCCATCATAATAATTACCACCAGTTTGACTGGTATTATCTCTATGTGGAATAGACATAGAACCACTGCCATTATCAAGTTTGACACCAACATATTCCCCTACTGATAAAGTATAACTCGAAGTTCCTGTGAAACTATACCAGTTGTAAGGACTGTATGAAGTTGATACTGTTGAAATGTCTTTTGTGCCAAATACATGTAATGTGTTACCTGAACTGTCAAACACCCCTGCTGTTACTGTTCCAGTTCCACCAAAATATGCCATTGGAACATCAATTCTTCCTATTGTTTCGCCAACTAATTCTGAATTACTGTTAACGATTTTTTGAGCAGATATTTCATAACCACCATTTGCAATAGTTTGTCCACCTGTAATTGATGAATATTGGTAAGTAGCAGTTGTTTCCAAGTTTCCAGCACTACCAGCAATAAAACCAGCACCCAATGAAGTTGAATCCGTTGCAGTTGCTTCACTCACACCGTTCTGATAAATTTCCCAGTCGTTGCCATCTCGGGTGAAAGTGTAATGTTGTGGACTTGAAGTGTTATCGTCTAATCCTGTGGCTGAGATGATTGAACTTGATTCATAATAAGTTCTACCAGTTTCACCAGTTGTACCACCGTTCTTTGTACCATCATCAGAACCCACTTGATCCTCTAAAGTATTTCCAGTTTGTTCAAAGTCGTAATGGTGTGCCAATCCAGTTTGTGAAATTGAGTCATTACCATTTTCATAAAGTGACAATACTTCACTTGCAGATAATTCACGTTCCCAAAGTGTAAAGTCGTCTAGTTGATTAGAACCACTAGCGTGTTGTGCAAATTTCCATGTAGTAGGGTTATTGATATTTTGTGTTGAGGTATCAGTAGCACCCAATACACCGTTGACATACATTGAGAATGAACCACTAGCTGACCTAGTTATCACAACATGATCCCACTCACCTACTGTTGGTACTATACCTGTTGTTAGTTCAACATGATATGTTGGGTAATCTAAGTCCTTGAAATAATATCCGTTACCACCACTAGAACCAGCTAGATAAAATCCAACATCACCAGCCGAACCGTCATATTTGTGATATGGTGTTACAGATCCAGTTGTATCTGATTTAGTCCAAATAGAATGTGACCATGCACCTGTTCCCTCATTACCTAAACTGCTTGGCATTGTTACAATATTACTACCGTATAACTTCCATGCGTTTGACACAATGGTACTTGTTTCAACTACACTTGCAGAATCCGTTGAAACATTGAAGGTTATGTCATTAAGTCCGAGAAGTTTGGTGTTTTCAACTGCAAGTTCAGGTATGTGTTTCTCTGCATTAGATATTTTTGAATATCCATAACTAGGGTGTCCAAACAAAAGAGTTTTCAAATAATATTCATCAGTAGTTGCAGTACTTGGGAATGTGTATTGGAATACATCATTTTTGTAATGATTAACTGCACCTGAATCTGTAATCTCTAATTTCATTGTGTCAGTTGTTGACCACCCTGCCACACCACTAGATGTTGACGAACCACTTTCATAATATTTTACATTTGCTGAATAATCACAATATGCCATAAATTCGGCTGAATTAATAGTACTTGTATTGTCTGCTGTATTTGTAGTTGACAGTCCAACTCTATCATAGAATGCAACGTTACCGTTGTTGGCGTTACCATCACAAACATATTCAAAAGATTCACCCCTTGATATTGTGGTAGTTGAAGTTACATATCCATTATCCCCATTTAGAGAAGATGAAGCAGATACAGTATTACCTGATACAGTTACATCAGTTCCAGTTTGCCATACTACGTCAGAACCATAAACCGAATTACCTGTTGCAGTTTCATCAAGTTTTACCCAACTACCAATCGAGAAATCATCAGTACCATCAGGTAGGTTTGAATCGGTATAACTTAGGTCAGGGGATTGAACACCTGTATCAATGACACCAGTTGTTGAAGTTCCGATGGTTT
>Ga0233413_10000718_pt1 | contig 15489 bp, 14 predicted proteins | sample Na_anoxic_6_MG_FD_189019 | JGI IMG/M metagenome (GOLD analysis project Ga0233413, IMG submission 189019) | Seawater microbial communities from Saanich Inlet, British Columbia, Canada - Na_anoxic_6_MG | ecosystem: Environmental > Aquatic > Marine > Inlet | place: Canada: British Columbia... | reverse complement strand
AAAATGAAACAACCTCATCACTAACAGCAGATAGTGATGAGGTCGGCCCTGGCTAACAAAGGAGGCCTGACATGACACCCGTTGATAACTTCAATCAACATAAGATAGATCATGACTGACATCAAGCTAAATGAACTTCAACTAAACATCATCAGCGCTATCTCAAGACGAGATACGATAATTGCGGCGAGGTGTGGATGGGGTAGCGGTAAGACTTCAGCGCTTGTATTCTCCATCTTATTCTTGAGCAAGACAAGACCTGGCACGTCGTCACTATTAGTCACTGATACTACTCCAAGATACAACTCTGTTTTAATGCCAGAGATGGAGAAGTGGCTGAATCCTCTTGGATGGACTTACAACCACACGCTTAAAAGATGGACTGATACAAACAACGGTTCAAGCGTTTGGTGTCGGTCGTATTATCGACCAGGCACAAGAGAAGCGACTCACAATCCACTGGAAGGATTGAATGTGACAAGTGGAGTCTGCTTGATCGATGAATGTCAAACGCTCAATCAAGAGGTAGCTCACAAAGCTCTTGGTCGATTAAGAGCTGGGCCAAGTCCAATCTTGATCCTAGTTGGCTTGCCAGTGGTTGATGCGTGGTGGGTCAATATGTCAGAGAAGCAAGGACTAATCCCGCTCTTGTTCTCAAGTTATGTCAACCAAGACAATCTCGCTGATGAGTGGTTTGAGGCGACTAAGATGCTTCCACCTGACGAGCGTGAAGCTATGATCATGAACAAGCCAAAACCACCGAGCGGATTGATCTACTCTGAGTTTACCGAGGCTAGCCATGTCATCGATGGTTGGAGTTATAGAGAGAGCATGACTGGTCGAATCGCTATTGATTGGGGATTCAGAAAACCGAGTGTATTGATTATTTGCTATGATGAGCAACTTGAAGCCTCCATCATTTGTCATGAGATCAATCCAAGAGAAGTCACCACCGACCAACTAACAACTTTAATACTCGCCATTGCTTGGCCAAGGTCACAGCGAGACAAAGCACCAGGGCCTAGAATATGGCTAGATGTTGGAGTGGCTGACAAGGCGGGCAAGGCTCGCAATGATCAAACAGGCCATTCAACTTTTAAGGTGATGAGACAAGACCCACCAAGAGGTCTTGGACTTCCTTTGAGATATGCTCTTGATCCTGTCAAGATTGATGTGCTCAACGGTATTCAAAGATTAAAGCGAGCGTTTAATGAGAAGCGGTATCTACTCACCAAGACGCTATGGGACAAAGGCGAAAGATCAGCGGGCAATAGTTTAAGGAAAGCACTTCTCTCTTACGGATGGGATAACAAAGAGCAGCCCAAGAAGGATGGCCGAGAAGACCCGCTTGACGCTCTTCGATATGACTGCATAACTTTTAACTGGAATGATAGTGCAGTAGATAAGAAGTACACACCACGCCGCCAAGGTGGCGGTAATAGAAAAGTTAAAGTTGGCGGATCAAAGGCAAGGAACTTTTAATGAGAATAAATGTATACGATGATAATATTGGTCATGTTCTATTGGTCGATAATATGGGTAATGACCTAAGAGCGGTTGAAAGTGCTAGAGTTAGTTTTCTACTCGACAGCTTAGACCACACTGAACCAACTGACAGAGATAAGCGTTTACTTAAGTTCTTACTGAAAGAGGGCCATACTAGTCCTTTCGAGCATAGCGTGATCACCTTTCGTCTTCACGTTCCTTTGTTTGTCAGGTCGCAAATTATGAGGCATAGAACCTTTTCTTATAATGAAGTATCAAGGCGATATACTAGCGAAGAACTTCAAGCGTTTATCCCTTCAACACTGAGAGCACAATCAAAGAAAAATCTACAATGCAGTGATGGCGAACTTGAAAACCATGACGTTCCACTTAAGAGAATGACTGAACACATTAATGCTTCGCTCGCTTTATATAATCGTTTACTTGATACAGGTGTGGCAAGAGAACAAGCGAGAGCCATCTTGCCTCAAGCGATGTACACCACATTTTGGATGACTGGTAACCTCCATAACTGGCTCAAGTTCTTTCGACTTCGTACCACTGATCACGCTCAAGAAGAGACTCGCCTAGTTGCTTTAGCTATCCAAGATATAATGATGAAGCTATATCCAACCACGTTTGACATACTTAAACAGCTGAATGATCAAGAATAAACATATTAAAGTTAGGCTTGCTCAATGTGACTTAATCGCTAGCCTGTCCCCTTGCCCAAGACGCAAGGTGGGAGCATTGATCATTGATCCATCAACTAACGTTATTATAAGTGAAGGATATAATGGGACACCAAGAGGTTCAAAAGATCAGCTATGTGGTGGCGATGTATGCGAGCGAGAAGCTAAACACATTATAAGCGGATCACAGAATGATCTTGGCTGTCATCATGCTGAACTTAACGCTATACTTAATGCCACCAGGACAGGCAACTCAACACTTGATAAGTGGATCATGACCAATTGCGATCCTTGTTTAATGTGCGCTAAAGCTATCCATCACGCTGGCATTGTTAAGGTCTACTGTCCAACATTAGCCAAAGGCGATCATCAAGAAGGCCTAACTTATCTTATTAAGAATGGCGTGACTCTTATATCTATTTGACTTAGACTCTCCAAGCCACCGAGGGGATAGCCATTTTTGAAACACTTGGAGTATAAAACCAAGGTGGCATATGATTAAACTGTCATGCTTGCTCATGTTTTACAGGATAGGGATCATGCTAATCAAATCGGTGAAACAATTTTGGTGAGCAAGCATGACCGTTGTAATCTATACAGTTAAATTATACTGAACAAGCTTTTATTGATAAAATTGCTTCTTAGTGCTTATATTGTTATAGAGCACCTATACCATTAAGGGAGCACTTAATGAATCAAGACCGCAAATATGAGCGTTCTCCTAAACATATGAGAGCACTTTCACCACGATTCACCACCAAGGGTATTACAGGAACTCAAATAAGCGGTGGAGTGATCACAGGTAAAGAGAAGAACGCTTCTCTCACTGGTTTAAATTGGGTTGAAGAAGCTGAAGAAATGCTTAGAACTGATCCAATAGTTCGCCGATCTTGGCATATGTTGAGACAAACTTTATTAAGTGCTAGCTGGCGCTTCATGCCTGGCATTGAGAATGATCCTGTTGCTGAAGAGCTCGCTCGATATGCAAATGAAGCATTTGGTTTCGATGGTTATAGCGGACAGATGACCATGTCTTGGGAAGATCAACTTTGCTATCTATTCGAGTTTATCCCATTGGGTTATCGATACGCTGAAGAGATCTATAAAGTAGGGCCTGACAGCCAAGGCAAAATCAAAGTGTGGCTTGATAGCTATGCTGACAGAGAACCAAGCGCCCATAGTCGATGGTTGAGCCGAGACAGTCAACGGCTTGATGGTGTTATACAAAACACAGTGGGCACAACTTACACTCCCGAACCAATACCAGCCAATAAGCTACTACTATTAACACTCAACAAGACAGGTTCAAACTTTGAAGGCGTCGGAATGTTGAGACCTGTGTGGTGGTGGTGGCGAACTAAACAGCGAGTGAGCAACTTGATGTGTGTTGGTCTTGATCGATGGGCCATACCTACTCCAAAAGTCACAGTGAACCGAAGTGAAGCGGAGGCAATGGGTCTTAGTGATGGCGATATCGACGCTATGGTTGATGATGCCGAGGCGCAAGCTCAAAGCTTTCTCGCCGCTGAGCAATCTTATCTTGTAGAAAATGCAGCGGTGAAGTTCTCATCTTATGAGACTTCTCCATATCTTTATAGTCAAGGCCCGCTTGACATTATTAAGCTCGCAGATTCACAGATCGCCGCTTCATTCTTGACTCAGTTTGCAGATCTTGGAAACACTGAGACAGGATCAAGAAGCGTTGGCGAGATACATCTTAGTGTCTTCAGAAGAGCGGCCATCAATCTATGTGACCTTGTCGCTACTCAAGTGAGCGGAGTTGATAGAAGAGGCGGTGGCACGATAGGCCGTTTGATCCGTTGGAACTATGGCTTGGTTGATCCATCCAAACTTCCAAAGCTAACACATACAGGTCTTGATACTGATGATCTAGCTGAGTCACTCGGAATGTTACCTGGTCTAGTTCAAGCGGGGTTACTTACCCCTGATGATGAACTAGAGCGAGCGATAAGAGAACGGCTTGGAGCGGGTGACCTGCCAGAAGATGCTCAACGTTCAGCACTTGAGCGGACTAGTTCAATCGGCAGCGGTGGCGCTATGTCTTCATTGACTGAACAACTTATCAAAAGGAGGCGAGCAAATGGCAAAGATTAGAGTTAAGCGCAAGAAGCAAAAGGCAAAACCACAACCAAAGCCTATGATCAAAAGTCTTAGGGCCTATGGTGAGGCGGTTCAACTTACTTCACTTAATGAGCCATCTTATGACATCCCCGAAGGACTAACAGTGGGTAAGTCATTTAAAACTTTGGCCCTTGGTCAAGTGTCATCAAGAATGAGCGGGGATAATATCGGTGATGAGATTGATTCTACTCTTCTTGAAGAGATGGTCAGAGTCTTTAACACTCGAAAATATAATGATCCTGTCATCATCGATTGGCAGCATGCAACTAGTCCTTTTCAAGGTGGATCGCCAGCGCCGCCCGAAACCGGAAATGCTCTTGGCTTGATCGTAGATCTTGATATTAGAGAAGACGGACTCTATGCGACTCCAGCTTATAATGAGCGAGGCCTTGACGTGGTCAAGTCAGCGGGCGGTCTTCTTTGGTCTTCACCTGAGTTCTTGAATGGCGAGGTTTATTCAAGAGATGGCGGATCAAAGATTGGCACCGCTCAACTTTTAGCAATTACACTTACCCCCCGACCTGCTCAGTCCCATGACAAAATCGAGCGGGTTACTTTAAACGAAAGGACAACTTTGATGGATAACATTGAAGAGATGTCTGTTGAAGAACTCCGCCAAATGCTTATCGCAAAAGATGCAATGGTGGCAGAACTTGAGCAGAAAATACAAGAGATGACTCTTGAGTCTGAGGCTTCCATGAATACAGAAGCAGACGACAAAGAAGAGACTGAAGCAATGGCCGAAGACTCGACCGACTCAGACAAAGAAGAAGAGAAAGAAGAGCTCAAGACTGAGAAGCTTAGTGAGAAGCTCACTGACTCTATTCTACTTAATGAAGTTCAAGCACTTCGTGAGAAGGTCGCTAAGATTGAAGCTGAGAAAGCTGAGATTGAAAAGACAAATGCAGTCAACACGCTACTCAATGAGGGCAAGATTGCACCAAGTGAGACTAACGTAGCTGGCAAAGCTTACGAACTCAAAGATCTTCAAGCTGAGTTTTGGCAAATGTTCAATGAGAGACAAGCCAACAGCGCTGTGCCTCTTGTCGAAGTTGGTCATGGCGCAAGCGGTGAAGAGATCAATAAGAACAGTCTTGATGAGAAGATTCGTGAGATGTCTCGTGAGAAATCAATCACTTACTCAGAAGCTCTAAACTATTTTCAAAAGAATGAAACTGACTACTACACCAAGGCAATGGAGAAATAATCATGCCATTAAATAATACGATTCAAACATTCATTGCAGGCGGTGCAATCACTGAGTTTGCTCTAGTGTCCCAAGATGCGGCGGGCAAAGTACAAATTACAGCTGTTGGAACTGATAAAGCTTGCGTGGGTATTGCTCAAAGAGCAGTTGCTTCGGGTGACGCTGTTGAAGTTGTGACCGCTGGATTAAGTAAAGTAATCGCTGGCGGTGCAATCACAGCGGCAACCGATCCAAGATTAAAAGCTGTCACAGGCACTACTGGCAAAGTTGAGACAGTTGCAACTGGTGACTTTGCAGTTTGTCGCATGATCTCAAACACTAATCAATTTACCGCCGCAGACGGTGACCAGATCTTGGTTATGTTTGTTGGCCCGACCGTTGTAGAACCTTAAGGAGATAAACCATGGCTTCATCATATAGCAATCTACATCCAGTAGACGAAATCTTAACTAGTCTTGTAGGCGAGGCAGTCCCTAGCGACAACCAATTAATCGCTGATAAGGTCTTTGAAAACATCACGATTCCTCAAAGAAGTGGAACTCTTTTACTAGAGGAGTCACGAAACTTTACAGGAGCGGCGGCAGGCCTTGACATTCAAAGAGCACCAGGCGCTTCTCGCGTGACAATTGGTGGTTTTGATCGCTCAAGTCAAACATACATGGCTCATCCGTACGGTGTTCGAGAAGCAATCGCCATGCTAGACATCCGAGATAGTCAATATCCTGGCAGTGAAGAGGCTCGTATGGCCAAGAAGATCGCAAGAGCGGTTAAGCTTGCACGAGAGAAACGAGCAGCTGATCTTCTATTTGGGACAACTAATTTCTCAGACAGTAATTGTACCGCTGAATTTGGCGGCAAATGGAATGTTGCTGGGGCTGAACCTTTGTCTGATTTGCATGAGCTTAAAGATACGGTCTTTGCTGCCGCTCATGGTATCAATCCTGACTCTTTAGTGATGGGTCGTGAAGTGTTTCGCCAGCTTGCTCGCAATCCCGAGGTGCGTGGGTATGTTGGAAGCTCATCGGCAGGTATCGCAAGCGGTAATCGCATCTTAAATGATGAGGCGGTTCTTGAGGTGCTTCGTGATGTTCTTGGTATTCCAAATGTCTATGTTGGACAAGCTCGACAAGATACCGCCGTCCCAGGTGCGACCGCTAATGAAAGTTACATTTGGACAGGTGACAGCTTGTTCATGGGTATCCTTCATGGATCGGATGCTATTGTACAAAAGAGCGGTAATGTCAAAGGAATGCCAGTGGCGGCTCTTAATCTTCAATATCAGCCAATTGAATCGGGCCAATGGGACTCTAATGACGGTATAAGAAGATATGTATGGGCGGAGGAAATTAACGTATTCCATGCCGTTGATTCAACACTAGGCTACATCATCACAGACTGTCTATAAGATGAATTGTCAATGTGGCCAAGCTCTTCTCTTAGCTGAGAAAGACGCTGATAAGGAAGCGATTGAAGACTTGACTAGACAAGCCAAGTCTCAAAGCGGGCCTATGGCCACATTAACAAGAGCAAGACGTGACCAACTTAAAGCTGAAGTCTCAGCAGAGACAGCATTTAAGAAAACAATTAAAGCCGCTAACTCTTCACTATTGAAGACCATTAAAGCGGCCTCACAATCTGCACTCATTTGGTCAATCCAAAGTTACGATGATGAGCAGTTGGTTAAGTTTATTTTAGAGAGTGGATATGGACTTGCAGTTGATGAGTACATAGACCAAGCTGATAAAATAAGACAAACAGTCAAGCGAACATTTGAAGCGATTGATCCTGACTTTGACTTTGGTGAAGTTGGCAATCAACTTGATGCTATACAGTCAGTTAGTGCACAAGCTGTATTTGATGAAGTGATCTTGCCTGATGTCAAGCAAAGCATCAATCAAGGTGTTCGAGACTTGATGGCTGATGTACCTATTGAAATAGTAGTCAGCAATTTACAAACTAGGCTTGAAAGATCAGAAGGCCGACAGCTCACCGAAGTCAAAACAAGAATATCTCAATTTGGAAGAGGTATCACCTCAGCGACAGCCGAGGCGGCGGGCCTTGATCACTATCTATACACAGGCCCAAAAGATGGAATCACTCGGCCATTCTGTCGAGCATTGATAAGCTTAGTGGTAGATCAAAAGCAAATGAACAAGCTCAATAATGGGCAAGGATTAGCGGTGATCACTGGAGGCGGTGGCTATAACTGTCGACATTCTTGGAGTCCTGTGACTGAAGGATTCATGGAGGCCGCTCAACTAACCAAGGCCACTCAGTCAGACATAAGCAAGGCAAACAGAGGAGCAAAGCGCAAATGAGAAAAGCAATCACAGGCCAAGATTATTTGTTTGAGTGGAGTGCACCAAGTCCTCTAAGCGCTGATCCAACTTTAGAAGTAACAGGCGGAGCGGGTGCATATAATGTCACCATGACTCAAAGCCGAAGTGATGTGACAGTTTCTTCAATCGCTACTGACAGAAGAACATTGACACTTAATGCAAGTACTACCGCTCTTCATAGAGATCAAGCCAAAGCAAGCTTAGTCACTAATGGTGATACATGGTTTTCAGTCACCATCTCAAGAGTAGTTGGCACTACTGCCATACTGGCAGAGCCTTTACCGAGAGAGATTGACTTAAGTACTTCAGCTACTCTTGTATTCTCAATGTATTATGCAACTGTCACAAGTGTATTAGTCACAGGGGTCAATGGATATTACCCATACACAATTACATTCTCCGCTGATCTTGGAAGTCAAAACCATATCAAGCTAGAGAAGGGCCTAATCAAAGTTACGCCAAGACCTTTTGACACTGGCCTTGATCATGATGAGTTAGTTGGTACATTTGCCAATCTAGCCGACATGATTCCAAGAAGACAAAGTGACTTCAAAGCACAGATCAAAGCTAGCCTTGAGGAAATCGCTTTATATATTAGAGACAAAGTAAGCGCTAATAGTATCACTGAAGATGAAGTCTTTAATGCTGAGACTTTTAAGCTTGCTCATATGTATTGTGCAGCCGCTAGAATCTATGAGTTAAGTCTTCAGCTTGATACAGCTGACACTATGAGAAACCGTTGTCATGAGCTTCTTGATAGTGCTTTGTCAGGAGTCGCTTTGGACTTGGATGGTGATGGCATAGTTGATGCAGGAGAGGAGAACTTGAGCAAGATTGGCGGATCAAGTCGCGACTTTCGAGCGAGTTGGAGAACTTATAGCAAGAGCTCAAATGATTCTTTCTTCACTCCAGCGAGAGGCATGAGGCACTAAGATGGCGGCCAATGTTAAACTTAATCTACCGAGAAGCTTATGGACAGCTAAGGATAGCGCTCGCCTTGCCTCCAATACGCTTGCTCAGATTAAGATTAGAACCGGCAAAGGCGTTGATGCAAATGGTCAACTGTTTAAAGACTACTCAACTAGTCCCATCTATGTACCGCTTAAAGGCGCTCGATTAAAACCAAAGGGCGGTCGCAAGTCTCGAACTAAGAAAAGCATTTATTACGCTAAAGGTTATGCACAGTATAAAGAAGAGAGTAGGAAAAGAGGTGGCGGTGGTGAGTCTGCAAGCGTTGACCTGGTGCTAAGTGGAAATATGCTAAATAACTTTGTAGTAAAAGAGGCGACCGCCAACGGCTTTAAAATTGGCTTAACTGAACACGCTCAATATGGATATGAGGTCAATGAATATCGGGAGTTCATAGGACTCACCCAAGGTGAAATTGATATACTAGTCAAGAGCGTTCAGATTGATCTAAGGAATAAACTCAAATGAGCCAAGGCACTTTCAAAGCACTTGAATATTTAGAAGACTTAGTCCAAGGAATCACGCCAAAGACAGACGCTCACCATGGTTTTGTCGCTGTTAATCGTGGCGGTGGTTTGACAGTCCGACTTGATGACCGGCCAAACTCAACACGCTACTTTGAGTTGAGAGTTGATGGACTAGCTCAAGATGATGGTATGGCAGGCTTAAGCGGTCGCAAGCGAGCAAGGATACTTTGTCGAGTGAAATATGATATTCCTCAAGATGATGGTTTTCTTTTGCGCTTGATGAATGAAGATTGTTCTAATCTTATCAACACTCTCAAAGGGCCACAATATTCGCTAGTTACCACTGGCATAGTAAGCTTGATTCCAGGTCAAGCAAGCATTGAATCAATCCTTGATTCTCAAGGCGATAGGCTTGGCTTTGTGCTAATCCTTCCCTTTGATCTTTTATATTTGGAGGCTTAAATGGCTGTTACACATCGATCACTTTCTATTGCTACTGAGTCAAGCTTTGGTAGTCTTGACGCTTCAACAGGCCTACCAGCTCAAAGCGGTTTGTCTTTCACTTCTATCCCTTGCGAGCGTGACCCCATTGTCATCGCTGGCGAACCTATTGTGAGCGAGCGCAATGATGCAAGAGACGGCTCTTACTTTGTACCAAGTGAGCCCGATACTGTTTGGAGTGGTGGAAGTCGAGTGAGAAGACGTACAGGTCAAATCGTTTGTCGAGTTGACTTAACCACCGTTGGATCTGCAAGCGCTGATTATTCAGCCAACTATCTTGGTCGTCTTCTTGGAGCTGGCTTCAAAACCAAGATTCCAAGTGTGGCCAGTGATACAGTCACAGCGGTCAATGTTAATTCATACACTCCAGCAAGCGGGCCCGCCATTGCTGACATTGGGACTTTGATAAGTACAACGCTCAACGGTCGAGCTGAATACAGCGCAATGACTGACAATGATGACGGTGGTGATGTTAAGATGTCGCCAGCCTTAAGCGCTACTGGTTACACAGCAGTAAGAGGCCTTCAAACTTGGTACACTCCAAGTCGAACTTCAACAGGTGACTTTGAGAGTTCCGTTGCTTTTAGGATTGAAGGAGTTGACTTTCTAACTATGGCCTATGGTTGCGTTCTTGAGTCTATGAATATCACCCTAGATAATGGTCGATTGATGGCAGAGTTCACTTATCAAGCGGCTTATATTACCGATGATCACGCAAGCGCAACAGGGCCAGTTGAGCCCGCCTACAATAGCGGAGCAGCTCCATTGTTTAGAGGTGCTTATGTCGTGGTTAGTTCAACCGCTCCATCAAGCTTAACAAATGCAACTTCAGCTGATGCACTTGGCCGAATCGATCTTGATGCTGAAGACTTTAGTTTGACATACACTAACACGCTCACACCGTTAAGCCATTCAAACTCTATTCTTGCCATGTCGGGAATGGAGATTAGTGATGTGAGTGTAGAGTTGAGCCTGACTCTTTCGACTGTTAACACTACCATTAAAGATGACTTCTTTAATCGCTTAGTTCGCCAAGTCTTAGTTGGGACAGGCCCTCAAGGAGATGGTCAAGGTTGTGCAATTATGTTGCCCGCTGGTATGTTAACCGTTGATCCTAACGTGTATGATGTGAGTGGTAATGATATTGTAAGACAGCAATTGACCTATCAGCAATCACGATACGCTGGTGACTTCTCAACACTAGCTTATGAAGCAAACGCTGGTAACTCTCCCTTTAGAATTGGCTTAGGAATCTGAAATGGCTTTAAACTTCCTCACATCATCTGAACTATTTTTAGAAGTGGTAATCACCTGTGACACGTCAATCAAAGCGACTGATAAAGAGAGAACTCAATATCTTTCAAGTGGTGATCTTGATGACCTTGGTGAGATTGGTGTTGATGCAACTAGGTTCAAACTTAAAGCATTGTCACCCTCCGAGCGTGAGGAGGCAGAAGTCAAAGCGGGAGCATATACAAGAAGCGAACTCGGAAGACTCCTTTGGGTTGAAGCACCAAGTGAAACTAAAGAGCGAGCACGATGGCATCACGCTTTAACAGATGATGAGCGTCAAGCGATGAGTGATTATCAAGCTTATCTATCAAGAGTTTATCTTGAGATGGTGAGTTCAAGCTTGACTATGATCAATGGTGAAGAGGCCACTGTTGACACTGTTAATAATATTAGGCCCGACTCTTTTAGGGTTCAAGCGATTAGTGAGCTAGTTATGCATATCCAACGGATAAGCCTTTTGGGCATTGAGGGAAAATAGCACTCGCGTCTTCTGTTTGGCTTAGTCACTCAAGAGGGCGCGCTTGGTCGTGTGAACAGTGCCAAGCTAAACAAGGACTTAGACGTTTAAGAGGCAATTGTGGCGGGGCTTTTATTCGTGGTCTTCCACAAGTTCAAGAGGATGATCAAGGTTTATATGTACCAGGTTATCGAGTAGCGCCAGATTGTGGAGAAGCGTACTCTGATTATAAGATTAGATCTTGTCCTGTCGCTTCATCGAATAAACTAGCAAGCATAGTTCAAGCGTATCATCGACATAGGGCAGGCTTGGCAAAGATAAGCGATACCTACCCTTCTCCATCCTGCGCCTTACTTGAGGCCGTTGATGTGATACACTCTCAAACAGAAGAAGCGCAATATAGAGCGCAAGAGCGAGCAATGAAAGAGGCAAAGAATGGCTGATAACCAAATCGAGATTGATGTCGTCTTAAACTCTGAGGATGCCGTTGAAGGTTTTGAAACTCTTGGAGAGACATCTTCAGCAATTGCCGAGCGCTTTAGTAAAGATAACTCTAAACTAGGTGAAGGTCTTGGGCAGCTGACAGGCAATGTCACCGCCGTTGTTGGTTCAGTCAAGGGACTAGGAGCGGTCTTTGCAACTACAGGGACAGCGGGCAAGACAGCATGGTTATCCATGCTTGGGCCAATAGCGGCAGTAGTGGCGGCAGGCTATGCGCTCTATGAAACCTATCTTTTAATATCGGGAGCGGCTGAAGAAGCTGAACGTTCAGAAGAGGCAATGACCGCCGCCGCTGGTGATCTTCAAAGCAAGCTTGAAGCGCTCGCTGAGAAGGGGATTATTCCAACAGCTAAAGAGTTAAATGCTTTTACTATTGCAACTATTGAAGCGCAATATGCAAAAGAACGCCTTCAGCAAGCTATGGAGAAAGGTGTCACGCCAGCGGTTGATAAGTATCACAAGGCACTGACAGCGCTCACAAAACTACAGAAGAAATCAAGAGATGGAACTGAAAGAACACTAGCGCAAAATCAAGAGCTTGGCCGAAGTATTATGAGGCATCAACAAGCGTTGACAAAACAAAGAGAAGCTTTAAGAGCACAGTTTGCAGAATACAAAGAAGAGCAAATTGAAGAGCTTCGCATGATCGCACAGTCTGCAAAGTCAGAACAAGAGTTTGAAGAACGATCTAACGAAGCTAGACAGGCAAGGATCAAAGAGAATAAAACTAAATTAGACTCTCTTTTGTTAATGGATAAACAGACAGGCGCTAGTGAGCAGGCCGCTAAAATATATGAGGTTGAACAAAAGGAACTTAGAGCACTCTTTGACCTTGAGCTTGAGCGGAATAAAGAGAAGTCAGGATACTTAGCTAAACAAGATGCTGAACTTCAAACGCTTCTGGAGGCAATACCGCAAGAAGTTCTCATCACAGCGGCAGCCAATAAAGCAATTGCAGACGTTAAGGAAGAAGGCCGAAAGAAAGAAGCGGCTGAACAAGCCAAGGCGCAAGCGGCAGCAACTGCAAGAGCGGCCAAGTATCGAGCGATTAGAAAAGCTAAGGAAGTCAAACTTCAAAACGAACTTAGAGCAATTAGAGCGCTTCAACTTGAGCGCTTTGCCATCGATGGAAAATCTGAACTAGAGATCTTAAAGCTCAGATACGAAGATGAGACTAAGCTTGCTAAGAAGAATACTAATCTTAAAACCATCGCTTTGATGAGATATGAAAATTCTAAAACTCGAATTATAAAAGAGAAAGAACAAGAGGGAATACAAAACCAACTTGAAGCTAATCAAGCTAGACTAGATCAAGAGGCCGCTTTAGCTGACCAGCGCCAAAGCTTCATCGAGTCAACAATGGCGTTTGACGCTCAAAGAATAGAAGATCAAACGACTAGAGAACTCGCTTTGCTCGATATACGCTATCAAAAAGAATTTGGGTTGGCGGAGTATACTCAAGAGCAAATCACTGAGCTTCAACGTAGACAAGCGCTTGAACGTCAAGACATCTTAGATCAGTCGCTTAATGCGAGCATTGAAAAGATGAAGGGGATGGCTGAAGACCTGGCCAAGACTAGCACAAGCGCAATCTATCAAAGCTTAGTTGATGCGGGTCAATTCGATCTTCAGTTTGAAGAGTTGAAGTATAGTCTTGAAGAGAATGTTGGTAGAGCAAGAGAAGAGATGATCAACGCTCAAGCTTCAAATGACATTCAACTAGTCAGGCAAAAAGAAGAAGAGATCACAAACATAACTAGGGACTATGAGACACAACGTCAACAGATTAGGGCTCAACAATCTCAAGCCATGCCTTTAATGTTTGGGCAGATCTTGAAGGGCCTTGGCCAAGAGGCCGCTGTTGAATCGATGATGGAAACCGCTAAAGGGATTAGTACCTTATTTACAGCGCCAGTTTTGGCGGGCAATCACTTTGCGGCCGCTGGTGTCTTTGCAGGTGCGGCCGCTTTAGCAGGTGCGGCGGGTGCAGGTCTGACAAATAGCGCTAATACTGCCATATCAAGAGCGGGCCGAGGTGGCGGCGGTGGCGGTGCATTATCACCCCTTGGAAGTCCACAAACTGCACCAAGTCCACAGCGTGAAGAAGCAGAGACTAGCTCAATGGTTTTCAATATCAACTTCGGTGGCGCTGTTATATACGATACACAAAGAGCAGCCGAGCAAGCTATGGCTGACAGAATCACAACGCTCCAAAATACTCGCAGACGTGGCGCTCCAAGGAGGTCTTTCTGATGCCTTTAAATAATCCCGCTCCACAATTTGGATTGCTCACAGCTTGGGACATGACAGGCCAAAGCGGTGTGACTGTATTCTCAAGATCAGGCGGTGCAAGTGTAGCCTTGCCAACATATGCCAGCGGTCAAGGTCTATATGAGGACACTCTATTCTTCTTGAATGGACGTGGCTCTTCATCTGCTCTCTATGGGAGCGGTCAACTAATGACAAGCGCCACATTTGGAAGTATCTCAAGCTGGTCAATAACGATCAATGAAAATGATAAAGTACAGATTACTTCAAGCGTTGACTTTGAGGTCACCTTAACAGGCTCAAATGATGCTCTTGGTTTTGGTTCATCAGCCGTTGGCGCTTCTTTTGTCGGTTCGGATTATATAGCTACCGCTCCAAATGATTGGACAAGAGGCCTCATAGATCTTGATGATGTTACATATAGAATAGATGAGACAGTCGGAGCTTTAACGTTTAACTTCCCAACGATTAAAAGTGATGTTCAAGACGTGACCACTTTTATGAGAACAGAGAGTCAAGGTGACAGTGATGACTTTAGTCTTTCATCATTGCAAGCGCTTGATAATACCGCTCAAGGCTCAACAAATATTAATTGGTCAATCACTGATGATGGTTATACTCAATGCAGATATGAGACAAGTGAGGGCGCTATCACTTGGAGTTCGAGCACTATAAGAAATCTATTAGGTTTTACAGGTGAAGAGTCACCAGTGGTGGACGGTACTCATGAAAGACTCACATCAACTCATAAGAATCATAGTGTGTTGATTCCATCAAGGCCTTATCAATCCCTTCATTTAAGAGTGAATAACGTAGGACAGAATAGAAGGAAGATTGGCGGCGGTTATGTCTCTAACTTCATCGGGTCTTATGTAACTTCAGTTTTAACTTTTGATCTTGATGCTCTTCTTGACCAAGTAGATGACTATAGGCACTTTGTAAATAAGTTGCTTCCATTGGTCGCACCTGGTGAGCGGATAAACTTTTATCAAGATTGGGGAGACTCAAGAAGAGCGCTTATCACTTCAGATATTGCAGGTGCTCAAAAGGCTTATGACTTGCTTTATACTTCTGAAGATAACGGAAGCTATGGAAGAGTAAGAGGCTCTTTGACAAATGCAGATTATGACCTAGCCTATCCTTCTCGACTAAGAAGAAGAGTTCCTGT
>Ga0233413_10000717_pt1 | contig 15498 bp, 26 predicted proteins | sample Na_anoxic_6_MG_FD_189019 | JGI IMG/M metagenome (GOLD analysis project Ga0233413, IMG submission 189019) | Seawater microbial communities from Saanich Inlet, British Columbia, Canada - Na_anoxic_6_MG | ecosystem: Environmental > Aquatic > Marine > Inlet | place: Canada: British Columbia... | reverse complement strand
GCTCAGGTGAACTTGTATATGTGTGAGGATTTCCTAACAAGACCCCACCACGGGGGTTTGCTCTAACAAAAGGATACCTTAACCCCACCCCCCTACCATTACCAACGAGCATAGTGATATCGTTTATTGAAATGCCAGGACTATGTGGTGTGTGCGCTAGTGTCATACTATCAAAGTCATTTTCCTGTGGGCATGTGAGGAGGGCGGGGGTATCTGCTAGTGACGCAGTGCTAGGCGTTGTGATGGTGACAGCAATGGTGTGTGTTGATTGTGCAAATGTTATGAGTGAGAGTAAGCAGATCTTGCGAACCCCCTAGCAGCTCATGGCGTGCATCCTGTGCCCTCAATAGGGGCAGCAGTCATCGAGCTACGCTGACGCCCCCCGATCGCTTCGCGCTCGTGATCAGACCCCGTCATGGTTTTAATTAGTTTTTTAGCTATTTCCGCCTTGCTACGACCGGTCACGCCAAACTTCCGGCTGACCGTTCTCAATTCTTCAATCTTAACTAGAGTTGAGATTTCAACGATGCGTCGTTTTCTGGCTTCATTCTCCACCTCGTGGATTATTTGCGCAATACTCTTTCTGGCCTCATGGTCATTCATTCCAATATACATAGCGCTGCTATGGATGCCGTAGCAACTGACGTTTATACGTAGCAGTGCTATGCATATCGCTTATACGCAGGCACAAAGAAGCCCCAGCCGGTGAGGGCTGAGGCTTCAGAGGCTACTTCGAGAGGTCGACTGGAGCCTAGGTGAACATTAGTAGGTATTTCATAAGGTTCTGCAATCTGGAGTGGCTATCAAAGAAGCCCCAGCCGGTGAGGGCTGAGGCTTCCGACTACCGCCAGACTGCAGCTTGTGCTCGGTCGGCCTCCATATGCGCCGCGATCGCTGAAGAAACGCCGCCTCGGGCCTGGATCCTGTTAGCCTCGTCTCGGAGCGTATCGGCGGCCTCTTGCCTGATCTGTGTAGCTGTCCTGCTGTCGGTCAAGGTCTCTTCGTAAGAGATGGCCTCTTGGCCCGAAGCGGCCATGTGTAGCTGAACCTTAGCCCAGATAGCGGCAGTCATGATTGGGAACTTTGAACTAGCGTCAACCTCTTCGGTCGATCCGTTGGCTCTCTTTACTTTGATGGTTAGCGTCCTCATGCCCGGAGTAACAAGATAAGGTTAAGTTTCATTTATATCTTCCTCCCATCTTTGGTGCTTCGCTTCACCAAACGGAGCCAGGCTCGATCAAGGCACAGACCTGGCATCATGTCGCCGCCACCTGGGACGGTAAGAAGAACCCTTTCGGTTATCTGTTCAATGCAGCTATCGATCGAGATAGCTTGGCCAGAAGTGGTTCGTCCCCATACGTACCAGTCGAACTCGACGATACTCTCGACGTTCTCACCTTGTTTCCGAAGTTGTTCCGCCAGCCAAGAGTCCACTACCCAATATTCCAGGGTTTCGCGTTCGTGTGGATCAATGTCTAGGGCTTCACAAGCAACTTGTGCGTCATCCCACCTTTCCGCGTTGTCGTCATTTGAAATCCACTGTTCAAGGATTTCGTCCCATCGGGCTTCCCCGCTCTCGATGAGAGCAGAGGAATGGTCTAGGGTGTATGCCAAATCTGCAATCTCTTCGATCGCGATGGGGCTGTTGTGGTAACTTAACTCATTGATTACTGGAGTTACATTCATGGTCACGTGAGCGTTCACTATCTCTCGCGCGGTGCGCTGGAATTCCGGGTTCATTCTGTATGTTTTCATGTTTGTCTGGAGTTTGGAGTTCGTTGTTTGGGTCGTGCTTCGTAGACAAGGCTAGCCGACTTCGATGAACTCAATCTTGCCCTCGCGAGCCAAGACCCGCACTGCTCGGGCGTGGCAAGTCGTGGAGATCTCATAAATCCGTCGGCGCAACTCGCGCTTCAATCCGAGGAGGTAGGCACGACTGGAAGTGTTGAAATGCTCGGTGTAACCTTCGTCGTCGATAAAGACGGCGTCATGATCGCTGTAGGCTTCGAGGTCCTTGCTCACGCCTCGCAGTCGGCGGGAGTAGGCGAGGATCCTGGCAGGCTGAGACAGGGCGTCACAAGCGGACGCGCTGTCTTTGCCGAGTTTGTAGTAGTGTGATGCTGGTTTCATATGGGTTGTTAGTTGATTAGTTAGGCTCAGTCAGCGATGGCTGAGAAGACACCACCAAAGCTGCCGCGGATAAACGGGCGAGGAAGAGGAAGGCGTCGGTGATCACTATGGCATACTTTTCCCAGTACGTCTAGAGCAAATGTCACTTTCTGCCATTTTTATTTAGACCGTGGCAGCTTCTAGCTTATCCTCAAACGGCGAACGCTGATCGCTCGTGGTGACGTTCTGCGATTACGGCAAAGCAGCCAGGGCGGTACAAGCTTGTGGTCTCTTAGATCGCAAGAGAAGGCTCAAGCCTCCCAGGAAGAAGGCGAACTAGAGTCCGTATTGACTGGCTCGCTCATGCGGCCTCCTCCCGTGCTGGGAAGTAAGCGCAAGCCATTCCACCGGCAAACCCCGTTGCTCGTTCAGCGCCTGCCTCCTTGCCCGTCAGAATCTTCGCGGACCGCACTCTGGTCAGGTAGCGCTCGCCCCTGACCGCTTCTCTGCGTGCGATGAAGAACGCGGCCCTTGCCGCTGCCGCCCGCTCTTCTTGCTGCGCTTGAGCCTCACGATAGGCCTGCCAGGCCCAGGTCATAGCAATGGACAAATCGATGTCAGGATTGGCCGCCCGGATGATTCGCGCAGCTGTTGGTACTGAGATGTTGCTCATGCCCAGAAAGCCCGATCCATTTAAGGACCGAGCTAGACTTTGACGGGTCCTAGAAATCAACCCTTCAGATACCATGGAGTTTTCTATATTCTCTTTTTCTTCCTAATATATAGGCTCTCTGAAAATTGCATCCAGATGATTTGGCTTTATTAATTTCCAATTCAAACTCAGACTTTTTCTTTGTGTAATATTGTGACGCATTCCAAATAAGCCTTGTAGTATTTGCTCCGGCCTGATAACTTTCTTTCGTGGTTTTATATCTCATTAGTTAAGTGAAAAGAGTTCCATCTTTGTCTCTTGATAATCCCTTTCTTAAAAGACGACAAAGATCTTCAAAGCTATAAGCAATATCTGTCCCTTTTCTATAATGATAATTATTTACAGATCCAAAAGCATCACTTTTTAATCGAAGAATTGATTTGCTTTTAAAATGCCAGCTCAATACAGAAGTATTTGGTTTGGGGTGGCAAGAAAATTTATCGAAATTAACAGTTAACCCCAACCCGGTTTTTGTTTCAATTCTTACATATATTTGATCTTTATTTGAAAGAACATCGCAAACAGAAGCTTTAGCCCCGAAATCTTCACAAATTCCGATAACTATGGCAGCCATTTTTGGCCTGTCTTTGGCGCGTGTTTCGCTTAGTGTTTTCATATGGGTGTTAGGGTTATGGCAGAGAAGGGATAGGCATCCAGTAGTCCACCTCTTGTCCAAGAAAAGTGTCTGGCCCAAAGCTTTGCCACTTGTAAGGACGGTGATTGTTCCCGTACTCCTCCTCAGGTCTTACCGTCGCGCTTCGCTGTTTGCCGCGGAGCTTCATTGCCTCTTGGTCTTCCAGGCTGATGCATCGGCGGAGTTTGGCGACCTTGCAATACGCGCCTTCTGGTCGGCGGCGTTGCCCTGCGGCAAACAAGACGCCGTGACCAGCCCCTTCTTGCTGAAGGGAATCTCTCCAATCGTCTTTCTTCAGGTGGACAAGGACGTAGTTCCCCTCAGGTGGCAATTCATCATCGACGCTAACCCACTGTATGCTCATGCTAGGATTAGATGAGGTTGAGGGCAGCACGTGAGACGCGCAGCTTGCCGAGGTTGAATGCCCGAGACTGTAACGGGTGGTGGTAGATTTCATTGTGGTAGTAGGGTGTTAGGGTTATGCAGGAAACGATCGACCGTTTGTCCTACATGATGACTATTGCACACTTTACGCTCCCTGTCAACAGCGGGGGTCACTTTTCTGCATTTTTATTTCGCACGCTCATTGGCGATCAGCACGGTGAGCGCGTCGTGCTCGCGAATGGTCACTCCGACCACTTTCCAGCGTGCCATCTGCCTTTGGCTGCGCTTCTCCGTGATGTGCTCGTCAGGCTCGATGCCTTGAATCGCACAATATTTCCGAGCCACTGACTCAAGCTGGTCGCTGGTCAATGGCTGGTGAGGTCCTTCAATTTTACCTGTCATAGCCTCCTGTTACAGCTGGTCCAGGTAGTTCTCAATGGCCTCTTGCTCGGTCTTACCCCAGCCAATGGCCTGGTCCTCGTCATCTCCATCGGAGACGCCATCCGTGACCATGTAGTCCGTGCCACGGTGAGGGATCGGAGGCGCGAGGTGATGCACTTTGTAGCTTGGCGTCTTGCGGTCCTGGCGCTCGGCGTTGACGGAATTGAGAGAGTAGGTTTTCATAGTAGGTTTGTTAGTTTGAGATTAGCTGCTGGTTGGTGAAAATTCGTTTTATAACATTATAGCGATGTTCTTTTTTCTACCTGTGAGATTGCCATTGCACATTCCACAACGCTCACAAGGCTTGGAGAGCAGTCTCCCAGCGCTCGGCCTCGGAGCCGAAGATGTTGTGATACTCTCCGTTGTGAATCTGGACCTGCCACTGTGGGCTGGACAGCACACATGACAGGCTGCCGTCCTGCTCGACGAGAGCGACGACGCGGCGAGCACGTGCGCCGCAGTCGAGCTTGACCATGCTGCGTTGCAGCTGGTCGTGACCGTCGAGGTGGTAGTTGGTGACTGATTTAATCTTCATGGTCCAGGACTATTGCACACTTTCCGCCACCTGTCAACAGCGGAGGGTGTTTTTTAGCATTTTTATTTTAACGACCACTGCAGCCTGCTCAGCTTCGAGTGCTCTGGCCTCCCACATCGCCGGGTCACGCTCCCCCTCAAGGAAGCGTCGTGGATCCTCAGCGCACCAAGTGGCGTACTGGCGTAGAGTGACCGCTTTGTAGTGCAGACGTCTCACTGTGGACGATAGAGGTCCACGTGGCACGTGAGGTCTAGACATCCTTGATCCCCTCGTTACCTGGGAACGCGTACCTATATTTCACCCAATCCCGAATCAACCCCTTGCCGTAGGTCGACTCCAGCCGCTTGACGACAATGCCCTCCATGCCGCCCGCTCGTGCCTCATCCCAGCCTCTGAGAGGAAACTCGAGATCTGGGGCCCGGTAGACCTCAGTCTTCATCTCCGTCGAAACTGGGGCCTCCTGCAGGTTATAGATGTAATCAAGCCGCTCGTGCAGCTCACCAGGCATGGCGACGTCGAAGACGACGAGGGCGATGTTCTGGCCACGGGTCCGGGTGCCAAGCAACTCGCAGTCAAACCACTTCGCCTCCTCGGGCAGGTAGTCCACCAGTGGCTCGAAGATCCGGGCCTGTGGAAGCCTCCTCCCGGAACGGGCGTAAGCCCCGTGCCTCGTGATGAGGCATCGGAACCCGTCATATTTCGGCTCGATGCGGAGTGGCCCGTTGCGGGGGTGGAACATGCCGTGATTGAGGCTGAACAATCCGCCTTGAAGCGGTTGTGGAGGGTCGATAGTCATCTACTTAACAGTGATAGTGTTGATGTAACAACCCAGGGCGAACTCGATCGCCTCGGTGTCGTTGGTGGCGAGAGCGTCAGTCAAGACACCATCTTTGGCTTTGAAGCCTGCTTCAGCCTTGATGGCCTTGGCTGGGATCCCGGCAGCGCTGAGGGCGTCGATCGCCTGCTGGCGTTTGGCTGGGGAAACCTTAGACCCGTCGATCGTGACCTTGAATGTCTGCTCAAACGATCTTTCGATCTCAGACGGGACTGCCTTGAAAATCGTGGTCTTGCGGCGGCGACCGACGAGCAGGTCTTTGCCGTCGACCTCCTCGTAGCGGATCGACGCAGTCGACTCGTTGCGGCTGGCTTTGACCCACGTGTCGTGGGTGCTATCGACGAGCGTCTGCTTGAGGATCTCAAGCTCAGCTTGAGCGGTCTTCAGCTTGGAGAACGCAGCGACGTAGGCGGCGGCGACCTCTTGCCCGGACTTGGGGCTGAGGTCGGTGGAGGTGGTGAGGGAAGCGATGTTTAGGCTCATGGTAGTAGGAGTATGGCACACTTTTCAGTGATTGTCTAGGGTTAATGTTACTTTTTAGCGTTTTTATTCTTTAGCTGCTCTTCGAGGTCATCGAAGAACTGCATGCAGCTCTGCTGGGTGTCGAGGTTTGGCGCTAGGAAGAACGCCACCTCACGCATGCGGCGTAAATCTGTGGCGTTCATGAGGTCATTGCCAAACTGGACCTCGACTTGCTCGCACAAGCGATCTGCAGTCAGACGCTTCGGCAGCATCGTTGCCAAGTGCAGACGCCAGTTGCGTTTCTCGTGGGGATGGACTGCGGTGTTCACCGGCTCCAGCCCGCCGACGCTCCAAAGCGGTCTTTCACGATCCGGGCCGTTGTAGGGCTCCTTAACCGCTCTAGACACTTTCTGCACTTTAGAGGCGCTAGGAGCCTTGGCCCGTAAGGGGTAGCTAAACTTCACTTCAGGATCGGCTGCCTTGACTTCAGCACGGCGGTTTTTGATTTCTTCGATGGTCAGCTTCATGGGTCTCAATATGAGTCACTTTTCAGTGATTGTCTAGAGGTAATATTACTTTTTAGCGTTTTTATTTATACACAGTGTTCGGCAGTGCTAACCGGACTACTTCCTACTCCGCAAAGTAGTCCGCAGCGGAGTAGCGGAGTAGTAGGCGGATAAAGGGCAGTGCTAACCGGACTACTTCCTACTCCGCAAAGTAGTCCGCAGCGGAGTAGCGGAGTAGTCCACTCAATGCGCCTCGTGGGTCACGGCTGCTAATGATGAATTTCAGTTTGGTATTAATACTCATGATGCAGTTACTGTTAGTTGGATTGTCCTCATTGCTTTTTAGCATCTCAGACGAAGGGTTATTGTTTTCTAAAGACAGAATATGAGAAGTCGTTTTTTACTAGAGCTTATGTTCATACTACAGCTTTTTACAGTTTACGACCTTTTAATATCAGAGAATATCCTGCTTTTCAACGATTATTATCCGTGGTTTGGTGAAGATGAGGGGAAATCCGGCGATTGTTTGTCGTCACCTATAGGAAAAGACAATGATGACAATAAACGATAAAGAGATAAACGTCACTCGCGTGTGTCCCTAGTCGGGAGGGCTACGCCCCCCTCCCGGACACGATGATGGGAACCGATTTATATGCCCTTAAAGGGGGTGACGATAAATAACTCATTGAATGTAAGGGACTTAGCCTGTTTATCGTCACGCCATACTTCAATGACGATAAACGTGACGATAAACGAACGCATTTATTCCTGTTTAGGGCCTCTCAGCCCACCTCATCTGGTGAAATGTCGTCGACTTCCGTCCCGATCCGTTCAAACCTCCTGGTCCTGGTGTTCCCAGATGCTTCGACATGGCACTGAGCAATGAGCATGGAAACATACCGATCGAAGGTAGTGACGTTGTTGACCACCTCATGCCCTATCGCCCAATCCAACCACTCCTTCCGAGTAACCTTCTTCGCCAAACCTTCAGTCCCGAAGTAGGTGAGGAGGATCTTCGGATCAGGGCCGACCGGCGTAGGGTCTGGATTGAGACTGTCATCAATCTCCATTCGCATCCCAGTCCTACGGACGCAGAACGGATCGACCCCTTCAAATGATCGAAGGTCCATCTTGATCGCAAAGCATCCACTGCCGTCAGCCCCTCCACCCTCACCGTCTTCGATGGGGATCATGGACAGCCCGCCAGTGACAAATCGCCCATAAGCCCCTGCGCCCGCAGCCATGTCGAGACTCCGCTTACCGGATTGGCTCCCTTTGGTGTGATGCAGAACGCCAAACAGTGCAGCGTTCCCAGCGGCCAATTTAATCTCAGCGAGAGCACTGGTCACGTCGGAGTTGCTATTCTCGTCATTTCCATCCCGGTTCACCAGGATGTAAAACGGATCGATCACGACAACATCAAACGGTGTGAAACCGTCCCCCTCCGGACCTAACTCAATTTGCCTCGTGATCGCCTCCAGCAGCTGCGGCGTCGTCCCTTTGGCATTCTCGAGGGAGAACAAAGTCATGTTGTTAGCCACGTGCTTATGGGTCACACCGATCTCATCGGCGATCTGCCCCATCCGCCAGTTGCTCTCCAAGTAGGGAAGCTCCAGGTCGACGAACAGCACCTTCAGCGGGCGGACCGGCTTGAACCGCCACCACTGCTGACCGCTGACAGCCCTCAAGGCGAACTCGATGAGCGTCCAAGTCTTGAAGGTCTTAGATCCACCGGATAGAGTGATAAACTCCCCTTCTCTCAGAAGGCTGTCCATGAGAACCGGCATTCGCACCCTCGGTGTCTGAAACAGCAAACCGACCCCCCGTGCCCGATCATCGGCCCAAGACCCTGGCTCACCGTAATTGCGTGCCTGGTCGCGGGCCTTGGACAGCTTCTTCCTAGCATCAAAATAACACTTACCAAAGTGGCGCTTAGTCACGGAGCCCCTGGCGTTGAGTAGATCGAAGATCGCCTCGACAAACCACTTCCGTCGGCTGTTCACCGCTGCCGCGAAATAGAGAGACGCCTCGGATAGATCAGGGTTTTCCTTCAGCCACACTTTGACGCTGCGATCATCGATGAAGTTCACCTTCTGAATCAGCCGCATCGTCTTTGCCGCGATCTCCTTCTCAGAGAGGTCCTTCTTCTCAGGATCACCCGGATCCTCTGAATCCGTCTCCGGTTCGACCTCGGGCACCGCCAGATAACTCTCATCGACCGGGACGTCCGGCGGACGCTTGTCGCCGGTGTAGTTCTTGATCGCCCCCCAGCCATACTTCGTAGGATCGAAGTTCCCCGCCGCGCGGATTGATTCATTGGGCCGGGTCATGTGACCACCCAGAATCTCCAAAACGACGTCTGGTGCCACGTCAGAGCCCAGAGCAGCACAACAGGCCCAGGTGATGTCGCAGATCTGCGGAGTGTGTAGCACGTCGTCATTGAAGTCACCCGCCAGAAGTTTCTCCTTCACCCGCTCGAGCTGCTCCGTGACATGCTCGAGGCTCTGGGTCTCGTCCTCGGAGCTGGCAACGGCTCGCTCTCGTTTCTGCCTTCGATCATGGATGAAGGCCTCGTTTGGCTTGATCCGCTCACCCTCGTCGTGGCTGACGTAGACATTCGGATCGTGACAGGTGAACATCGGGTGGCTCGGATTGATCAGGCGATCGATCTCCAAGCCCACAAGCTCGAAGTCGTCCGCAGCCTCCGCCATCGAGCTGAGCAGGACGTCCAGGTCATCGATGATCGGGCAGAGGCCCAAGGCCTTGATGCCTTCAGAAGGGGACTTGAACGCAAGGATCACCGAGGGGTGTTCGCACACCACTTTGAAAGCGGCGTCGTAGTCCTCCGGGTCGATGTTGTCGAAGTCGAGCTGGACGGTACCGGATGGTCTGAGGTTCCTGGCTTGCCCGGCTGCCCTCGTGTCGATCTCACCCGTGGGGTAGATCATCGGTAACTTGACCCGCTTGTGCTGCTGGTAGTCGGGGTCGTTGGCGGCGCGTAATTGAGCGAGAGCTTCTGTAGCAAGTTTAAGAGACTTGCTAGACCGTATGACCTTGGCCAGAGTAGCCAAGTCCACACTACACTCTGGGATCACATCACGCCCGCTTCGAAAGAAGCTGAATTGCATGATCTAGAGTGTAGGAATGATAGGGAGGGGGTTTGATCCGTCGGATCGAAGGGCCTGGTAAACAGCTTCCGCTTCGAAGCGGACATGACTGCTCAGTGTTAGGTAGGGGATTTTCTCCTCACTTTTCAGGTTGCGTAGTGTGAGGATCGGGATGTTCAGGACCTTGGCCAGGTCGAGTAGAGTGAGGAGACCGGGGTCACGTTCTAAATCCGGGGTAGATGGGTCGTGAAGGGGGGCATTGTCAGGATAATTCTCGCCTCTAACCTTGCGCAGCTCTAACAAGACTTCGTTGATCTCGAAGCGTGGGGTTCCACCAGTCTCGAGGTGAGGGAAGTAACCGTGCTTGTGCAGGCTGGTTCTGAGCGTGTAGCTGAAGCCCAGGGAGTAGCCAATCTCGTGCAATTTGATCGGCGGTTGGGCCGGTGGAGTCGGCTGGATGGTAGGCTCCGGATAGTTCGAGCCCACCCGCTGTCGGAGGGCGATCAGGACAGCGTTCAGCTCGTAGCGGGCACGGCTCTTCAGCTGGATGTAGGGCAGGACTTCGTCTTCATCTCTGAGACGGTTGAGAACGGTCTCGCTGAGATTAATAGCCTTGCATAACTGCGGGAGATTGAGCAAGTGAGGGGTGCGCCGGGGATTAAGGTCGCACGCTGAAGCGTGACGGGTGTAGGAATGTTTCATGGTGATTGGGGGCCACTTGGCTGGCGCGGATCCTAATCCATGTTTTACTTGCGGTCAAGGGCAATTAATCATTGATGATCTTCGTAGACTGTGTTAAATGAGCTTTCTGCTATGGCTGAGACTGACGATAAGAGGTGCTGCAAGTCATCTGGCTTTGCCGACAGTGTCATGTCGCCCTGCATGTCAGAGAAAAATTGCTAAAAAGCACACACAGCTGTTGACAAATGTCGTAAAGTGTGCAATACCTCTAATACAATCCTACTACATATATGCAACACATCACCGAAATCCAAATCACACATCATAATCCGCTGCCATTTACTATTTGGCAGCTCCAAGTCAGCTGTTTCATCAGCGGCGCGGACACCCACACTGATCCCAGCGACCCGGTCAGCATGGCCTGGTGGTCTGATCGGGATGAAATCTGCTACGTTGCAAAACGGGGAGAACTCGGAGTCGACAGCCTCTAACAATGATCGTCACCATCTGCATGGTCGTCGTCATCGTCTCCATGGTAACCATGGTCATCACCGCAATCTAGAGAGGAGAGTATAACTAGCTCTGTGGTACCGGATGGCACCCCCGGTCCTCTCGACAGGGTTGCCACACCAAACCTATGAACAAACACCTTACCGTCGTCAATCGTCACGGGGCCATCACGAAGGGCTTCAAACTCATCGGAGGTCCCCAACAGGGGCTCACCGTAGACCCAGGCCGCTGCCCTATAGGGTATCTCTGGGACGATCACACCCAGACCTACGTCTGGAATTCCGAGCAGACAGATCCCGAGCTCATCGAGGAGAAGCTGTGCGATCTCGAGACTGAGCTTGCAGAATTACACGTCGAACTCGATGACCTCAATCCATTGAATGATATCATCGCTGAAATCCGGACCCGACTCACCTACTAATTATGAAATCTGAAACTAGAAACCTCGTCATCTTCGCCCTTTTTATCCAAGTTGGCGTCGTCATCACTGGGACCGCCCTGAATAGGGATCCTCAACCCCTCCTGACCGACCGTATCACCTTGAAGCAGCAAGAGGCCGACAACAGTCTCTCAGCTGAGGAGTCCCTGGCACTGGAAGGCAAGGTCTGGGGCGAGCGGATGGTCCGCAAGGCCATGGAGATGGGCCAGGCCAAAGAGATCATGGTTCAGATGACCCTCTTGATGGAAGCGACGGAGGCCGGGGATGATGGCGCGTCTGCCAAGATCCTCAGCCGGATGCACCGAGACTATCCGGTGGGTGTCTCAGACCTGCCGTCAGTGGGCGTCATCCTCAGCAAAGACACCACGACCCTATGAAACAGCCCAGCCGTAAAGGAGCCACCATGGCCACGGATCACGGCGTCCAGGATTGCGAGACAGTCCACGACGTCGCCCGGGTCTACAACATACCGATCGCCACAGCGGTCTGGCGGTATGCCAAGGGACTGCGTGGCCGCGACATGGTCACCGCCCCGGATCCGGTCATGCTCTGTGGCAAGTCCATCACTCAATGGGCTAAGATGTTCGCCGCTGACGGCTACAAGATTCACAGGACCGCCCTGCAGAGCCGCTACATCTACCACTCTCGGCTCCGGAAGGATCCGATCACGGACAAAGAATTCCTGATCCTGGTCGTCAAGAAGTCCCTACCCCACAAGCTGGACGATCTCAAAGCCTACCTACACGCCTACTAACAATGCTACCTACTACAATGACTCAACGAACCAAGACCGCCGTCGGGAATTTCCTGATCCTCATGCTCATCGGGCTGCTCCACATTGCCCTCATCATTCAAATAGCCGTCGCCCTCAAGCCGACCGCAGCGCTGCCGAAGACGCTCACGGATGACCTCAGTCTGCTTGTGCATCATCTCATGAGAGAGCCAGAGGCATCGGTCACCGTGGAAGAATATCAATCCGTGGATGATTGCAATTCAAACCCTTGGAGAGGCCCGCTCGCGTTCGACCAGCCGGACGTCGACAGTCGGCCAGTGAACCCAGGAATGGACATGGTCATCAGCACCGTCCTCCTGGACTCGTATGACAGCGACGGCCTGCCACAATACATGGATCCTGCTGCCAGCATGCCAGCAGGCTGTCCGATCCCTGAGGAGCTATGGGAGGCGGTCATGAAGTTGGTTCCTGCCGAGGACCGTGCATGGGTTGCTGCGGTGCCTATGGCCGAGTCCAGTTACGATCCCACCAAGATCGGCGATGTCGGTTACATGGACGGCAAATCATGCCACTCGGTAACTGGCTACCAGATCCACAGTCACTATCACCCGGAGATCTACCACGGGCTAGAGATGGATTGGTCGAATTGGGAGCGTGCTGTTGATGGCTATCTCAAGATCCTCGACAAGCAGGCGGAATGGCGTGGCTCAGATTCGCTTAACCGCAAACTCTCCTACTATGTGGATGGTGGCTCATGGCACAAACCCAAGGCCCAAGCCTATGCTAAGAAGATCATGGCTCACGCTAAGACTCTAGAGCAGTGGTTCAACGCCTACCCGTCTACCTAAATATATGAAACTAAGTGCTGGCACCGATGCCAGCGAGAAAACGCTATGAATACAGAACCAACTCTCATCATCCCTGGTGACCCTGGGGGTGGAACATGCAGATATAACAACCCACTATCAAGACCCTACTACTATTATGAAACCACCAAGACCTCTCAACCGGGAGCTGATCGAGAAGATCAAAGACATGATCCCTCTCGTGGACAACTTCACGAAGAAGCCGGTCTCAAACAAGGTGATCGCCCAGAAGCTGAACATCTCCCGTGACAGCGTCTACGCCGTCCGCAACGGCACCTACTCTATGGCCCGGATCGAACGGGCTGAGAAGAAAGCCCGCAACGTCGCCGCCATCAAACGGCTGGTCGCCGAAGGGAAGCGGAACAGCGAGATCGCTGAAGAGCTAGACCTGACACCAAGTTACGTCGGAGCCACCCAACGGGAGATAGGGCGACTATGAGCGACTGCGAATTCTGTGAGGGAGACGCCACGTGCAATGCCACGTCTCCCGTAGGGTATATCTGCACGCGAGATGATGGGCACACCGGCGACCATGTCGCCTGCGACCTTGCAAAACATGCTTGCGCCGTGTGGCCTCGCCGAGACGAACACCCGACACTTGATGATTATCCTGGTGAAAACTCCGACGACTACTATTTACTTGATTAGCAATGAAATCCTCTACATTCAAACTCTTCCTACTGCTTCACCTCATCACGCCCACAGCCGTCCTGGTCGCAGCGTCGATCTGGTCACCGTGGATCCTCTTAATGAGCATCTACGCCCACCCCGGAGCCGGAATCTACGAAGTCCTCCGGAGCTACAACGCCTACTCAAAGCAGTTCCGGATGACAGCCCGCTACGTGACTATCCTCTGGACTGTCTGGATATTGGCGGTAGTTGCGATCATATTCCAAGCCATCTACTAGAGCGTTCGCACTTTAAGCTTGCGTCCGCTCAGACCCAATACTATGAAGACAACACCGTTTTACATCCTAACCATCTTTGACAATCCGACCCGTTACCGGGTCTACACCGTGCTCAAAAAAGCCGAATCTGCCGCAGAGAGTTACTCTGCGTTCTACCGAGTCATCCTGAAGAAACTCGTAACTCCGCCAAACCGTAAAACCCAAGCTGAACTAACCCAGACACTCCTGAACCGGGAAGACCTCAACCCGCACACTGAACACCTCAAAACCTATGAATCCAAAGCAATCCCTAATCAAGCAGCTCCTAGCGGAGACGCTAGTCCAGCTCCAAGCCGCCCAGTCCCTACTCCAGGGCATCGACAACCTGCAAAACCTGCAAAGGCCAATCGAGGAAACGACGTTCTTCGAGTGGGGCTGCACGGAGACGCCTACAACAAGCGAGCCTTCGACGAAACCGTCAAAGCCCGCAAGGAAGAAGCCGGTCACCAAATCAGCCCCGAAAGAGACCCCCTCCGAAACCCCCCAGGATACAAGCGAGCCAGACAAAGCTGAAGCTTCTAAGCCTGACGGTCGTCCGGTCATCACTGCTGAGGCTCTGCGAGCCACTGCATCAGCCTACCGGAATTCACATAGCACGATCGAGCTGAAAGAGATCATGAGGGCTCTCGACTGCGCAAAGCTCAGCGACGTTGACACCGACGAGAAGCGCTACGCCCTCAACAATGCCATTCTCGATGCCCAAGCAGAGTAGACCCATTCTCCTGCGCCCCTCCAACAAGGCGTGGCCGAAGTGCTCGGCTGCGCCTTGGCTGGAGGAGGAGAACAAGGAACGGATCCTGCAGAATGATTCCGAGGAGTGGTCTCTGGAAGGCGACGACGCCCACCAGCGGGCTCAGACTCATCTTGAGGACTACCTCCTCGGATTAGAACCGGATCCACCCATGGATGAGCTGAAGGTCTACACCGACTACGTGACGAGCCGTCACGCAGTGCTGGGGGGAGAGTTACTCGTCGAGTCCAAGGTACAACAGTTCCACAATGCTGATTACCTCGGGACCGTGGATGCAGCGATCATCCATGAGGGGGGTATCCACATCATTGACCTCAAGTGGGGTGAAGGGGTGGCTGTCTTTCCTGAAGAGAACACTCAGCTCGCGGATTACTTCCGCTCGCTCTATGAGAGCCTGGACGTGACACTGGCTGATTCGGACCTGGTTCTGATCACGATCGTGCAGCCTCGCTACCGCGGCGACACTCCGATCAAGACATGGTCAGTCACCTTCCGAGACATCATGGATTTCACAGACCTCCTCGGAGCGAAGGCTGAATTGGTTTACTCCCGCAAGGGTCTGGAGTTCCACCCGTCGGATGAGACCTGTCAATTCTGCTCTGCCAAGCCTTGGTGTGTCGCTCACCACAAGTGGGCTTTAGAGACGCTGCCGGTGACCGAGGAGCCGCTAGCCACGATCAGTGGGGAGCAGCTCTCCGAGATCTACACGAACCGCAAGAAGCTGGTCAAGTGGGTCGGGCAGGTCGAGAAGTTCGTCACTAAATCCGTGGGTGAAGGCGGTTTCATGGCGAGGTATTTCGGATATGCGCCCGGTAAGCGGAAAGGAAACACCACCTGGACAGGCGC
>Ga0233413_10000716_pt1 | contig 15560 bp, 19 predicted proteins | sample Na_anoxic_6_MG_FD_189019 | JGI IMG/M metagenome (GOLD analysis project Ga0233413, IMG submission 189019) | Seawater microbial communities from Saanich Inlet, British Columbia, Canada - Na_anoxic_6_MG | ecosystem: Environmental > Aquatic > Marine > Inlet | place: Canada: British Columbia... | reverse complement strand
AATTTCCGATATGCCTTTTTAATTTCGCCAGAATTACTTGTTGTATTAACGCCAAGTATTTCATAATAATCTGTCATTTCTATAATCTTTTAATATAAACTTAAATAGTTATTAACGAATTATTATATCAATGAATTTGCCTTTTCTTAAAAAATACCAACCCCAAAGATATGCAGAATTTGTTATTGAAAAGGATTATATTCAATTACTTAAAACATTAATTAATATGGACAACTTAAATATTCTTCTAATTGGAGATTCGGGTACAGGGAAAACATCTCTAATAGAAGCAACTATACGAGAATATTATGAACTGGATAAGATTCCTAAAAATAATGTATTATATATAAATAATCTACAAGAACAAGGTATATCATATTATCGTAACGAGGTCAAAACATTTTGTCAAACATCGTCTAGTATACACGGTAAGAAAAAATTTATTATATTGGATGACATTGATATTATAAACGATCAAAGTCAACAGGTTTTTCGAAATTGCATTGATAAATATAGTCATAAAGTACATTTTTTAGCATCTTGTTCCAATATTCAAAAAACAATTGAAAGTATACAATCTAGATGCACTTTAATTAAACTCAAACAAAACGAAACACAATTATTATCACAAGTTATTAATCGTATTAAAACCAAAGAAAATATCGATATTTCTCCACAGGCAGAAATTTTTATAATGAATATATGCAATAATTCCATAAGATTATTAATTAATTATTTAGAAAAATTTAGTCTACTTGATGAACCAATAACATTAAATATTGCAAAAAAAATTTGTACAAATATAAGCTATTATGATTTTGAACGCTATACTAATGCGTGGTATGTAAAAAAATCTTTATCAGAAGCAATAACAATTATCTATAATATTTTTAATAAAGGATATTCTGTTATGGATATTTTAGATAGTTATTTCCAATTTATAAAAATATGTAATATTATCAACGAAAACAATAAATACAAAATTATACACAATATTTGCCAATATATATCATATTTTCACACTTTACATGAACACGAAATAGAATTGGTTTTTTTTACAGACCAGCTAATTCGTACTGTTAATACCAATTAAAATATTAAAGAATTATATATGTCAAGTCAGATATTTAAAACATCACCTCCAATAGAAATATTATTTGATTTTTTAGGCAATGTATGTGAAAAACAGAAAAATAAATATGTCTTTTCAAAAGCTAGTTTTAAAAAGGCACAAATAGAAAATAAACTCATACCTTTTTATGATAAATTAAAACCTCATTACTATCAATCCAAATTGTTTTATATTACACGAGATATGATATACAAACACTTTATTACATTAATCCGACAAATTTGCAAGCATCATCATATTGCATTTACATCTGTAATGAAATATAATAAGTCAAAGTATGAAATCATATATTCTATTTTTATCCCTGAGCAATTAACAGTTGCTTAGCTGCTATTGTATCACAATTACGCAATTGTTGTTGTGATAACCGAGCAAACCATTCATATTTAGTTCGTTTTAAAATTTCATCGCCTGGTATATAAATTGCATATTTATTTGGAGAGAAATTAATAAATGTATTTCCCATTAATCGATCTATTCCTATCTGTTTACCATCATTATCCTCAACTCCAAACGTTTTACCACACAATACATTTAAGTTATTATTACTATACAACCATTGGTTGGCTTGACCTAGGAAATCGCTTTCATTAGTATAATCGGTACTTGTTAAATTCTCTAAATAAGTTACAAATTGACCCATTATTGAACTGTTTTTTTTACAACCCATAATTTTGGTTGTAGGAATCAATGTTGAAATATCAGCGCTATTTCCACGATTAATCATATTTACACTGAAACAATCGCTCGTTGTTAATCCTCCATTATATAAGGGTTTTAAATCTTTACACACAATAGTCGAATTTGGAAGCAATAATCCACCAAAAGAATGTAATAATTTAGATAATGCAAGCATTCTCATATGTGCTTTTACGGGATTAGCTAATTTATCCATGTCAATCCTCCAACCCTTTAATAGTTTTTCAAATGAATAATCATCAATTAAAACAATATTGAAGGATTTTGAACAATATTTAACTACTGTTTCAACGCAAGACACTTTATAGGGTTGATTTAATAATCTTGTATTCCTTGATCCGAAACTCGGCCAATATCTATGATTTATAGGATGTGATGTATGGATCCAAAGAATAGGTTTGTCTCCTAATCCAGATCCCCCATTTAGTAAAAATTTGCGCACCATATCATATTTATCAAGTTCCTCATCAGGTACATATTTCAACTTATATTTTTCATATAAATAACCAAGTACTGTTAAAATTATAAATATACTGAAATAGCGAAACATTATATATATATAGTAAACTTAAATATTTTTAGCTATCCCTTTAATCTTTGTAAATTAGACCACCATTTCTCATTACTTTTTTCTAATTCTTCATCTCTTTTCAAGATTTTAAAAGCTCGTCTAGAATGAATTTGACCTTCGTTTTTTTCTCTTTCTGCTAAATACTGCTGCGATTGTTGTAAAGAAGGAGGAACTACATCTTGTGAATCTCGATGTTTCTTATACATCTCAAGACTATTGAATTTTTCTTTATTTAAGAAATCTTGATGAGTCACTGGTATAACAGTCTCTGTATGAGCTTTTTTAAAATCTTCGTAAGGTAATTTACTAAACAACCCAGAAGAATAATTATTTACTTTTTCTCTAACTAAATTATAACCACCATCCTTTTCTCCCATTTCTCTAACCCCTTGGTGCTTTACCAAAGCTTTACACTCTGTTTTTTTTGCTTCAAATGCCCTCCCAAAATCACTTAATGCAACTTTCTCATTATCATCGTCATCCATTTTATTATTTTTGATCCATGAACTATAACCTGTATCATCTTCTTCATCTTTTACTTTTACTTTTTCAAACATTTTATTAAACCATTGATTGAATTCTTGTATACTTTTACCATTTAGAGAATGCAACAATATTGCTTTATCATCATTCACATCTGTTTCTTTTGCGTTATAAATAGTATCGTACTTTGACTTTTTTCGTTGTTTTCTAAAGTAAAATACTTTCTCTACTATTTTATAAGCTTTCATATAAAACCTAAAATAATCTCCGGATAACTTAGACTTATCAGGATGCAGTTTTAAAGCTATTCTATATGCCTTTTTAAGATCTGCTTCTACGAAATTATATTGCAACTTGAATAAATTCAAAATATCTTCCAATTCATAATTTTCTATGTCTAAATCAAATTCATCATTCATATAGAAAATTATGATTATTATATTCTTTAATTCACGAAGACGCTCGCGCCATTGTTTTTTTAAAGAAAGAAGTAATGTGATCCGTTTTAGATCCAATTATACTATCCATTGGTGCACCATTAATAAAATTATGCATCGTTGGAACAGATTTAATTTTCATAGCACTAGCAATGTCACGCGCTTTGTCTATATCTACGATTATCATAGAAACATTATTAGGCATCTCGTTAAATAATTTATTTACTAATGGTGTAGACCGTTTACATGGACCACACCAAGTAGCCGTAAATTTCATAATTACGACTTTGTGATTTGTAAGATATTCTATAACTTCGTCGCGTGTTGTGAATTCCACAATCTCTCCGGGCATTTAATTAATACTAGAAAGATATTCTTTCTATTTTTGCGAATTGCTAAACAGTTCTTTTAAATCGTCAATATCAATAAGAGGAAGTTCAGCATGACTTTCCCAAAAATACTTGCAAAAAGCCCAATGGATTTTACAACTAATAGGATAATTATGTTTTCTATCACTCATTAATTTTTCATAAAATGCCGTTGGAAGAAGTTTCAAACTAGGTCTTGGTAATACATATGCCAATTGAATCTCTGGTAAAATTGGTTTTGAATTATTTTCTTCTATCATTGTTGTGTCCCAGGAAGGAATATATTTTACCAAATCTTTCCATAATGGAGGATAATCATATTTATAACACCATGTCCAACTTGAACATTTCGTAGTATAATATTTCATAGTCCATTCTAGACCTTCCAAATAATTCATACATATTTTCTTTCTCCAATAATTATTAATATCAATATTAAATAAAGCCTTATAATATCTATGTTCCCAACCATATCTCTCCGGATCAATAAATTTTTCGACGGCTCGTTCTTTTGTAGGAATGTTATCTAATCTTTTCATTTTATCCTCTATTGTCTTATTTGGATAAAATCGTTTTTCCCAACGGTTTCTTAAATTATATTCGTCTATTAAATTTGTTTTTTCAGATTCTGCCAAGTATTCCGCAAATATTTTAACATTTGACCAATAAATAGTTTTACCATTAGTAAGATTTTTATCTGTCTTTCCAAATAAATTTTTATACGCAGCCAATACTTTATGGATTCCTCCTGTTCTTATATTCACCGATGGAAAATGTGGCATAAAATCATTACCTAGAAAAAAACACAAAAATATATAATCATATAATCTATTTGTTTCTTGTATTTTTGAATTTTTTCCAAACCCATTCATATCTTGACGAATAGTCTGAGCTAACTTAGGAATATCCAAAAAATAAGGTTCGTTTGGTTCTAAATCTTGGTTTAATGATTTTATAAATTCAGGAGTTTCTCTGTATAAATAAATCTGTTTGGAAATGGGAAGATGATTTAATGCAAGCATAATAAGATCTGCATCCAAACCATATATCATTGATACTTCTTTACTATGAGCAGCTTTATTATCTCGTATATATCCAAATAATTTATGCTCGCCTTCACCAGGACTATTGCTTGTAGAAACTATAAATTTTTGTATATTATATGATTTTTCTTGATTTTGATAATAATATTTTGTATAATTAGCCAAATTTTCCATAAAATTAGTACCAGGAGTAATGGCTGTTTTATCCCATTTATCAGGCTGTTTTTCAAACTCATTTTTTAAAAACGTTAATAAATATGATTTGTAACGTCTATTTCGTTGTTGTTCCAATTTAGCTACCGGTGCAACACCATCAAAAGCAATAAAGACTAGTTTTTTAGGTTTTATAATTTTTATATACTCATCTATTTTATTGCAAACTGCCTCAATGAGTAATTTTTCAAATTGTTCATCGTTGCCATTATATTCTTTTTCTAATGCACGCAAACAATCATAAACAATCGAATTACTGTCTAAATAAAAATTATCTACATTTTTATTCAGCCTATGAATTTTTCTTACGATATTTCCATGGTTTTTAACAATAAATGAAAAGTAACTTGGTATACCCATCTTACATAATAGTTGCAACAACTATTTAAATCATATTTGATGTAATTTACTCAAATGCTCTTCATCTCTCCACCATTTGGAAATTATATTTATTTACCCAACACCATGTCTATCAAAGGCAGTTATACTTTGGAACCACGCTCTGGATTAATACAGCAAATTTTAAAAACCTTCCGTTATTCTTTTAAATATAAAGGATGGGTTAATAAAATTGGATTACGTAACAAAGGACTAGAATATGGTATCAAAAATTATAATCCATGTAGAGATATTATAAGTATTGCTATTCTTGATAAAGAAGAAATTCCCAAAATAATAAATATATTACCAGAAAATACAAATATAGAATTAAATATTAGTTGTCCAAATGTTAATAAGTGTCTTGAACATACTCAATTATCTTCTTTTATTAATCCAAAAAGACAATGGTGTATTATCAAACTATCACCTCTTGCTGATATGAAATTAGTAGATAGATATTATCAGCAAGGTTTTCGCCAATTTCATTGTTCTAATACTATTCCTATTGAAGAAGGTGGTCTTAGTGGTGCATCTATCATACCATCAACATCGTATTTTTTAAAAGCAATAAAAGATACATATACAGATGTAGAAATCATTGCAGGGGGCGGAATTTATGATATGAGTGTATATAATAAATATAAAAACTTGGGTGCAAATCATTATAGCATATCAACTTTATTTTTACATCCTATAAAATTTTCCTGTTTTATATATTCATTTTATAATAAAAAATTATAAATCTTTGTTTTTATAATTGGATTTAATTTGAAAAAAAATAATCGCTATATTATTTAGCAATAGATTATGAAAAACGAGAAAATTAAGCTTCCTCTTTCGCACAAATCCAAAAGATTCGATAAATTAGATTTTTCGACAAAAAAAATATTAACTTTTCAAGCCATGATAACAAATACTATATTAGCAATTCAAAGATATAAAACTAAAGATATTATTGGTGCTAGTGAATTAAATGTGTGTATACAAGGTTTGGAAGGTTTATATACTGAATTAAATATTTTGAAAATAATGGTTGAATCTAATGAAAAACATATAGATTTTGATGAAATCTTAACAAGATTGCAAAAAATAAATAATGAATTGTCAAGTATATTTCGTAATTTTGGTACGCACAATATTGAAGACCTAATTGTAGTGGCATTTGCTAGTGATTTTATCAAAAAAACTATCACAGAAGAAAATAAAGATAAATATGAACTTATTGAGAAATATGTACATCCGATTAGTTATAAAGCTTTGGCATGGAAAGATAATGATGGGGAAAATAAAAAACCTCTAGCAAAAAATAGAATTGTTGAGGATTTTATGATTGTTGAAAGTGCAGAAAATTTCGAATGTTTTGATTTGGCTAGAACTAGTAGAAAATTTAATACAAAAGTATATGGAATTAAAGTAGCAATTAAAAATCAAGACGAACGAAAAACACTAATCATATCTGGACTAGTTGATGATATAATAGTTAATTGTAGCAATCATACATTTATTAAAAATAAAATACAATCATTGTATGCTGAGAAACCCAATGACCCTGAATTTTTAACATCGGATTTTGAAAGATTTGTAAATACTTTAACTATAAAAGAATTATTAATTTATGGCAATGATGAATTATATCAACGATTTATTGGTTATTTAACTCAAGTTAATTTAATTAAACAAAAACCGATTTCACAGAATGTTAAAGAATTTATTAGCTGTGAATTATATGGGCAACGCCGGACCCTCATTCAATTATTAATGAAAAATAGTGACCCAGAATTTCAATATCTCGCATATCTATTATATGATTTATTAACAAATGATGGAAATGGTAACGGACCTGATACAATAGAACAAACGGTTTTATTTGATAGTCTTCCATGGAATATTAAAAAATACTTTAGAGATGCAATGAAAACTACTCTCAAATATACAAAGGACCTATCTAATTTTGATAGCAGTAAAATTCCAATTGAACAACAAATTTGTTTATTAAAAGCAAGTGACAATGTTAAAGAGAAGGCAATGGTAAAATTAAAAGAAGTTAAAGCAAAATCGGAGGATTCTGGATCAAAAGCTAGACAATATCTTGACGGTTTACTTAAAATACCTTTTGGTATTTATAAAAATGAACCAATGCTATCTATTATGAGAAATATTAAAACTGATTTTAATAATATCACATCATTAATTGAAAAAAATAATCCATCTTACCTTTCTAGTAAAAAAGAATACACTTGTATTGAAATTTACAAACATATAAATAACATCCAAGATAAATATATCCCACAACTTCAAAAGAAGCAATTGAAAAAACTAAAAGAGTTATTCTGTAAAGGAAAACGTGATACTATTGTTGCCAATATATGTTATATTAATGGTATTATCAAAAAATATGATCTAAAATTTACAAAATTATGCCATTCCGGGAAGAAAAATAATTATATGCGAGATAATATGAAGCTATTTTTACAACAAACAAAAGATAATAAATTAATATTTGGCGAAATGCAAAAAAGATTTCCCGCAGAATTCCAACTTGGTATAGAAAAACATTTAAATTCATACATTAACACAATCAATGTAAAATGGACCAATATTAATAATAATATGACCAGAATTAATACAACATTAAATAATGCAATACACGGTCACACTACTGCTAAGCGCCAATTAAAAAGGATTATTGGACAATGGATAAATGGCAAACAAACCGGATATTGTTTTGGCTTTGAAGGTCCTCCGGGCGTTGGCAAGACTAGTTTGGCCAAAAATGGTTTATCCCAATGCTTATTAAATGAAACAGACAATACACACAGACCATTTGCTTTTATTCCAGTAGGAGGGTCATGCAATGGAAGTACGTTGTCTGGTCATAATTATACATATGTTGGTTCCACTTGGGGAAGAATTGTTGATATTCTGATTGATAAAAAATGTCTGAATCCTATTATTTTTATTGATGAGTTAGATAAAGTAAGTAAGTCAGAACATGGTAAAGAGATTATTGGTATTTTAACACATCTTGTAGATTCTACTCAAAATGAATCTTTTCAAGATAAATATTTCAATGGTATTGATTTGGATCTTAGCAAAGCCTTATTTATTTTTTCTTACAATGACCCTGATGCGATTGACCGTATTTTGTTAGATAGAATACACCGTATTAAATTTGATCATTTGTCATTGGATGATAAATTGGTTATTGCTAATAACTACCTATTACCAGAAATATATAAAAATGTTGGTTTAACAAATATTATCAAATTAAGCGACGAAGTTCTTATTTATATCATAGAACATTACACTTATGAACCAGGTGTCAGAAAATTAAAAGAAATTTTATTTGAGATAATTAGTGAAATAAATTTGAGTATATTACAAAATACAGATGCATTTCCCACTATCCCAATTGAAGTCACCAAAGAAGATATTAAATATTACTATCTAAAAGAACGGATTGAAGTTAGACATACAATGATTCATGATGACCCACAAATTGGAGTAATAAATGGATTATGGGCTAATGCTTTAGGGAAAGGTGGTATAATACCGATTGAATGTTATCAATTTCCAGCACAAAATTTTATGGATCTACGTTTAACAGGGTTACAAGGGGAAGTCATGAAAGAATCAATGAATGTCGCAAAAACATTAGCATGGAAATTAACATCCAAAGGCAAAAAAAAGCGCTTTATAACAGCCGGTACTGAAACAAAAATGCAAGGTATACATATCCACTGCCCAGAAGGTGCAACCCCAAAAGATGGACCGTCTGCAGGAACAGCTATAACTACATCTATATATAGTCTACTTAATGATAAAAAAATTAAAAACAATATCGCCATTACAGGTGAGATCAATTTACAAGGGAAAGTCACCGCAATAGGTGGATTAAAACTCAAAATATTGGGTGGTATTAAAGCTGGTGTTACAGAATTCATATTCCCAAAGGATAATGAAAAGGATTTCAAAAAGTTTATAGATAAATATGGAGAGAAAGATATCATAAAAAATATTATCTTTCATCCTGTAATTAATATTCAAGAAGTCCTAGCTTTAGTATTTGTGTAAAAAAAATGTAGAATAATTATATATGGCTCTTCTTAAATTTAGTCCAATGGCTTATATTAAATATTATGCTTTAAATGCTCCTATGATATTAGCAGCATTTGTTATATTTGCCTCCGCCTTTAATAAAGATATAAAAGGACTGGTTTTTATGGCAGGCGCTGTAATTATAATGTTTATGGGTCAATTTATGTCGTCAACTTTGGGTAGAAAACCTCCCAAAAACATTGATTTAGAAGCGTGCAATATGTTTTCTTCTTCTGGTTGGGGATTCGAATGGAGTGCCCCAGCACCAAATGCATTATTTCTAGCTTATGCAGCAGCCTATTTTATAGCTCCGATGTTCTTTCATCAAAACTTTCATTGGGGACTCTTGGGAATATTGATTGTAATTATGGTAACAAATGCAGGGTTTCGTTTTAAATTATTACACTGTATAAGAACTGGAGATCTAGTATTAGGTGTATTTTTTGGTGTTATTTGGGGCATTCTTTGGTATGGTTGTATGGCAATGATAGAAGCACAACATGATGGTGCAATAAGTCTTACTTATTTCGGAGATGATAGCAGCGGTGATAAATGTAAGCTTACTAAGAAAAAATTCAAATGTCGTAATATTTAGGTCTGAAAATAATTCCAATTAGTTTGCATCCAATTTAGAATAGCTTTTGCGGTTGATCGTCTCTTTCCTAAAGTAGAAATTATTCCTGACATTATTGAACCATATTTAGCACTATAACCCTTAATAAAGTTTACCAATGCAACGTCTATTCTGTAACTGTTATACATGACTAGGGATTCTTTTGTAAATTGGGCCTTTCCTATTCTTCTATTTACTGTATTATGAAATGTAAATAACATATTTATTAAATCTTCTTTGGTTTTTACATTATTTCCATTTACTGTCTTCATAAAAGTTGTAGCATGCCCTGCACATTCAGGACAAGGTAAAGAACTACACGTCATTTTTATTATTGATAAACATTGATCTCTATTTGCCTCAAAAAATTGTTTATTAACTTTTGCAGCAAATGTATGAAAAAATATCCACGTAGGATGTGCCCATCGGTATAAACCAGACATTTATATATAAGAGATATAAAGACTTTCGCTCATTTAATACAAATATGAATACAATTATAAATCAAAAATTTAATGCAGAATTAATGGCTTTAATCGGTAAAGAAGAAAAAAAAGAAGAAGAAGTATGTTTAATTGATGGGACACAACTCAAAGATCAATTTATAGAACTTAAATGTTCTCATAAGTTTAACTACATCAGTATTTTAAATGAAATTAAAATGCAAAGAAAATATAATAATCTCGAAACTCAAAAATTAAACCCATACCAAATTAAATGTCCCTATTGCAGAATAATTCACAATGGTATTCTCCCATATTATGAAACACTGTTTAATGCAAAAATTCGTGGAGTTAATTGGCCACCTTCTAAAGTATTAAAATCTAAAAAATGCCAATGTGTTCTTAAAAGTGGTAAGAGAAAGGGGGAAATATGTTCGAAACCTTGCATCAATAAGCATTGTGGTAGACATGAAAAAATGAAATTAGCACCTCCGGGTTGCGGTGTTCTTCTTAAAAGTGGAAAAAGGAAAGGTGAAAAATGTGGATGTAAATGTAAGAAAGATTCAGGAAAATGTGGAAGACATTTCTCTAAAAAAAGTATTAAAACAAATGTTATATTATCTACTATATGAATAAAGAAGAATTGGTGTCAAATATTAAACAATGGATCTCGCTTGATGAGGAAATCAAAAACCTTCAACGACAAATAAAGGAAAAACGCAATGAGAAAAAGGAAAATACAGAAACTTTAGTTAGAATTATGCGAGATAATGAAATTGACTGTTTTGAGTTAGATTCCAATGGTGGTAAATTAATTTACACAAAGCAAAAAATTAAAAAATCTTTATCTAAAAAATATTTAATGAAATGTTTAACGCAATATTTTAAGGAAGATTCGCAACAAGCAAAACAAGTAAGCAATTTTATTCTTAATAATCGTGAAGAAAAGGTTAAAGAAAATATTAGAAGAAAAGTTAAAAAATAAATATTAACAACAGTATATATGAATGTCTCTTCACATTATAAAAATCATATTAATTCAGCTGCTAATAGTAAGAAAAATACTATGCATATAAAGGACATTGCTGAACATACTCCTATACCAACAGCAATTAAACTTAAAACACCAGAGCCTATTCAAAGCGATGCTGATTGTTCTATTTTTGATTATCCTATTCACGATATAGTTAATACAAATTTTACCCATATTTCTTCTACCTATAGTAAACTTGCGATATGTCCCTACTTTATTACTACATGTAACAATAGATATGGTGTACATAAACCATATCTACAATATCTTTTATATAAATATCCCGCAACTAATAAAAAATTTGGAAATTTACTAGTATTCCCATTCATTGATGTTAAAACAAATATTAATGTCAAAACAGCTGCAAATAAATTGCTTCATTCTGTCATTAAAATTAAAATTACTCCTACTGGTTTTATACAAAACGATAATACTATTTTTGTATTTTATAATTTATCTTCTGTTGATGAATATTCAACAATCCCACGGGCAGAACAACAATGGTTAAAACTTATCAAAGAATCCAATAATTTATGGTGGGTATTAATAGATGAAATTTGTAATCATCGTAAAAGTTTAAATTTTCCTATTCATAAGTCCGTAACATCTTTATTTTATCAGAATCCAATATTAATTTATCTAAAGCAAAAAACAAAAAATATAGATATTCCAATAGTAGGATATTATGGTAATTATTATAAATTTCTTCCTATTATAGCTTCATTGGGACAAAAACCTACCACTTGGCCAAATTTAGAATTTGGTCCCTATTTTTACTTTACTTCTTACACAGGTGCCTTTAGATATGCTGGTTGGACATCCAATTACAAACAACGCAAAGTATATGACAAAGAAATTGCCAATGAAGATGGAAAATTATTAAAAGGTGGTATTATTCGATTCGCTTTATTTATGGAGAAAACCAACGTTTTACTAGATATGAAAAATAGTAAAATTTCAAAATACATGCATAAAAATGAATGGACAAAGCATTATAATAGTCTTTATTTGGGACGAGTCCCCAGAATTAATGGTAGTGTTTGGCATATGAACCCTCGTTATGTAGTTAAAACATTCGACCAACAGTTACCTTTATCATTACATTTAGTCGATATGGATTCACTCAAAGACAATTGGGATCCATTGTATACTGGTTATCAGATTGAATAAATATCTTAATATTTATACTATATATATGAATCGATTTATATATATAGCTATTGGATTATTCATCATCAATATAATATTTAGTCTTATACCTTATTTAGCTCCCAGAGCGCCTCCAGACATAGTATTACCTTACCAATTATGGTTTAATGTCTTGTTTGTATTTGCAATTGTTTTACCCACATCAGTTGGTAACTTTAAGTTACTTTATAAATGATTATAAAAATTGATTTAATCATCTTACAATAAAGATATCACATAACCACAATGGAAAAGAGACTCAATCGAAAAATAGACTCAGCATTTCAGGATTTTAAACATCAAATTAAAAATAAAATGGCAGAATCTGATATACTTAGTACAACTGAAGGTACTGGGTTATTACAATTTATTTATGATTTTCCAGTATTCGCCATTACAAAATCCGATTTGCAGAAAAGAAAACGAGTTAAAAATAGTGTCCCTTTTAATGAACGATGTTGTGCCCTTAGAGCCAATAAAGAACAGTGTACACGAAGAAAAAAAAACGGAGAAAAATTTTGTGGAACACATATTAAAGGCATTCCTCATGGAGAGATTAAAGTAGGAGAACAAGTCCAAGATACTACAAAAAAAATAGAAGTTTGGGCACAAGATATCAAAGGTATCATTTATCATCTTGATAAAGATGGTAATATTTATGATCCACAACACGTTCACCAAAATTTAAAGAATCCATCTATTATTGCAAAATATATAAAAGATGAAAATGGAGATTATGAAATTCCAAACATTTTCTAAATAATAAATTATTTGGATGTATCATCACTCTCCTTCTTTTTAGGAATGGCCTCTTCTGGTATAAAATTTTTAATACAAGTTTTTACAAATTGTAATGTCGGTTTACAATCATATATTGTTCCCGCATATATACCTGCTCCAAAACCACATAAAAATTGCCACATTATATTATAGCATGATTTAAAAAAATTGAAAATATTTTTTTAAATATATTTAAAAACATTCAATCCAATATTATATTTTGTGCTTTTCAACAAATCTTTAAAAATGTCTACCACATTATCACATTCTGCTAACTGTGTATGGTGTAATCGTTTTATGGCTCGGGGAGAAAAAGTGTGGAACCTCAAAACAGGAAAGTTTAATAAACATATTCGGGAACTTATTTCTCGGATTTGCGGCAAAAATGAACTTACTGCTATTGGGCCAATACTGCATATTCAATCCTTTCTCGTTTTTCCTCCAACCTGGCGTCATCAGAGCTATTGTACTGACTGCGGTCATTTTGACATCAAATTCTCTCGCTCGGGTCGTACTATATTTACCCCAATGCGTCTTCAAGACGAAACATATGTATCCGGTAGTGGGTTCGGTGGATGTGACCATTATGACGGTGGCTATGATAATGGTGTGATCAAAGATGGTAAACGTGATTGGGAATCTAATGCCAATCTACAAAATTTCGTCGTTGCTGATGATGTAGAAATTCTCAGTGAAAAAGATCAAGAAAATTCTGATTCAGAAGAGGAATGGAGCGATTCTTCATCTGAGGAAGATTCTGACTCAGATAGAGATTGGGATTAATTCAGAATTGCCATATATCCAAATCCTATCGACACTGCCGAGAAAAAATGCCACCAAGCATGCATCTGATACGGTTCTAATCCAGTTCCAAACCGCGTTCTGCATAATTGATCTAAGAGCCAACATATAAAACCACTAATAAAACTAACAAAATATAAAATTATCCAATTTTTATTTTTTCTATTTATTTTTCGACGAGCATATTTTGCTATTAATAATTGCATCCCAGTAAATGTAAAAAAGAATATTGCAAAATATTTACTAAATAAACAATAACTAATTAATAGTGGATAAATTAAATACTTAGATGTTTGTGGTCGTAACTCTCTGAGTGAATAAAAACTTAACGCTAACATTGACATTTCATCTCCCATTTGTGAAAGATGACGCAGTGTAGCATGTAATAACATTGCTCCAATACCCACACAACATAATAATTGTCCTATAAATTTAAATCTGGTTCGCATTATTATTAATCCCATTATAACATAACAAAATGAAGACACTGTATTGTGATATTCAGCGATCCAATAATATTTTTCATATTTATTTTCACAAAAGCGGACAGTAGCATCGGGTACTCCCCAATAATAATTTATCTCAGACATTATTGTGTAATATTGTCATATCTCTAAATATATTTATTAAATCTTGAGCCCATAGTTAAAGATATAATATATGGTCATAATATGGACAGCTCATCAAATAAAATAATTATATTTATAGATAATTACAAATTTGATGTTACCGAATATGCACATACACATCCAGGGGGGAAAAAAAATTTTACAAAAATATAATCATAAAGATGCAACCAAAGCTTTCAATGAAGTAAAAGGTCACGGTGATGGTTATGCATTAGGTCTCTTAGATAAATTCTGTATTGGAAAAGTCGATAAAAAATAAATTACATCCAAATCATTCATCGTCTTATGACCGAATTACATTATTCGATATATCCGATATAATTATTTCTACATTAGCATCAGGGTTCGTGTCATCTGACGACGATTGAATTTCATCAGGGTTCGTGTCATCTGACGGCGATTGGCTTACATCACTATCCGAATCGTCAACTACATTTTTTGCGCGACTCAATGTTCCCATTAAATCACTCATGGTTTCCTCAATATTATTAACATTGAATTTATTTTTAATAATTTTCGCCTGTGATTGCTTTTGCGCAAGTACAAGCATTTTCTTAACCTCTTTATTTTGTTTGTTTTGCACCTTTTCAAACTCTCGTCTAGTTTCTTCTACAATTTGAAATCTTTCTGCTTCACGCTCCTTCACGA
>Ga0233413_10000715_pt1 | contig 15573 bp, 14 predicted proteins | sample Na_anoxic_6_MG_FD_189019 | JGI IMG/M metagenome (GOLD analysis project Ga0233413, IMG submission 189019) | Seawater microbial communities from Saanich Inlet, British Columbia, Canada - Na_anoxic_6_MG | ecosystem: Environmental > Aquatic > Marine > Inlet | place: Canada: British Columbia... | reverse complement strand
ATCTGCGGGTATTGCGCCACCGGCAGCGTCTGCATCGCACTGATGCCAATAATCACGATAATGATCGCGATCACCATCGCGACGATCGGGCGGTTGATGAAGAATGCGGCCATCAGGTTTCGTTCAGCGGCTTCGCTACAGCCACCGGTGCAGCCTCGGTTGGGTTGACGGGCATGCCGGGACGCACTTTTTGCAGGCCTTCGACAATAATCGACTCCCCGCCTTCGAGCCCCGATTCGATCACGACATCGAGACCCTTGGCTGGACCGAGCACCACTTCTTGCATCTCCACCTCATTGTTGTCATTAACGACATAGACACGAAAGCGGCCCTGCAATTCGACGAGCGCCTTGCGCGGTACGGTGACGACATTCTTCAGCGTCTGGTACGGTGCCTGTACCCGCGCGAATTGCCCGGGCAGCAACAGGTTATTCGGATTCGGAAACGAAGCCTCGACCGTATAAGTGCCGGTCGATGCATCGATGGCCTGGGCTGCCGCGATCACCGAACCCTGATAGTTGTGACGAGAGCCGTCCGCCAGTATCAGGATCAAATCATCTTGAGCTGGCTTGATTCGGCCCTCACGGTCTTTTCCCATGCCCCGCGGCGTGCCGCGCCCACCCGTTGCCGCAAGGTAGGTACGCGCGAGGATCAGATATTCCTGCTCAGCGATCGAGAATCGCACCCGGATCGGGTCGATATCCGACAGGGTATTTAATACAACGGGGTTGGGCTCGCGGCCGACAAATTCACCGGGTTTTGCCTTGGTCAGTCCGATCAGTCCATCAATCGGCGCCATGATCCGTGTGTAGCTCAGCTCTATCTCGGCCAGATCGACACCTGCCTCGGAAGCCCGCACGCCTGCGCGGGCCGCAGCCTCCTGCGCAACCGCGGCATCCAGGTCCTGCTCACTGACCGCTTTCATCTCGGCCAGCGGCCGAATTCGATTCAGGTCCGCTGCAGATTTAGCCAGCGATGTCTGCGCTGCTGCAAGCATACTCTGGGCCTCGACGAGCATGGCCTTGAACGGCTGCGGGTCGATCGTATACAGCAAGTCGCCCTTCTTGACGAAGCGACCCTCCTGAAAATTCATTGTTTCCAGAAAGCCCTCAACACGCGCACGGATCGGCACATCCTGCGTACCCAGCGTGCTACCGACCATCTCAATGGTCAGCGGCACATCACGACGCTCGGCCTTGACGACCTCGACTGGCAGCAGCGGCGGCGCAGTCTGTTCAGTCGGACTACCGCATCCGCTCATACCAATGAACAGGCACGTTAATAATATATTGGCTACGAAACCTCGGGTCTCAGTCAATGAGCGGAAAATCCGCATGCGAACCTCTCCTGGTCGGTGTACCGTATTGGTCTTATTAATTTCGGGTACGCCCCGATGCATGATGTGTAGATCATATAACAGCTGTAGGGAAATTCGGCTTTTTCTCCGGTTAATACTTGGCCTGTTGCCTGGATTCCGGCACTGGCACAATGAACTGCTCTGTTGGCGGGAAACTAATGCAGGAATCCGGCATGAGTAACTGGCTACCCGTATTGATCGCACTTGCGGCCACTGCCTGGGCCCTCTTCGGCCTCTGGGCAGCCGGTCATGCTCTGCTTTATAAGCGTGATCCACGTTCCGCGCTGGGATGGTTGGCCGTCTGCCGGCTGATGCCTTACGTTGGCCCCTTGATATACGTGCTATTTGGCATCAACCGGATCGGGCGGCATGCAAATCAGGCTGGCCGATTTCCGGCATCGGCCTATTCCCGGGCACCGTCCGGCGATCAACTTGAAACCGAATTATCTTCTAGGGATGATCACTTCATCCGCATCTCCAGCCAGGTAGCGCACCGACCGATGGTCGAGGGAAATCAGGTTGAGACTTACTTTAAAGGAGAAGATGCCTACGCCGAGATGCTGGCAGCAATCCAGCGCGCCGAGCAGCGCGTTTACCTTGCGAGCTATATTTTCAAGACCGACAAAACCGGAAAACAGTTCATCAAGGTATTGCAGGATGCCACCGAACGTGGCGTCGAGGTCCGCGTATTGATCGACGGTGCCGGTGAATTGTATTCACTGCCGCGCGTGACGCGCCTGCTGGAACGAGCCGGAGTTCGTCAGGCACGATTTATTCCGTTACGCCTGATCCCGCCATCACTGCATCTGAATATGCGCAATCACCGCAAACTACTCATCGTTGACGGTACAACAAGCTTTACCGGCGGCATGAATATCGGTGACCACCATATTGCTGACCGACATGGCAAGACACCCGTCGTCGATATGCATTTTCGCCTGACCGGGCCCGTCATCACACAACTCGAGCAGGCCTTCACCGAAGACTGGCATTTTGCCACCGACCAGCACGTACCTGTTTCTGACACTGATCCGGCCAAAGAATCAAGTGCCACGTCTACGGGACCGGCGGCATGCCGGGTCATCACGGATGGTCCTGACGATGATCTGGGCAAACTTGGTCTGGTCATGCAGACCGCTATTTCAGCTGCGCAACAATCCGTACGTATCATGACACCATATTTTCTGCCGACGACAGAAATGATTGCAGCAATCAAATCCGCCTCACTACGCGGTGTGGTCGTCGACATTATCCTGCCGGCAAAAAGCAACCTACGCTATGTGGACTGGGCGACACGCAATCTACTTTGGGAAATTCTCAGGTGGAACGTCAATGTTTATTACCAGCCGCCACCCTTCGCTCATTCAAAATTATTCATTATTGATGAGCATTACGCACAAATCGGCTCAGCTAATATTGATCCACGCAGCCTGCGACTTAATTTCGAGATCGCCGTTGAAGTTCTCAACGACGAATTTGCCCTTCAATTGTCGCGGCACTGCACAGAGGTTATCAGCCACTCCCGCCGGGTAACTTTGCAGGAAGTCGACAGCCGCAGTCATCCAATTCGGATTCGCGATTCAATCGCATGGTTATTCTCACCGTATCTATAACATGGTCAATAATGTCCCTTGCAAGCTCAGCTGAAGTGATTAGGCTATTGGTGTGAAAACAAACTTTAACTGGCAGGATCCGCTGCTGATCGAAGACCAGCTAACAGACGATGAACGCAGCGTCCGCGATGCGGTGAGCCGCTATTGTCACGACAAGCTGATGCCGCGTGTACAGCAGGGATTTCGCGATAACTATTTTGATCGCAACATTCTTGCCGAAGCAGGTGAACTCGGGCTGCTCGGTATGACGATCGACGGTTACGGCTGCCCCGGACTCAGTCATGTTTGCTATGGACTGGCCGCACGCGAAGTCGAAAGGGTGGACAGCGGCTATCGCTCAGCTATAAGCGTGCAATCGAGTCTCGTCATGTATCCGATCCATGCTTTCGGCTCCGATGAGCAACGGGCGAAGTACCTGCCCCGTCTCGCCAGTGGCGAAACAGTCGGCTGTTATGGCCTGACGGAACCGGACCACGGTTCCGACCCAGGCGGTATGACGACCCGGGCCCGATCCGTGGATGGGGGCTTTCTTTTAAGCGGGACAAAGACATGGATTACACACGCGCCCATCGCCGATGTATTCATCATATGGGCCAGGAACGATGCCGACAAAATTAACGGCTTCATCCTCGATAAGGATATGAAGGGTCTGAGTACAACGGAAATTGAGGGTAAGTTCGCCTTGCGCGCCTCAATCACCGGAGAGATCGTCATGGATGACGTCTTTGTCCCGGAAGAAAATCTTTTGCCCAGTGCACACGGCCTGAAAGCACCATTTGAATGCATGAATCGTGCCCGCTACGGTATCGCATGGGGCGTGATGGGTGCCGCCGAGTTTTGCTGGCATGCGGCTCGCAACTATGCGCTGGAACGCCACCAGTTCGGCCGACCGCTCGCCGCTACTCAATTAGTACAAATGAAGCTGGCGGATATGCAAACTGATATAACGCTCGGATTACAGGGCTGCCTGCGTCTCGGCCGGATGATCGATGCCGGCAAAATGTCCCCAGAGTCAATCTCGCTGATGAAGCGCAACAATTGTACCAAGGCGCTTGATATCGCACGGATGGCCCGTGACATTCACGGTGGCAACGGCATATCCGATGAATATCATGTGATTCGACATGTCATGAACTTGGAAGCCGTTAATACTTACGAAGGTACACACGATATTCACACCTTAATTCTTGGCCGTGCACAGACCGGCATACAGGCATTCTCAGCATGAACGGAATCAGCAAAGATATTGCCGACCTACGGCGCGAATACAGCATCAAGCCGTTGCACAAAGCAGACCTTGATACGAATCCATTTAAACAATTCGATACCTGGTTTGAGGAAGCCCTGCAGGCTGAATCGATGGACCCCAACGCGATGAGTATCGCGACAACAGCGACAAGTGGCCAACCATCAATCCGGACCGTGCTACTGAAGTACTTCGATGAGGATGGTTTCGTTTTCTATACCAACCTTGGCAGCCGCAAGGCCGGTGAAATCGAAGCGAACAACCGCGTGGCACTATTGTTCTATTGGCACGAACTGCACCGGCAGGTAAAAATAGTTGGTAAGGCGGAACGAATCAATGCCGCCGATAACATACGCTACTTCATGCGGCGTCCACGCGACAGCCAGATCGGCGCCTGGGTTTCTCAACAGAGCAGTATCATCTCGTCACGCTCGATACTCGAAAACAAGTTTGCCGAGATGAAACAAAAGTTCGCCCATGGCGAAATTCCGTTGCCTTCTTTCTGGGGTGGCTACCGCGTCGTTCCGGCCAGCATTGAATTCTGGCAAGGGCGGGAAAACCGACTGCATGACCGATTCATGTTCACAGCAGGTGAATCCGACTGGGACATTGAGCGCCTCGCACCCTGATTTTCAGCCGGCTGCCCCGCCCGTTACCCCATCTGCCACAATCTGCGTAACGTGATCGGCAAAACCTTTGCCGACTTCCGCATAGTAGTTGAAGGTCGCATGAATACCAGCTGCCTCCAGCGCTGCACGTTCGTCCTCGTGCTTGGCTACAGCGCCAATAATCCCGCTGTAACCCAGTTCATTAAGCATCTTCACGGCCAACAAAGAATCCTCGTGCGTCGGTAGCGCAAGCATGATCAACTCAACGCGATCAGCCGTCATGCGCCGCCAGAATTCGAGTTCCTCCGCATCACCGGGGATGATTTTAAAGCCCTGTCTCTCTAACTCAGCTGCCCTGACCCGGTCGACATCAACACCAAGCACTTCATCACCATGCAGTTCACGCATCGCGTTGTAAGCGCCACGTCCAACCCGGCCCATGCCAACGACAAGCACCTTCGCAGCGCCGCAGCCCGATACCTCGTCTCCCGACAGGACGCGCGGTGATTCAAATCGACCAATGCGATCCGCCACATGCGTATATAGTTCGTGTGCTCGTGCATTCAAAATTGATGCAATAACGAAACTCAACGCTAGTCCAATCGCAATATAGACCACCCAGTTTTGATCGATCCAGCCAACCTTCGCACCCTCGGCGGCAACGATCAGGCCAAATTCACTAAAGCTGGCCAGGCCCAGCATGGCAAGAAATGCCGAGCGAATGCGTAACCGCAAGCGGGTCATCAGCCATATAAACAACAACATTTTAAACGGTAACAAGACAGCGACAAGGCCGATAATTACCAGCGCCGCACGAGGTTCAGGCAACCCGTTCATGCCGATGGACAAAAAGAATCCGAGCAGAAAAAGATCCTTGAAGCTCATTAGTGAACGACTTAACTCGGCCGACTTGGGATGAGCGCTCAGCAAAACACCGAATGTCAGTGCGCCAAGGCCATCCTTCATACCAACAATATCGAATAACTCACCGCCGGCGACAGCCGCCGCAAGCCCAAACAACACCAGCACCTCACCATAACCACTATGCTCTATCGCCCAATTCAGGATGGGGCGGAACCACGGCAGCAGTAGCAGGCCAAGTGCCCAGGGAGACGGCAGCGATTGATTTGCAGCCATCAGAAAAATAACGGCAATCAAGTCCTGAATGATCAATACACCGATCGCGACCTGGCCGTGGCGGGTTTTCAACTCACTGCGTTCTTCGAGAATCTTTACAGCGAAAACCGTACTGCTGAAACTCAGCGCAAATCCAATGGTCGCCGCACCTCCCGGGCTCAAGCCGGCAAACATCGTCAACCCAAACAATCCAAGCAGCAGCAGCAACCCGCTGATCACCGTGATGCTCAGCACCATATGAACGCTTGCCGTACCCCAGACCTCGGGCTCCATGAGATCACTGAGGCGTAGCTTCAAACCAATGGTGAACAACAACAGGATAATACCGATATCAGCTACGGCATTGAGCAATGCACCGCCCTGCTCGCCGAACCCGTGCAACACAAAACCGGCCGCAAGAAACCCAACCAGCGGCGGCAAGCGAAATTGCTGGGCAACAAAGCCGCAAATCAGCGCTATTAACAACCAGAGCGGATCCATACTCTTTACACTCCCCCGGCACCCATACACCGACTCACCACATATACTTTTTTATAGGTAACTCAATAAGTTACTAATTTCCCACAACCAACTGCAGAGACTTTTGCCTACCATTTCGCACTAATATCCTGATGCTTGCATATTTCTCCCGGGGCCGTATCTTAGTTCATGCAGGCAAACAACCAGAATAATAAAAGGAAACAAGAACATGGCGACTGGTACCGTAAAGTGGTTTAACGAATCCAAGGGTTTTGGCTTCATCGTACCGACTGAGGGAGGTGATGATATCTTCGTTCACTGCTCAGCCATTGATGGCGACAAGCTACTCGAAGGACAGACCGTCAGCTACGAGGCTGAAACAGGTCCAAAAGGATTGCAGGCCTCAAAAGTGACCGTCGCAAACTAACCAACTCCAAGTCCACCAATGCGCTTGCTGCCTTTTGACAGCAACGTAAAATCCAGATCAAACCAGCAAACATGGCGGCTAAGCCGTGCATGCCCCTGTTTATGCCCGGAACCTGCGCAGTTCACGGAAAATACCTGCCCAATAGCCTAGTCTGATGTAAATGTAATGTGAGAAATCGGCCCAGTCATTATGGCTAAGAGACCATTCATTCGCTCGTTGCGTCAACTGATTCTGTTGACGGTACTGGTAATTATTGCCGGCAGCAGCTACCTGAGCAAAGTCCGCTCAACCAGCTGGGAAGAACCGTTATGGGTGACTCTCTATCCGATTGCCGCAGATAGCCAGCAGGCAACCAAAGACTATATAGAAGCCCTGTCAGTGAAAAAGTTTATCGCTATCGAGCGGTTTATGGAGCATGAAACCAGCCGTTACGGTGTCGCTATTAACCGGCCGATACGCATTGACGTCGGCCTTCCGGTCGCTGAACAGCCGCCGGCACCACCAGTGAGCCGCAACCCGTTTGCCGTTGCACTGTGGAGCATTCAGTTACGTTGGTGGGCCTGGCAGGCAACTAAAAATCAGCCGGGTGCCACACCTGACATTCGTCTGTTCCTTGTCTATCATGATCCAAAGATTCGTTCTCAGGTACCACACTCTCTCGGGATGCAAAAAGGCATGCTGGGTGTCGTACATGCATTTGCCGACCGCCATATGCAAAAACAAAATAACGTCATTATCACGCATGAAATGCTGCACACACTCGGGGCCACAGATAAATACTCGTTTGACAGCAACCAACCGTTATTTCCTGTCGGCTATGCGGAGCCAGAAAATACTAAAAGATACCCGCAGCGGTATGCGGAAATCATGGGAGGACGAATCCCATTGTCAGCCAATGAGGCAATCATGCCTGACAGCCTGCGGGAGGTCCGCATCGGCGGATATACCGCACTTGAAATCCGCTGGATCGAGGCGTTCAAAAAAGAACCCGTCACACTCACAGGAGCAGACGGGAAAGTGGCTGCCAAATAGAAATTATTCTTGTCGTGGTCTGTCGAGTGGGGGTAGACGACGGACATAAAGAATCATAGTCCCGCAATGGCTCACAATATGAGCCCGCAGCAAAGGCTCATCAATCGTATTAAGACCCGGCCAGTGAGCAACAGAGCCAATCTGACCTACTCCGAGAGTCACTGAAGAAATAATCCTGACCAATTACAGCCAGTAATGTGGCTGCGCCTGGCAGAAAACAAGTAGCATACCCGCCCATGACACTCGTGCGCTTTGATGAAATCTCACTCGAATTCGGTGACCAACCGCTGCTGGTCAATGCCAGCCTGACAATTGAGTCGGGGGAACGTGTGTGCCTGATCGGGCGCAATGGATCAGGCAAGACCACCTTGCTGCGCCTGATCACCGGTGAGGTACAGCCGGATAATGGCAATATTGAACTCAAAAATGACCTGCGCATCAGCCAGCTCAACCAGAATCTACCCGAGACACTGAACCTGACAACACGTGAATATGTCGCCGAAGGCCTTGCATCGATACAGGGTTGGCTGGATGAATTTGAGCGCCTGTCAAAAGATCATCCAGATAAACATCAACTGCGCGAGATTGCAAAACTCCAGCAGAAAATCGAGAGTGCAGATGGCTGGAATATCGAGCAACGCATCGAAACCATCCTCTCCGAGCTCCAGATTCCGGCTAACAAGTATCTGTCAGAGTTATCCGGCGGCTGGCGGCGGCGCGTTGCACTGGCGAAGGCACTGGTCAGCAAACCGGAGTTGCTGCTGCTTGATGAGCCAACAAATCATCTTGATCTAACCACAATCCGGTGGCTTGAAAATACTGTATTTTCTTACTCAGGCAGCATTGTATTCGTCACACATGACCGCGCGTTTCTGCAACGCCTTGCGACCCGCATTATAGAAATTGATCGCGGCATACTTATTAGCTGGCCTGGAAACTACGCAAATTTTCTACGCCGCAAGGAAAAATCGCTGGAAGACGAAGATCGTGAGAACCGCCTGTTTGATAAAAGGCTTGCCGACGAAGAAGTGTGGATCAGACAAGGCATCAAGGCCCGGCGCACTCGTAATGAGGGCCGTGTAAGGGCACTAATGAGCTTGCGCAATCAAGCCGAAAGCCGCATTGCCCGACCCAGGGATGCAAAAATCAGCATCGAGGAAGGTGAGCGGTCCGGCCGCAAAGTTATTCGCCTGCGCAACGTAACTCACCGTTACACGGACGAGCCTTTGATCGAAGACCTGTCATTGAAGATCATGCGTGGTGATCGAATCGGGCTAATCGGGAACAACGGTGTCGGCAAGAGTACACTGCTAAATATCATCCTCGGCAAGATCACACCGCAACAAGGTACGGTCAAACAAGGCACAAATCTCGAGATAGGATACTTCGACCAAACGCGTCGAGATCTCGATCTTAACAAAACAATTGCGGACAATATTGGCGGCGGCAAAGATTACATCCGCATCAACGGCAAAGAACGTCATGTAATCGGCTATCTGACCGGATTTTTATTTAGTGCAAAGCGGGCCATGACACCAGTACGGGCTTTATCCGGTGGAGAACGCAACCGCGTTATTCTGGCCAAGCTGTTCACCCGTCCGACTAATCTTCTGATTCTCGACGAACCGACCAACGATCTCGATATCGAGACACTCGAGGTACTCGAACAGAAACTCATTGAGTACGACGGTACGTTAATTGTCGTCAGCCATGACCGTGAGTTTCTCGACAATGCGGTGAGCAGCATCCTTGTATTTGAGGCCGACGGGGCGATTTGCCAGTATGTCGGCGGCTACGGCGACTGGGAACGGCGTGGCCGGGAATTGGCCAACACAGACAGCCCCAACAAATCGGTTGCCAGATCTGCAAAGAGCGCTCAACCGGAAGTGGTGAAGAACAGAATTAAGCTCACCTTTAAAGAAAAACGTGAACTTGATGGCCTTGCTACGCGCATTGAGTCACTGGAGTCTCAGTGCCAGGCTATGCAGGAGCAGGTCGCGTCCCCGGAATTTTATGGCCAGCCGCACGAAGTCACCCAGAAAATTCTTAGCCAACTAAAATCATTGTCAGAAGAGCTTGAAACTGCAGTTGAACGCTGGGGGAAGCTAGAAGAAAGGCAGGTACAGCAACGATTATGATGCATTACAGCATCATTTTGCCGAGTTTCACTGAAATCGGTATAATGCGCAGTCGTTTTTTCAATTCAGGTGCCTCACACTCCAGCATCGTCGGTACCACACATAACGATAACCCTGCTCGGCATCGGCCGGTTTCTGAATTAGAAACGGACTCTCGACGAACGGTCAGTCATACAACTTCGCCAGAAAATATATCTCCAAGAAAAAAAATTCCAGAGAATATTTCCAGAAAAAAGGATTAAAGGTAAAATAATATGCCATCAGCAATAGCAACAGAAGCCAAACAGGCTCTGACCGAACAATACGAGCTTAAAAATATTGAAAAGGCCAAAGCACCGGATGGTGGCACAGGCACAGGCTGGTTTAGTTACACTATTATTCAGGGTCAAAACACCATCACCGGTTATCGTCAGGGCTCGCAACGCGCAGTAACCCAAGCGGTCAAGGATATAGTTCTTGAATTGAACGAACGACGTGTAGGTAAACGTGGTCGTGTACATCTTACGCCATCACGAAAACAGCAAAAAAAATAACCTAACCTTCTGCAAGGCTTCATTTGAAAACTACAAAACTTGTGCTGGTAACACTGCTTGGTCTGGCCATAATCGGTCCGGCTTTTGGCGCACGCGATACGCTCCGCTGCGGCAGCAAAATCATTACGACCGGTATGATGATTGATGAAGTCCTGAAGCATTGCGGCGAACCAAAATCTCAGGATACCGAAGAAATACCTGTGCGTAGCGGCAATCGTGTGACAGGCATAACTAAAATTCACACTTGGGTTTACCAGAGATCCGGAGGCAATCCGGCATCACTGACATTTGATCAAGACAAACTGGTTAGCATCAAGTACCAGTAAGTAACACCAGGGTTAGCGCTGCTGCTGCCGGCAACGCCTGCACAAAAAGTATCTTTCGGCCTACAGTCAATCCGCCAAAAACACCTGCAAGCACGATACAGCCCAGAAAAAATATCTTGATTGAGTTACCTGCTGTGCCCAGGCTTAATCCCCAAACCAGCCCGGCTGCCAGAAACCCGTTATACAGCCCCTGATTCATTGCCAATATTTTTGATGCGCTGGCCGCTTCCTGAGTATGACCAAAAGTTCGTAACCCAAATGGTTTATCCCAGAGAAATATTTCAAGAATAAGAAAGTAGGCATGAAGAAAGGCCACCAGTCCAACCAGAATATTCGCTATAAATGCCATGCTATATCCACCTGTTATTTATCAAGGGCATCTTCATTGATCCCACTTCTGTCGTAGTCCATGCTACTACTGTTTACTGCCAGAACTAAATCACCCTGACGAGATTCTCATGTTTCCCATTCGAGATGATAATCCTCATTTCCTGACACCCTACGTAACCTATGCAATTATCGGCATAAATATCCTTGTCTGGGTATTACTACAAGGCTTGGGAAGCGAGCCAACACTCAGCAAGTCCCTTTGTACACTCGGATTGATTCCCGGCGACCTGCTCAATACTGTACCGACTGGAACCCGCTTCCAGATCAGTCAAAACATGTGGTGCGTGATCACCGGTGACGGTGGCTGGTACACAATTATAACCTCGATGTTTATGCATGGCGGCTGGTTACACCTGATAGGAAACATGTGGTTCATGTGGATTTTCGGCAATAACGTTGAAGACTCTATGGGCCATTTTCGCTTCATCGTTTTCTACCTGTTATGCGGTACCGCAGCCGCAGTGCTCCAGATTGTATCGAACACCGAGTCGGCCATACCAATGATTGGAGCATCTGGTGCAATTGGTGGTGTCATGGGGGCTTACGTACTCCTCTACCCACGTGTGCATGTACACATGTTTATATTTCTCGGCTTTTTCGTTACAACATTTGCCGTACCGGCGGTATTCATGCTCGGGTACTGGTTCTTGTTGCAACTCATCGGTGGAATTGGCTCAATAGGCGCACATGGCGGCGGCACGGCTTTCTGGGCACATATTGGCGGTTTTGCTGCTGGTGCCATACTGGTACTTTTATTTAAAGACGAGAAACTTGTTGCACGTCATCCGTATCACGGCTGGAATCCACGCCAGTCCCCGACTCAGAACTGGCGGCGCATCAAGTAACCCAATCGGGTTGGCGGCAAATTGATGCATAAACTCCAGCTCGAATACTACATAATATGAATTATGGTATTCGGCCTGTGAACAGGCTATCTTTCTACGCTAATGAAAACCAAGGCTCCATTCTGCCGAGACCCCTTTCGATATATTTCCACAAGATTTCAGGAGGCAGCCCCGTGGGCAGCAAACTATCATTAATTTTTCCACTCCTTATTTGCATTCTGTTGACAGCATGTGGATCACCCGAAGAGCGTGCGGCCAACTACCTTGCACAGGCCGAAGCTCTATATGAAGAGGAGGACTACGTTACGGCCCGAATCGAGGCACTGAACGCAGCACAGATCGAACCACGCAATGCTGATGTTCGCTTCCTGCTCGCCAAAATTGAAGAACACGAACAGGAATTCCGCAAGGCCATAGGGCATCTGCAAGTTGCTATCGATGCCGACCCGAATCATCTTGAATCCCGTATCAAACTTGGCAACTACTATGTTCTCGCCAAGTCTGCTGAGCTTGCATCTGAACAGGCGAACGCCGCGATAGAACTCGCACCCAGCAATTCAGAGGTCCGCCTGCTGCTGGCACGTGTTCACCTCCTGAACAATGACCTTGATGCAGCGGAAAAATTAGTCGATGCCACGCTTGCCAGTGATCCACAGCTTATAGATGCGATCGTATTCAAAGCCGGCGTGGACATGACAAATGGCAAAACCGATGCCGCATTACAATTTGTCCAGGAAAGTATCGAGACAGCAGATGAAGAAGGCGTCAAGCGACTCCGACAATTCCGCATCCTGTTGCTGCGTGCAGCTGAACGCTACGATGCAATAGAAGCAGACCTCAAGGTACTGGTTGCTGACTACCCGGAAGAAGAAAGCTTTCCACTGGCACTTGCCCAGCTGTATGTTTCGCAGGAACGTATTGATGAAGCTGAAACAATCTATCAAGACTATGTTGAAAAGGACCCTCAGGATATACAACGTCGGATTGCATTTGTCCGCTTCATGGGTACCCAGCACGGCCTGGAAACTGCGGAAAACACTTTACTGGGATATGTCACTGATCTCCCTGAATCGATGCAGCTTCAGTTGGCCCTCGGCCGGCTTTACCAAGACAACGATAAACAGGATGAAGCACTCGCAACCTATGAGAAAGTTGCAACCGCCGAGCCAAAATCAATTTATGGCCTTGCTGCCCGCAACCAGACCGCCCTGATCAGACTCCAACAGAACAAGCCGGAAGAAGCTCAGGCGATTGTCACCGCCATACTTACCGATGAGCCGGATAATGCAGATGCATTGATGGTTCGTGCTGCATTTTCTTATTCAGAAAAAAAGTTCGCCGATGCCGTCATAGATCTGCGCACAATTCTGCGCGAGCATCCTGAATCTCAGCGCGCACTGCTACTGCTGGCACGCTCACACAATGCTGGAAATAACCGGGAACTGGCTCAGGATGCCTATCGTCGTCTGATCGAAGTGAACCCCACTCACCCGTTTGCCTCATCGGAGCTAGCCGATATGCTCGCACGGAGCGGTGACGTACCGATGGCAGAAGAAGTTTTGCGCAAACAGCTCGCAGCGGTTCCAGAGGATCGTCAGGCGGCTTCCAATCTCATCCAGGCTCTGCTGCTGCAAGGTGATGTTGAGGGTGCCGAGACGCAGGCACGAACAATGCTGGATCTCGACGATGAAACCGGTTTGGCTGAATTTCAACTCGGCAGAGTATTACAGGCCAAAAATTCCAGCCAGGAGGCCATCGATGCCTACATAGCTGCGCTGGAAAAAAATCCTGAGGCACCCGAACCATTACAGGGACTCGTCACGGTTCTCGTTAATGAAGACCGAAGCGACGAAGCAGTCACCTATCTTCACAATCATCTTGATCAATACCCAACGCAACTAGTACCGCGCCTGCTGCTGGCTGCTATTTTTGGTCAACAGGGAAATGTTGCGGCGGCAGCAGAACTGTACGAAGAAATTATTACATTACAGCCAAATGCGACAAGAGCCTATGCATCACTGGCTTCCCTGTATCCGAATAACCCAACAATGCGTCGTGAAGTATATCTGCGTGGCGTTGCCGCAAATCCAAAAGAAATGGCACTGAACCTGCTGTTGGCAAGCGAATATGAGCGAGCTGGCGAGATCGAAGCTGCATTCAAATTATATGAGAATCTGCTGGCAGATAATGCAAATAATGCGATTGCAGTTAATAACCTGGCTGCACTACTGCTCGACCATCGCTCAGACCCTGAAAGCCATGCACGTGCGCTCGAACTAGCTAAACCATTTGAGAATAACGAACAAGCCGCGTTCCTCGATACGCTTGGCTGGGCCTATTATCGTAACGAGGACTTTGGAAATGCAGTCCGCGTGCTTGAGGCTGCAGTCGCTGCAGATGATAAAATTGGGCTGCTCCATTATCACCTGGGCATGGCACTCGTTAAACTGGGTATGCCAAAACGTGGTCGGGATGCACTCGAAATATCATTGAGCCTGGCAGAAGATGAATTTACCGGTATTGATGAAGCACGCACCACACTTGAACAACTCAAGCTCTAATCAGCCCGACAATGGCTAACATGCAAAATTTGCCAATCAAGGTCTGCATCAGGCACCAGTGCATTTAACTCATCAGCCGAATCAAGACTATCCTGCTGATCAGGCACAATAGTCTGCGGCAGTGGCACCTGTGCAGGCCAGTTAGTTAGTTACTCATCCCTCTTCCAAACCTGCTTAGCGCTATAACTACTTTTCCACAGCCAGGTATCGGTATAAAGAATCCGGTCCGGCACAATCTTCACCACCTGACGCTCAAATGGCTTGCTTGCATCCATGCCCAGATCACTCACCCATTCATGCCAGCGAAATACTTTCATACCATTCTCCCAGCCCGGCGCATGCGGCTCAATAACCTCAGCATTGCCAAATACCTGTACCCCACGAGCCGATTGCCAACCATGATACGGATGATGGACGGCCCAGGAGATGCGCGAATCGCGTTGCATTGCTTTGAGTTTTGGCGTGCCAGGGTCAGGCAGAATATAAATATTCAGCCCCTCGGCATAATATTCAATTGGACTTGCCATTGGGCCGTTCTTGCCAATTGTCGACAGCACGCACATATTTAGCGAGCTGATCAACTGACAAATCCGATCTTCTAGTTGATCGCGTGGCAATATTTTGTCGGGCCACGGCGGCTCGACCCACGGGAATGCATGGCTCATTGGTGTTCTCCACGTTATTGTTAGCTTACGCATACTAATATATGCCAAACCCGGTGACCGTATCCGCTGCACAGGAGAATCAAGACCATGCCCAAATCATTTATACCTCCACAGCGTACGCTGATGGGCCCCGGCCCGTCTGACGTCCCCAAGCGCGTACTTGCGGCACTGGCCCGCCCGACCATCGGTCATCTGGACCCTGCTTTTATCACCATGATGGATGAGTTAAAGGGTCT
>Ga0233413_10000714_pt1 | contig 15575 bp, 12 predicted proteins | sample Na_anoxic_6_MG_FD_189019 | JGI IMG/M metagenome (GOLD analysis project Ga0233413, IMG submission 189019) | Seawater microbial communities from Saanich Inlet, British Columbia, Canada - Na_anoxic_6_MG | ecosystem: Environmental > Aquatic > Marine > Inlet | place: Canada: British Columbia... | reverse complement strand
GCATCCTAGCCGACGACGTATTGGGGGAGACCAGCGTACCCCTGGATGCGATCAGGCCCCCGCTGGCCACCCGGGGGGGTATCAAAGAGGAATTCGTCCAGGGGGTGACCAAGGACATGCTGATCATCCTGAACCTGGAGGCGCTGATGAGCGACGAGCGGATAATCATCCACGAGGAAGTAGCATAAAATGGCGTTTACGTACTTTTTCCGAGACAGGCAAACTTTAGACCTGATCGTCCAGCACGCACTTCCCGATCTCAAGCGGCGCAGGTACATCAACGTTTGGGACGCCGGGTGCGCTATGGGGCCGGAGCCTTACTCCATCGCCATCATCTTCAGGGAGAACATGGGGCCTTTCCTCTTCCGGAACGTGAGAATATACGCCACCGACATTGACGAGAGTGATCGGTTCGGCGTGATCATTGACCTTGGCGTCTATCCTGAGGAGCAAGTCAAGCGCATCCCAGCAGAATTCCTGAACAGGTACTTCTCGCGGAACGGTGAAAAGGATCGTTTCCAGATCAGCGACGAGATCAGGAAGGCGGTCATTTTTCAACGACACGACCTCTTGTCGCTCAAACCCATCAGAGAGGAATTTGGGCTGATCGTGTGTAAGAACGTGCTGCTCCACCTGCCACATGAGGGGCGAGTCAAGGTGATCAAAATGTTCCACCACGCGCTCTCCCAGGGAGGCTATTTCGTCACCGAGCAGACGCAGAAAATGCCGCCGGAGACGGAGCACCTTTTTCGACAGGTGACCAACGCCGGGCAGTTGTTCCAGAAGGTGTAAATTGGCGGTCGCCGATGAGGATTACGAACTTGACGCAAAGACTTCCGAAGTTTCCACATAATGAATCGTTAGGCAATCCCAATCACTATGGACTTGCTGGGGATGACGCAAAATGCAACCTAAACTTCGGAAGTCTGGATATCTCCCCATGAAGATCTCAAACCTGACCACTCCCAGAAGCAAGGTCTATACCTGTAATGTCTACCTCATCCGAGGAGATTGGAACCGCATTGAGGATGTTAACACACTGATAGATGTGGGCAACGACCCGGCGGTGATTGACAGGATCAGGGCCACGCCGACGGGGGTGGGCAAGAAGCCAATCGAGCAGGTGATTTTGACCCACGGGCACTTCGACCACGCCGCTCTCTTGCCGGCCATCCGGGAGGCTTTTAACCCGGTGGTGTACGCCCACTCGACGTTTGTGGAGGCGGATCGCATCCTGGAGGACTGGCAGACGTTGCGCTGCGGCGACAGGAAGTTCGAAGTCATTCACACCCCAGGCCACAGCAGCGATTCGATCTGTCTCTACTGCCAGGAGGATGGCGCCCTGTTCGTGGGGGACTCGCCCGTTATCATCACATCTACCGACGGTTCCTACGAAGAGAATTTCGTCCGCGCCCTGGAGCGGATCTGCCAAAAGGACGTGAGGGCCATCTACTTTGGGCACGGAGATCCCTTACTCAACGACTGTAACGCCCGATTGCGCTCCTCGCTGAAGAACGTCAGGGAAGACCTGGGACGGAGTGGGTAAGTGAAAATAGTTTTCCACCAGGACTTCAACCTCGCAAATTACGCCGCCAACGGCGCATCAGCGCCAGGCCGCATGGAGGCTATTATGACGGCGCTGGCACAAGAAGGCCATTACGAAGTCGTCTCACCTGGGTCAGCGTCATCCAAGGATTTGGCGCGCGCACATTTCCAAACTCATATAGCCAGCGTCGCCAAAGACACCAGGTTGTTCAAAATGGCTTCATTGGCTGCTGGTGGCGCTATACTAGCGTCGGAAATCGCTTTCAAAGGAGAGCCTGCGTTTGCCTGTATCCGGCCGCCAGGCCATCACGCCTCAAGGAACTCCAGTTGGGGATATTGCGCCTTCTGCAACCTGGGTATCGCCCTCCTGAAATTAAAAGAGGCGGGACTGATAGAAAGCGCGTTTGTGTTGGATTTTGATGCCCATACAGGAGACGGAAACATTGACGTGCTGTCAGAGTGGGGGGAGGCCAGAATCCTGAATCCCATGGCCGACAACCACAAGGACTACCTCAAGGTGATAGAGGATTATGTCTCTAACATCCAGCCTGTTGACATAGTTGCGGCATCGGCCGGGTTTGACTCCTACGAAAAAGACGTCGGGAAAAAATTGACGACTTTTGACTTTTATCTCCTGGGCAGGCTCTTGAAGAAACTGGCCAAAAGAATGGGCCATCAGCGGCGCTTTGCTATTTTAGAGGGCGGCTATTACCTGCCCGACCTGGGCAAAAACGTGCTCGCCTTCTGCCAGGGGTTTGAGTGAGCGAATGGGCGAATGGGCGAATCAGGGAAGGTATGAATCAGAGAGGGGACATGCCAGCAAAACTAACTTTCAAGCTGCTACCACACGACCAGCAGCCCTCGGACTATGACTGGCTGAACATTGACCGTGGCTCTGTTCGAGTGGGCAAGGTCAGGGGCCTGATTGACGGCCAGCAGTTGACGATTTGCTCGATCAACATCTTCCCTGAGTTTGAGGGACATGGCTACGCCAGAGCAACGATCGAGATGTTCAAGACGAACTTTGATACCATCATCGCAGACAGGGTGCGACCCACAGCCATTGGGTTTTGGGAGAGGATGAGTTTTGAGAGCGACAGCAATGGGAATTACGCTTGGAAAAGTGAACTGCAATGATGCCTTCACTGAAGTTCAATATCGAAAGAGGTGATGTATATGAAAAAATGGCACGGTTCAAGTTGGGCTGACATTTTCCCAATCACGAATCTCACCAATGACCGAAGGGCGCGAATTTTATCAAAACCATTTGTGTAATCTGCCCATTCGCGTCATTCGCGATTCAAAATGATGGGATTGTCAAGATTTTTTCGCCCCACGTGAACCCTGCCGAAGAAGACCCAGGACGATGTCTTATTGGCCCGCGTGACGACTAGTCGCGCCATGTAAACAATAACTACCAACAAAAAAGGAAAGGGGATATCAGAAAATGAGTATGAAGAACATGAAGCTAACGGTCAAGCTTATGCTTGGCTTCGGCGTGGTGCTGGTTCTGACGGCTGTGGTGGCTTTTATGGGCTACAACGGCCTGAACCAAGTTGCCCGCAGCGTAGACCTCGCCGACGATGCCAACCGCATGGTCAAGGACATGCTGGACTGCCGCCGGGAGGAAAAGAACTTCACCATCCGCGGGTTTACACTCTGGGGAAGTGACACCCAGAGCGCGGACCAAAAGTGCGATGCCGTCATCGCAGAATTCGAGACGCAGATCGAAGAGACGACGGCCAAACTCACCGATCAGGAGGATCTCGCCGCACTAGCACAGATCAACCAGGATCTCGCGGCCTACAAAGCGGCCTTTGACGAGTACGTGGCCGAGGAGAGAGATAAAGAAGAGCACGATGCTGATATGGTTGCGGCAGCCGGCACAGTAATCGAGGTCGTCGAAGAGATGCGTGCCGACCAGAAAGAGAAACTGAACACGGAAATAGACGCGGGCGCCGACGCCACAGCCATCAAAGACCGGCTTCAGAAGGCCGACGACGCCAACCGTCTCATCAAGTCAATGCTTGATACGCGCAGACATGAGAAGAATTACATGCTGCGCCATGAGCAGCAATACGTGGACAATGTTGAGAATGACATTGCCGCCATGCTCACGCTACTTAATGACATGAAGGTACGCTTCCAGGACGCGGCCAATGACGCCCAGGTTGATGATATCCTCACTGAGTTGCAAGCGTACCACCTGGCGTTTGAGGACTACGTGGACGCCGTTGAAACACAGTATACGCAAGAAGCAGTGATGACCGAGGTTGCCAGAACGCTAACGGATGAGGCAGAAGACATGCGAGCACACGAGAAGGAAGCCATGCTCTCCGCCGAGTCTTCCGCCACCACCATGGCCCTGGGCGCAGCCGCTATCGCGATCGTGGTCGGCATAGTCTTTGCGCTGGTGATCACCCGGTCCATCACCGGGCCAGTGGCCAGCCTGCAGCGCATCGCGGAGCAAGTCGCTAAGGGCGACGTGCAGGTTGCCGTTGATATCGAGCAGAAAGACGAGATCGGGCAGTTGGCGGACGCCTTCCGGGAGGTGACAGACGCCTTGCGAGCCAAGGCGGAAGCCGCCGAGCAGATCGCCCAGGGCAACCTGGCGATCGAGGTGCCGGTGGCCTCCGAGCTAGACACGCTGGGCAACGCCATGGTCGCCATGAAGGACAGCATCAGCGCCATGGCCGGCGACGTCAACGTGCTCGTCGAGGCGGCGGTGGCGGGCAAGCTCGACGCCCGGGCCGATGCCAGCAAGTTCGGTGGCGAATATGCCGGGATCGTCGGGGGAATCAACCAGACGCTGGACGCGGTGATCGGGCCGCTGAACGTGGCGGCCGAGTACGTGGACCGCATCAGCAAGGGCGACATCCCCGACAAGATCACCGACGAGTACCAGGGTGACTTCAACGAGATCAAGAACAACCTCAACCAGTGCATTGACGCCGTCAACCTGCTGGTCGCCGACGCCAACATGCTGGCCGAGGCTGCGGCGGAAGGCAAGCTGGACACCCGCGCCGACGCCACCAAGCACGGCGGAGACTTCGCCAGGATCGTGCAGGGGGTCAACGACACGCTGGACGCGGTGATTGGGCCGCTGAACGTGGCGGCGGAGTACGTGGATCGCATCTCCAAGGGCGACATCCCAGAGGCGATCACCGACGAGTACCAGGGCGACTTCAACGAGATCAAGAACAACCTCAACCAGCTCATTGACGCGGTAGGCATCCTCGTTGATGAAACTGGCGTTACGATAGACGCTGCCCGAGAAGGCAAGCTGGATGCGAGAGCGGATAGCGAAAAGGCGCAGGGCGTCTATCGGAAAATCCTCATAGGGATCAATGATACTCTGGATGCGATCATCGGCCCATTGAACGTGGCGGCCGAGTACGTGGACCGCATCAGCAAGGGCGACGTCCCGGAGGCGATCACCGACGAGTACCAGGGCGACTTCAACGAGATCAAGAACAATATCAATATGCTGATTGACGCTGAAAGAGAAATAGCTGGTGTAGCCCAAAAGCTTTCCATGGGAAACACCAACGTTTCAATAGAAGCAAGATCAGGTGATGACATCTTGATCCAGAGCATCCAGCAGGTAATTGCTAATAACAAGCATGACGCCGAGAGTGTTCAAGAAATGGCGCAGGGTAACCTGGACATAGAAATAAATGTTATGTCCGAGGATGATATGATGGCAAAAAGCTGCGTGGCTATCAGAGATACCCTCCATGACCTCGCCGCCGAGACTGGGATGTTGAGAGAGGCCGCGGTGGAGGGCCGGCTCGATGTCCGTGGCGACGTGAGCAGGTTCGGCGGGGACTACGCCAGTATCGTGGGAGGGATGAACGATACCCTGGAATCCCTGGTTGGTTTCCTCGACAACGTGCCCGCTCCGTTCATGATCATTGACCCCGATTTCAACGTCCGCTACCTGAACGAGGCGGGAGCGAATGTGGTTGGGAAGTCGAGTCAAGGGGCGGTCGGCGGCAAGTGCTACGATCTCTTCAATACCGACGATTGCCGCACCGACAAGTGCTCCTGTGCCCAGGCCATGAGACTCAAAGCGCAAGCCTCGTCCGAGACCCAAGCCCACGTGAACGGGAGGGTCCTGGACATCGCTTACACCGGTGTACCTGTGGTGGATCAGCAGGGCAACGTCCTCGGCGCCTTTGAGGTCGTGACCGATCAGACCGACGTCATGCAAGCGGCTCGACTGGCCCAAAAGATCGCCGATTTCCAGGTAGTGGAGGTCGCCAAGCTCCAGGAAGGCTTCGGCAGGTTGGCTGAGGGTGACCTGACAATACATCTGGAGGTGGCTGAAGGTGATGAGGATGCCGCCGAGACACGAGAATCCTTTGATACGATCGCCCAGGCTGTGAACCGCGCGGTCGAGAATCTCAATCAGGCGCTGACGGAAGTGACGGACTCGGTCGGCCAGGTGGCCGCCGCAGGCGAGCAGATCAGCGCGGCCGCTGAACAGTCTGGGAGCGCCACCCAGCAGGTCGCCAACACCATCCAGCAAGTGGCCACGGGCACGGCCCAGCAGACCGAGGGCGTGAACCAGGCCGCCGGGTCGGTGGACCAACTCTCACGGGCCATTGACGGGGTGGCGAGTGGCGCACAGGAACAGGCCGCCGCCGTCGGCAAGTCCTCCGAGATCACCACTATGATCACCGCCGCCGTTCAGCAGGTGGCGGCCAACGCCCAGGCCGGGGCCGAAGGCGCGGGCGAGGCCGCCCGTACTGCCCTCGACGGCGCTAAGACCGTCGAACAGACAGTCCAGAGCATAGAGGCCATCAGGGTCTCGTCCGAGGCCGTGGCGGAGAGGGTGCAGGAGATGAGCCAGCGCTCCGACGAGATCGGGGCCATCGTGCAGACGATAGACGACATCGCCTCCCAGACCAACCTGCTGGCGCTAAACGCGGCCATCGAGGCCGCGCGGGCCGGAGAGCACGGCAAGGGCTTCGCGGTGGTGGCCGAAGCAGTGAGAAAGCTGGCGGAGAATTCGGCTGTAGCGACCAAAGAGATCGCCAATCTGATCAAGGGCATCCAGGCGACGGCAGCCGAGGCAGTGCAGGCCATGGACGAAGGGACCGGCGAGGTGCAATCGGGCGTGGCCCGGGCCAACGAAGCAGGGCAGGCGCTGGAGAGCATCCAGCAAGCAGTCGGAGCGGTCAATCAGCAGATGGACGAGATCGCCGCTGCTGCGCAGGAGATGAACGCATCAGCGAGCGAACTGGTGACGGCGATGGACTCGGTCTCGGCAGTGGTGGAGGAGAACACCGCCGCCACGGAAGAGATGGCCGCCAGCTCGGGCGAGGTGTCGCAGGCCATTGAGAACGTGGCCAGCGTCTCCGAGGAGAACAGTGCGGCGGCGCAGGAAGTGAGCGCGGCCACGGAGGAGATGAGCGCGCAGGTGGAACAAGTGTCCGCCTCGGCTCAGTCGCTGGCTGGGATGGCGCAGGCGTTGCAGGCAGTGGTGGCACAGTTCAAACTGTCCACCGATGCGCAGGCCGCGAGCTAGTAGCAGCAGACCCTCCCGCAGACACTGCCGTCTGCGGGAGGGTCATAGACCTGGAAAGGAGTGTCTGTTATGGAACAACAACTGGTCGTCTTTGACCTGGCCAACGAGCACTACGGCGTGGACATCGGGGCCGTGGAGAGCATCATCAAGATGCAGGCCATCACTGCCGTACCCCGCGCCCCCAGCTTCGTAGAGGGGGTGACCAATCTGCGCGGCACGGTGCTGCCGGTGATAGACCTGCGCCAGCGGTTCGGGTTGCAGGCGGAAGAGGAGACCAAGGAGACCCGCATCGTCGTCGTGGAGATGGGGGGTGCGACCGTGGGGATGGTGGTGGATGGGGTGAGCGAGGTGCTGCAAGTGGCCGAGGAGGCCATTGAGCCGCCGTCGCCCATCGTGATGACCATAGACTCGACCTTCATCACCGGCATCGCCAAGGTGGATGAGCGGTTGATCATCCTGCTGGACCTGGGCAAGGTGCTCTCGAGCGAGGAGCGCGCCGACCTGCAGGCCATGCAGCAGGATCAGCAGGGGCCGGCCGGGGACTGAGCCCAGCCGAACGATCAGGTGCAACGCACTTGCTGCTCGCATAGGGGGAGTGCGTTGCACCTCAAAACCTGGAGAATGACATGGACCAAATCATTGCCATCAGCAATCAAAAAGGCGGCGTAGCCAAAACTACCACCTGCCTGTCGTTGGGCGCTTGCCTGGCCGAACTGGGCCAAAGGACGCTGGTCGTGGACCTGGATTCGCAGGCCAATCTAACTCTGGCCGCCGGGGTGGACTCCGATGACCTGGAGTGGACACTGGCCGACCTGCTGTACTCTTTCGACGAGGCGCCGCCAGCGAGGGAAGAGACGATTCAACCAACCCTGATGGAGGGACTGGACATCCTGCCCGCCGACCTACGCCTGGCCAGCATCGAACGCTTTATGTATGAGCAGGATAGCTATGAAACGATCCTGGCGCAAACCCTGGCGCCGTGGCAGGCGGAATATGACTATATCCTGTTGGATTGTCCGCCGTCGCTGGGCGCTCTCACCATAATGGCTCTGACGGCGGCCCAAATGGTGCTCGTTCCCGTTCAGTGCGAATACTACGCGGCACGGGGACTGAGTCGCTTGCTCGACATCGTCGCTGCTGTGCAGGAACGCACCAACCCGCACCTGACCTGTCACCTGGTGGCGACCCTATACGACAAACGCAATCGCATTTGCCGGAGCGTGTTGGAGCAACTCAGGGATAACTTTCCCGACATTATGCTGGATACCGTCATCGGCGTGGATACGCGCTTGCGCGAGAGCCCGGCGGTGGGTGAGCCGATCATCCTCTATGCCCCGCGCACACGGGCCAGCCAACAGTATCGCCAGTTGGCGCGCGAATTCCAGGCCAAAACGCGGGGCAGATATTAGATATTGGATATTAGGTATTACAATTGGGGAGACTGACATGAATCGAAAGAAGAAGCTGGAAGCCGGTTTGGAGGGTTTGTTTTCGACGTCGTCGAAGAAGAAGCGTGCCCGACCGCAAAAGCCGGTCGCCGCCGACGCCGAGGCCCCTGTCCCTACTGACGAGGCGGCGCCCCCTGAAGCTGAACAGACAGAGGCGGCAGTCGAGCCCGCCCCGGAACAGCCCGTAGCGGCTGTCCCCACTGACGAGGCGGCGCCCCCTGAAGCTGAACAGACAGAGGCGGCAGTCGAGCCCGCCCGGGAACAGCCCGTAGCGGCTGCCCCCGATGCCGAGGAGGCGCCCCCTGAAGTTGAACAGACAGAGGCGGCAGTCGAGCCCGCCCCGGAACAGCCTGTAGCGGCTGCCCCCGATGCCGAGGCGGCGCCCCCTGAAGTTGAACAAGCAGAGGCGGCAGTCGAGCCCGCCCCGGAACAGCCCGTAGCGGCTGCCCCCGATGCCGAGGCGGCGCCTCCTGAAGCTGAACAAGCAGAGGCGGCAGTCGAGCCCGCCCCGGAACAGCCTGTAGCGGCTGTCCCCGCTGACGAGGTCAAGGAAGCAACAACAGAGGAACCGCCGGTTGCGCCTCCATCCCAACCGGAGACCCGTTCGACGGACCGTCGTGGTGAGCCTGGCGTGCGTATTGCCACGAGTGAGCGTGAAGAGCAACTGGTCATCTTTACCCTGGGCCAGGGGCACTACGGCGTGGACATCTCCGCTGTGGAGAGCATCATCAAGATGCAGGCCATCACCGCCGTGCCCCGCGCCCCATCCTTCATCGAAGGGTTGACCAACCTGCGCGGCACGGTGCTGCCGGTGATTGATCTGCGCCGGCGGTTTGGATTGCCAGTGGAAGAGGAGACTAAAGAGGCCCGCATCGTCGTCGTTGAGATAAACGGCATGACGGTAGGGATGGTGGTGGACGGGGTGAGCGAGGTGCTGCATGTACTCGAGAAGGACATTGAGCCGCCGTCGTCCATCGTCAGCACCACGGACTCGGCCTTCATCACTGGCATCGTCAGGGTGGATGAGCGGTTGATCATCCTGCTGGACCTGGGCAGGGTGCTCTCGATCAGGGAGGGTGCCGGTCTGCAAGCCCTTTCAGCAGGCTCAAGAGGGTGATGAGGTCCCGCCGGCCGCTGGACTAGTGCACGATGGTGCAAATCCTTCGTGGGTTCATGCTCGCCAGGGATCGTCAGATCCCGTCCTTGAGCGACGCAAACCGGCTATGAAACGACGCTCCAGGCGGGGATCTGACGATCCCCTCGGAGCAAATAACTACTGATAAACTTGAATCATGCACAATTAGGAGGAAAATGAAATGGCCATTGATCGCGCAATGAAAATACTGTTAGTCGACGATTCCGGATACATCCGCAGGTCAGAAAAGAAAGCCTTGAATAAGTTGGGCTTCCAGAACATCATTGAGGTTGAAGATGGAGACGAGGCCATTGAGAAACTCCAGGCAGAAGAGGACATTAGTCTGATCATTAGCGATTGGATCATGCCCAACAAAGATGGATATGAACTCCTTCTATGGGTGCGAGCTGATGAAAGGTGTCAGGAGATACCTTTTATCATGGCCACTGCCAGGGGACAAAAGAGCCAGGTCACCAAGGCGCGTGAGGCCGGTGTGACCGACTTCATCACCAAACCCTTTGGCGCCAGCGAGCTAGAGGAGCTGATTGAACAAGTCTTCGCTTCGCAAGAGGAGGCCGAGAAGATCGCCCCAGAAGCAGCGCGCCCCCGCAAGACAGAGGCAGGCAAGCTGCTGTTGAATGTGGCCCACATTCAGATCACAGACCATTTGACTCTGGGAGTTCTAAGGCACTTGCTGGAGACGGAAAGGCTCACTTCCCAACACTTTGAACTGAAAACCGTGTGCATGCCCAGTTGGAGCCCTGTGCAGAACGCGCTGGAGAAAGGGGAAGTGGACGTGGCTTTCATCCTGGCTCCCATCGCCATGGACCTCTTCAACTTTGGCGTACCCATCAGACTGGTGCTTTTGGCGCACAAGAATGGCAGCATCTTTGTGCGGAGAAGCGAGGACAGGGATCGGGAATCCTTGCCCCAGTTTTTCAAGGGTAGGATGTTTTACATTCCTCACGAGATGTCCATCCATCACATGCTCTCCCACATGTTCCTGCGCGGGGCCGGCCTGCAACCGGGCTTCCACGGCATGGGAGACTTCGATACCTTCTTCGAAGTGGCGCCTCCCATCGCGATGCCCGAGTTTCTGGCCGCCAACCCCGAAGCCAGCGGGTTCTCGGTAGCGGAACCCCTGGGCACAAAGGCCATAGCGGAGGGCATTGCCGATCTGATGTTCCTTTCTGGCAAGCTCTGGGAAAATCACCCCTGCTGCGTGGTCGTCGTGCGAGATGAGATCATTGAGCAACACGCTGACGCCGTGCAGGAATTCGCCAATCTGCTGGTACAAGCTGGCCAGTTTATCGCTCAAAATCCAAGAACTGCCGCTACGATTGGCGTCCCATTCTTGGACCCCAACAAAACGCTGGGGCTAAAGAGCGCGGTGCTCGAAGATGTGCTCACGGAACCCGGTGGTATCAGGACAGACGATCTGTTCCCTGCCATCGAGGACTTCGACAGAATACAGCGCTACATGGTTGACGAGATGGGCATCGGTGGTCTAGTTGACCTCGGTAAGTTTGTGGACACCCGATTCGCCGAGATCGCCTGTGAGGGTACAGCCAGACAGAAGTCAGTCGTACGCGACGTATCTGGAATTATAACGGAGATCACAGACCGACGGGCCACCGTCCGCACGACGAAAAGCAGGTTGAATCTAGAAGGAAAATACCTCTTCTTTACCGTAGACGGTGGGGAATATGGGCTCAGTGTCATGGGCGTCACAGAGATCATCGAGATGCAGCCTGTAATGCCCGTTCCCCGGTCGCCGGCTTTTGTAAGAGGCATTACCAGCTTTCGGGGCAAAGTGATTCCTGTAATAGATCTCAGGCTCACGCTCGGAATGGAGGTAGGCGAACACAGCGAAGACGCCTACATCATTGTCTTGGAGGTCGCGGAAGAGACAGGCATCGCCCAGGTGGGAGTTATCGTTGATTCGGTCTCCGCCGTCGTTGACATCAAGGCTGAAGAGATCGAGGATGCAGCCTCAGTTGGAGTCGGTGTGGATGCGAGCTACATCCTCGGCCTGGTCAAAGCGGAGGAGAGGATAAAAATACTGCTCAATGAGGATCAGATGCTCGATGAGATACAATTGTCCACCGCAGCTTGAGCCGCAGCTCTGAATCCGGCAGTCAACCCACCCCAAAAACGCTGCGCAGGAGCAGGAGAATGATAGAATGACAGCGATAAGACAGGCGTATTGCCACATGATGGAATCAATGGGAGTCGAGGGGCTCGAGATTCCAATGACTGCGGTAAAGTTCTACAAGCATGGAGAGGACATTCAGGCTGGCGATAGCCGATATGCTGGCCATTCAACCACCGGTTATGCAGGGAGTCTTCTTCATACTCGCCAGCTTATGAGGATATTGACTTGATCCCTGATGTTGTGGTGCTCAGTGTGAGACCTGTGGAGCTTATACGCATCATTCAGGCATACCAGTACGAGACTGGCAAGCGCGTCGCAGCCAGCATGGGTGGGCTAAGGGTCGTAGACTCCGATCTGATTGTGCGTCCCTATCTGACTCAGGATATCAATATCTCCAGCTATTGTTTGGGAGCGAGGATCGTTGCCGGGTACGAGAGTGATCGTCTCGGCATTGGAATGCCTTTCCATATCTTTGAGGTCATCGTACAGGCGATGGCAGACTCTAAAACGGGTTTCCCTTTCCCCCTTTATCCGGGAGCAGCGGAAAGCTGAGCTCGAAAGAAACTGTTGGAGAACGCTCTTCGATTGATAGAGCGTTCGGGCAAGCAGAGGAGACGGCGAACAGAGAGGCTCGTCCGGTGATGTGCAAAACGTGATTGAGGAGATGTTATGGAAGACGTGCTGACTTTCGATATTGGAGCCGATGAACTTGATATGTTCCTCGACGAGGTCAACGACTACCTGCAGGCTATGGAGGCCGGCATTCTGCGCCTGGAGCAGGCAGCCGACATCGAGATGTTCAACGCCACCTTCCGCGCCGCCCACTCTCTCAAAGCGATGTCCGGAGCCATAGGGCATCGCCAGATGGAAGAACTAACCCACACCCTGGAAACCCTCTTCGAGCAACTGCGCGAAGACGGGCGACCCCTCTCTCCGGCAATGTCCGACGAGTTGCTGACCACCATTGATACACTAAGGATGCAGCGGGACGAAGTGGTCACACTGCAACCCTGTGGCATTGACGTGGATGCCAACCTGGCCCGCCTGGCCGCGCTGGGGGAAGATGGGGCTGGTGGGGAAGAGGAAGGGGAGAAGGAAGAGGAGAAGGAAGAGGAGAAGGAAAAAGAGAAGGAAGAAGAGAAGGAAGAAGAGAAGGAAGAAGGCCAAGATGTGCTCCTCTCTGCACAACGGTTGACGCCAGAGCAGTCGGCACAGGTGGAGGCTTACCACGAAGAAGGGCAGACGGTCCTGGAACTTGCAGTGGTTGCCGACCCCACTGGGATTGTGCCCGCCGCGCGTCTCATGCAGGCAGCCATGGGACTGGCGGAAGCGGGCCAGATCATCGCCCAACATCCCACGCAGGACGACCTGATCGAGAATCAGCACGATGGCTGGTTGTGGCTCGTCCTCGCCACCGAGGAGGAGAACAGCATCCTTGAGCAGATACTGTCCGATATCTCCGAGCTGGACGAGTTTTACACCCAACCCTTCGACCCTTCGACTCCGCTCAGGCCTACACTGGACAAGGCCGAAGTGGCAAGCGAGCTCAGGACACAGCCCGACGATATAGATACGCCGGCGAAAGCACCGGCAAAAGCACCGACGAAAGCGCCAGCAAAAGCACCGGCGGGGACGTCCCCCGGCGGCACCATAGCCATTGACAAGACAGTGCGCATCAGCGTGGAACGGCTGGACATCCTCATGAACCTGGTGGGCGAGCTGGTCACCGACCGCACCCGGTTGATGCAGATTGATAGTACCCTGAGAATGCGATACGCCAAAGAGACAACCGTGGGCGCGCTGGGCGAGATGACCGCTCACTTCGGTCGCGTGGTAGACCAGTTGCAGGACGAGGTGATGCGCGCCCGCATGTTGCCGATCTCGCAAGTGTTCGACAAACTCCCCCGCCTGGTGCGTGACCTGGCCCGCGTCGCTGGCAAGCGAATAGACCTGGTCATTGAGGGTGAGAGCACCGAGTTGGATCGCTCCATCATCGAGACCATCGGCGACCCGCTCATGCACCTGCTGCGCAACGCGGCGGATCACGGCCTTGAGACGCCCGAGGAGCGCATCGCGGCGGGCAAACCGCCCACCGGCACCGTGTGGCTATCGGCGGCGCACGAGGCAGGGCACATCGTCATCACGGTGGAAGACGATGGCCGAGGGATTGACCCAGACCGGGTGCGCCGGGCAGCCGTGAGTCGCGGCATGATTGCAGAGGAGGATGCGGCCCGCCTGGACGACGACGAAGCCGTGGCCCTCATCTTCTTGCCCAATCTGTCCACCGCCGAGCAAGTGACTGCGGTTTCGGGGCGGGGAGTGGGGATGGACATAGTGCGCACCAACGTCGAGCGGCTCAACGGGTCGGTGGCAGTGGACAGCGAGCTGGGACGCGGCACCACGTTCCGGCTGACGCTGCCCCTCACGTTGGCGATTGTGCAGACCATGCTGATCGGATTGGGAGAAGACGTGTACGCCATCCCGCTGACGAGCATTATGGACTCGCTATACCTGGATGAAGCGAGAGTGAACACAGTGAAGGGTAGCCCGACCATCCGCTGGAGGGATTCGGTGCTCCCTATCTTGAACTTACGTGAGTTCTTTGCCCATTCTCGCTTGGCCGTCAGATCTTCGAACAGTGCGAAGCCAGCCGTGGTGACGGTGGGTTGGAGCAAGCTGCGGCTGGGGCTGGTGGTGGACACAATCATCGGCAAGCAAGAGATCGTGGTCAAATCGTTCAGCCCCGTCGTCGGCAAGGTGCCGGGATTGTCGGGCTGCACCATACTGGGCGACGGGCGCATCGCGCTCATTATGGATATTCCGAGCCTGATCAACACGACGATGCAGACTCGCAGAAAGAAGGAGACAGCATGACAGAACAGTTGAGATCATGGCACGACCCAGAGGTTGTAACACGGTTGACGACTCTGGTGAGCGCGGCATCAGAAAACGCCGCCCGCGGCCTGACGGGCATGGTGGGGCGCTCGATCACAACCAGCGCTCCTCGATCAAGGGTGATACGCTTCGATGACATATCCACGTACATTGGCAGCCCAGAATCAGAGATGGTAGGCATCTACCTGTTGATGGAAGGCCATCTGAGTGGCCAAGCTATCCTGATCCTTTCTCTGGTCAGCGCGCTGAACCTGGCCGATTGGCTGATGGAGACGCCAGCGGGCACGTCCACCAGCCTGGGCAGCATGGAGCGTTCGGCGTTGGCCGAGGTCGGCAACCTGACTGTCAGCTACTTTCTCAACGCCGTGGCTGCACTGACCGGAAAACCACTGCGACCATCCCCTCCGGCCGTGATGGTGGATATGCTGGGAGCCATTATCAATGTAGTCGTCACGCCAATGGCTGCCACGAGCGACGATATGCTGATCATTGAGACGATCCTGCAGGATACGGAGGGGGATGTTCAGGCTTATTTCTGGGTGCTGCCCGATCTCATGACACAGATAACTGATTACTAAGGCGCAACGCACTTGAAGTGCGTTGCGCCTGGCCTGCTTGACGCTTAACTTGACGACATTGACTGGATACTAGATATTAGACAGGAGTGAATCGTGGCTCAGAGCTTGTTTGCAAACGACACTGGAAATAGTAAGTTGCGTGCAGTCACTATCGGAGCGGTGGTGACAAGCAGAGTTCCCAGCGAAGTGTTAGTCGCCTATGGACTTGGCTCGTGCGTCGTCGTTTGCCTGTACGACCCGGTGGCGCGGGTGGGCGGCATGTTGCACGCTCTCTTGCCCACCGCTC
>Ga0233413_10000712_pt1 | contig 15579 bp, 14 predicted proteins | sample Na_anoxic_6_MG_FD_189019 | JGI IMG/M metagenome (GOLD analysis project Ga0233413, IMG submission 189019) | Seawater microbial communities from Saanich Inlet, British Columbia, Canada - Na_anoxic_6_MG | ecosystem: Environmental > Aquatic > Marine > Inlet | place: Canada: British Columbia... | reverse complement strand
AAAGGGTCAAGTGGATGTACCTCTTCAAGCAGTAGAGCAGAAATTTGAAATGAAGAAAGTGGAGATTGCTCCAGGCAAGTTTGTTATTAAGAAGGTGCCTATTGCTGTAACTCCTGTAAAAGCTAAAAACAATGCGTGTGTATGGATAGATGAGAACGCTGTAGAACAATACACTAAACAAGGGTATGAGTTCACTGGTCAAAAGCGTATGAGCTACTGTCCACCTGAATGGATTGCTGATAAGAAATCTGGTGGTATCTTAATCTTAGATGATTGGAACAGAGCTGACATGAGATTTATCCAAGCAGTGATGGAGTTGGTAGACAGACAGGAATATATCTCTTGGAAGCTACCTCAAGATTGGCATATCATCTTAACAGCAAATCCTGATAACGGTGAGTATCTTGTTAACGCAATTGATGCTGCACAGAAGACAAGATTTGTTTCAGTGATGATGAAATGGAATCATGAACGTTGGGCTGAGTGGGCTGAAGGAGAAGGTATTGATGGTAGATGTATCAACTTTGTGTTGATGCATCCTGAAGTGATTGTACCTGAGAAAGGTATTAATCCTAGGTCTATCACAACGTTCTTCAATTGTATCAGTTCGTTACCGTCATTTGAAAATGATCTACCTATGATACAAATGGTTGGAGAAGGTTCAGTTGGACCTGAAGCAGCTACACTATTCACCACATTCATTAACAACAGATTGGATAAGTTAATTACTCCAAAGGAAATGTTGTTAGATAAGGATGACACTAAAGTAGCAACAGCATTACTAAGTGCTATCAGTAATGATGGCGACTACAGAGCGGACATTGCTAGTATATTAACTACAAGGTTAATAAACTATACACTGCTACATGCTGAATCAAACCCTATCACACCGGAGATAATCCAAAGGTTGATTAGTTTGGTTAAACACCCTGACGTATTCACTGATGATCTTAAGTATCACTTAGTGAAGAAAATCCTGAACGGCAACAAACAAAAGTTTCAAAAACTATTGTTTGATACTGCAGTACAGGAATATGCAACCAAGTAATAATATAGGGGGAGTGGAATGCTCCCCCTTTTTAATCCAAATTAAATGAACCTAAAAAAATATATATTAATAGATGTTATAGATGGTGAAACTATCAAAGTCAAAGTTATAAACGGGTTTCTAAGGAGTGAACTCCAAGACACATTTGACTTAACAACAATATGGCAACCGTTAGGTCAAGGAGCTGATAAGCTTTTCTTCCTGCCTGGTTGTAGTGTGCCTAGATTCAAAGTGCGTGAACACTTTGCCTGTACTATTAAACCTGAATATGCTACAGCTGCGTTTGTTAGTAAGCAAGGTCTTGTAGGATCAGACAGTACCCTAGATCATTATAGAGATGTTTACCCTATACGTAAAGAATACATGTTTGATTTTATGAATAATCTAAAAGATCACCATACTACTTTATTATGGGACTCTTTAACAGAGGACTTAGAGGATGATGCGATTATTTATATTACTAAAAACTTATGGTATACTTATTCTCATAGTGGTGAGTATACAAACTATGGTGAAAATATAGATGAGGGTATGATCCAAATGGATATAAGAAAGTGGTCATTCAAATACCAAGCTTCTGCTAGTGAGTACCAGCTGTTTGGTATTACCCGTAAGAGTGGTATTAATAATCTTCAGTGTGACATTTATTTTGAAGATGATATACTAGGTCATTTGAATGTTGGCAACTTAGTTGTAGGGGAGGAGAAGTACCATGAACTCAGGAGTTTTGGTCAAACAGAAGAGAAAGAAAACATTGTTCTCATGATGGAGTTAATGAGTAATGCTGACTTTAAAGAAAGTTTAGTATATTTGTTGTTCCTCTTAAAGGAATTTGGACACTCCATATATCCACTCAAAGAATCAAACCACGTTAATTTCAAAAGTTTACTAAGTTACTTGACACTAGGTCATGAGGACCTTGCTGATTTGAACTTAATCAAGATGACCAAGGTCTTAAGACAACACAAGAAGTTTACAAGAGATATCGCTTTCCAATTATCAACTCTATTCACTGGTGAGAAAATTCATTATACAGATCCTGAAAACATCTACTATACGGAAGGACCAGTACTCAAACCTAATTTTATTAATTTATTAAACAAAGAAGATGATTCAAACTAAAGAATTAGATACTAACTTATTAGAAGCAGAGTTTTATAACAAACCTTTTAAATTCAGCTATAGCAGTTTGAATAAGCTTCTTACGGCGCCTACTATATTCTATAAAGATTATGTATTAAAGCAACGTGAAGAGACACATGCAAAGCACCTGTTAGCAGGTACAATCATTCATTACTTAGTTCTAGAGAACCAAGGTTTTGATGATCAGTTCATCGTATCCAGTGAGGATCTACCTAGTCCAACAAACATGACGGTAGCTGATGAAATGTTTAAGTTATACTTAGAGCTGGATGATGAGAATCTGCAGCTGTGTGACTTTGAAGATCAAATCTTAGAACAACTCAAAGCAATAAACAAACATCAATCTTTAAAAGATACCAAGGATGGTACCGGAGATGGCAAACGTATGGCCAAGATTGTTGAACCCAAGACAGAAGCCTACTTTACTTTCCTAAAAGACAAACAAGGAAGAACCATTATAGACTCAGCTTTATTAGATAAATCTACAAGAAGAGCGGACATTGTAAAAACAGACTCTCATACTAGAGAACTTCTAGGATTAGATATTGTATCAGATGGTAAAACATTTGGTGTTTACAATGAATTAGAATTAACATGCGATGCGGAAGAAAATATGCCATTTGGATTCAAAGGTATTCTTGATAACATGGTCATTGATGTACATAATAAAACGGTACGTATTAATGATTTCAAGACTACAGGAAAACCCCTAATGCAATTTGAAGAATCTGTTGATTATTGGAACTATTGGCTACAAGCAGCTATGTATATGAAGCTTGTGCGCAATTATTTGAAGAAGGTATTAACAGATGAATGGTCAATTGAATTTAGGTTTATTGTGTTTGATAAACATGATCACCTATATGCATTCCCCGTCTCTCCTGAAACAATGGAAGCATGGGAAGTAAAGCTGCAAGATGCGGTTAAAGAAGCGCAATACCATTATGAGTCTAAAGATTTTACCTTGCCATATAATTATGCTCAAGGTAATGTAAAACTTTAAACTCATGTTAAATGAAAATAAATTCGTTACAATCCACTTATGTACAAAAGAGCAGAATGTTCTTGTACCCTTTACTGGGTATTAGAAGAGGTGTCAGCGTGACTCCTATTCAAACATACATGAGTTGGAAAAATGTATATGATATAATAGATAACAAACTTATAGTTGTGTACCATTTAAGAGATGATGAAGACTTTAAGAAGTTTGAAGAGAAAGCCCTATTGGGGAACGAACTCTTTGATACCTTCTTTGAGTTAGAAGATAGAACAGGAGCTTACGTATTTGATCTATCAGACTACAAAAGAGAGCTAAAATGTATTATAAACGGTAAGTATTCAAAGCTACCTGATGAATATAAAAGAAAAGTGTTATCTTTTTTTAGAAATCATCATAGACATCATGCATCTATCTCTAGTTACCTTAATCCTCATATGTATTATGATGATTATGCAGAGCTATTAAATATAAGCAAAGATATTTTGCTAGAAGTGGGTGAGCTGTGCTCCCTTCCTGATTTAAGTTCAGAGACTTTATCTGTTAAAGAAAAAGTTCTTAACTTTGAATCTGTTAATAATTTATAAACCAACATTAATACTATGTCAAAAGACAACACGTACGGTAAGAATATGAAATTGTTTACCTCTTATTGGGGTGACAAGGACACGTTCAAATTAATGGCAGTCAATAATGATTGTCCTTTTATGGAAGTAATTTATGATCCGTCAACAACATTGCTTGTTGTAATGAGCAATCAATCTAAGCAAAACTATCAAATGTTAGCTAAGCTTGATGATGATGGAAACCAAGTGGCTTGCAAGAAACCTAAAGCTAATGGTAAACCATTTAAAGAGCAGCGGGTATTGATGGATGTTTTACAGGAATACTATATTATAGACCCTGTAGAGCAAGAAGCATTCATTAATGAATTTGCAGTAAATGCTGATACATACAATTATAAAAGATTCCTTAGAGATATGGACAAAGAACCCTCAGTAATGCAGGTAGAGAAACCTTCAATAGTGAGTGAGAACGGGCAGGTGCTTAGTTCAAAATAATTTTATAAACCATACATTAAAAGGGAAGTGAGAGCTTCCCTTTTTTTGGCTAAAAACATTTCCATGAAGTATAATAAGTTAAAAGATGCATTCAAGTTTATCAAAACTGTGTTAGACTTGATAGACAGTGAACATAACGATATGGAGTTAGGTAAGAAGATGCGCGCTCTTGTATATGATTCAGAACACTTTGATAAGGTAGACAGTGAGTAAAGTGCACTGGGTAATGGATTATGAAACCAATCTTAACTGTTTCTTAGGTGTCTTTGAACACTTCAAAACAGATGAGGTAAAGGTTTTTACTATTGGACCTTTGCGGAATGATCTAATAGAACTGTTAGAGTTCTTTGATCAAAACATTAAGTTAAATCAATGGCACATATCCTTTAATGGGTTAGCCTTTGATGCCCAAATAACACAATTTATATTAGTAAGTAGAAAGAAACTTCTTAAACTCAACGGTGATCAGATAGGACGGCTAATATATGGTTTTGCTCAAGATGCTATAGGGAGGAGTAATAGAAGGGAGTTCCAAAAGTATTCAGAAAAGAAGATATCTATCAAACAGATAGACATTTTTAAATTGAATCACTGGGACAATCCAGCAAAGAGATCTTCTTTGAAATGGATACAGTGTTCAATGCGTTGGCCCAACGTACAGGACATGCCAATAGAACATTGGGAAGAGATTAACACAGTGGAGGATCTCAAACAGATTGCAAGTTATTGCAGGAATGATGTCAGCTCCACTAAAGCAATTATGAAACTGTCCAGTAAGTTAATTACATTGAGGGGTACGTTAACCAATCAATATAATATTCCCCTGTACAGTGCATCAGAACCCAAGATATCTAAAGAGTTGTTTGTATACTTCTTGTCTAAGAAGACAGGCATATCCTCTTATGAGCTCAAGCAATTGAGGACCCACCGGCATATGCTAGTGGTGAAAGATCTTATCTTGGATTATATAAAATTTACCACACCTGAATTCAAAGGACTGCTTGAAAACTTCAGTAATCTGAGGTTAGATCCTATGAACCTTAAGGGTCAGTTTAAAGCTCAAGTTATGTACAGAGGCTGTAAAACTAAGTTTGGATTAGGTGGTGTGCACGGTGCCAAGAGAGGCATCTATGAACCAGAAGAACACATGACACTGATGTCATCGGATGTTGTAAGTTATTATCCTAATCTAGCTATTAGAAACGGATGGTCGCCAGCACATCTGCCAAGCGATCAGTTTGTTGACCAGTATGAATGGTTCTTTGATGAGCGGCGTAAGATCCCCAAGTCAGACCCTAGAAACTATGTGTATAAAATTATCCTGAACTCAACATATGGATTGAGTAATGATAAGCATAGCTTCTTGTATGATCCTGAATTCACAATGCGTGTTACAGTTAATGGACAATTGAGCCTGATGATGTTGTATGAACGTTTAGTGGAGAAAATCCCTGGTGCTATACCAGTGATGCAGAATACAGATGGTGTAGAGATAATGATTCCTAATAAATATACAGAGCAGTATCTGCAGATCTGTAAAGAATGGGAGGAATTGACACAGTTGGAACTAGAGCATGATGAATATCAAAAGCTTATGGTACCGGATGTAAACAACTATATTGGAGTGTTCAAGGATAAGGAAGTCTCAAGGGAGGACTGGCTCAGCATGCAGAAAGATAATCCTGAAAACCTATACAAAAGAAAGGAAGGTAAGTTCAGTGTCGCCAAAACAAAAGCTAAAGGGAGGTTTGAAATAGATAAAGCCCTACATAAGAACCATAGTTTTATGGTTGTAAACAAAGCCCTGTACTATTATTTTGTACACGGTATTGATCCTAAAGCTTATATAGAAACCAATAAAGATATCTTTGATTATTGCGGGTTAACCAGAGCTGTAGGTGTATGGAAATTCCAACACACCTACGTAGATAAGAACCGGGATGTCATTATAGAGAGTCTGCAAAAGACCCTTCGCTATTATATATCCAATAAAGGAAGCAAGATAATCAAACATAACACAGAAGATGGTAGGAATACCAATGTAGAAGCAGGTCAATGGATTCAAACAATCTTCAATGTATATGAAGAGAAACCATTTGAAGAATACAATATAGACCTGCGCTTTTACCTGTTCAAGGTAAACAAAGAGATAAAGGCAATGGAGCCTCAGATCTTTGCAAATCAAGTTAAATTAGATTTTTAAACTAAATAATTATGCCTAAAAAAATAGGAAACGTTGGTAGGGATATCCTTGTCAACGCAGCATTACCTGCTGCAACAGCAACTTATACAGTGATCTCACATCAGTATGTTATTGATACTATTGAGCAAGCACTGGCTGATAACGGGTTTACCGTATCAGAAGAAGTATATAGATGTACAACAGACGCCAAGGTAGCCCATGGTGCATTCCATATTGAATATGATGGGGATCCTGATTTAGGATTGATGTACACCTTTAGTAATTCATATGACAAAAGCCTACGGTTTAAAGCAGCTATAGGTGCGCATGTATATGCCAATGGAGGCTACATGCTCAGCAACATTGACAATTGGAAACGGAAACATACAGGCACTGCAGACAATGAAACAGAGACCCTGATTAATGATCATATTGCTAATGCACATACATACTTTGATCAATTGAAAGCAGACAAAGATTCAATGCAGGAAATTGAGATTGATAAGATCACATTTGGTGGAATGATTGGACAGATGTTTATGCTAGGATACTTAACCATTGATCAGTTAAGTCTTATTCAAAAAGAGTATGAGAATTCATCGTTCCCATACACTACAGGAAAAGACAATCTTTGGACATGTTATAGTCATATAATCAATGCGCTCAAACAATCACATCCTTCTAAGTGGATGAGTGCGCAGGGTGCAGTACACCTGTTCGTAGTTACTAAGTTCAACCTTACACAGTTTGATGAAGAGGAAGCAACGGATGAAATACAAATTGATTCTACTGAGTCAAGTCAGGAAATCAATACTACGGAAATTCCAACAGAAGCAGAGGAAACAGTGTTTATACCCAAAGGTGTTGCTCCTAATGATGGTGTTAACCCTACTGAAATAGGGTCAGTCTTTAATATAAATGGTGTTGAGCATGAGATCATTGCTCAACAAGACATTGATGATGCACCTCATTGGGAAATGAAACTTACTAAAACACAAGTAGAAGACATCAAGAATGTTGTTGAACCTATACTTACGGGTATACATGATGGCGTTGAAGTTGTTCCAACACTACCAGGCTTTGAACCAGAGATGGGAGTTGAACCTGAAGTGGAAGAAGAAGTGGTGGATCCTGCACAGATAAGCTTGGAAAATCAGATTGAGCAAGCCAACGCTGCACAACCTGTTGATTTAGATGCTGAAGAGGACGCTGACTGGGAAAAGCACGGTATGAAAGAGGTTGGAGCTGATGCAGAGATGCAAGAGATGAAAACTGAAGAGGTTATTGCAGAGAGAGAAGTTGAAGACACTCCTACAGAACCAATGCCTACTGATGAATTCCGTTTCCCTTGTGAAGACTATGATGATAAACAGATAGGAGATGTGATTGAACTCAATGGATCTTACTATGAAGTGGGTGATGTTGAAACTACTGAAGATACATCCTATTGGTTGTGTAAGGCGTTGGAGATAGAAGAAAGTGGTGATACGGAAGTGTTGACCGCTGAAGATCTTCTAGAACAACACCAAGAAGTTCTTACAAATGCTCAGGTAGATGCTATCACAGAAAAACCAGCTGCTGTTATTGAGGCTATTGAAACCTTTGACCCAACACCTGAACAGGATCCTGAAGAGATGTTGTTTGAAAAAGAGGATGTTGCAGGGGACTTATTAATAGCGCCGGGAGCATTCATAGAAGTAGATGATGTGTTCTATACAGTCATTAGAGAAGAGGATATTAATGGTACTCTCTATCTAGCCTGTAAGAAAGCTGATGTTTCTGAAGAAGATCCTTTCACGGAAGGTCCAGTAGAAGCAGCTCTTCCTGTCCAGGAACCTGTTGAAGCAGCTCAGGTGGAGGCGCCTGTAGAAAATGTATCTGATGAGTTTGATATATCTGATACACCTACTGCACAGGAGGATCCTTTAGTAGAGGAAGTTCTTGAAGTAGTTGAGGAAGTTGTTGAAGAAAAGCCTGACCCTGTCAAAGCTATTATCAGTCAAGAAATTGAGGACATATATGGTGATGATACAGGCTTTACTTATACAACCGGTGATGGTTTGTACCACATCAAGAGAGAGTCAGGAGAGACGTTTGTTCTATCCCAATCTTACATTGATGGATTGTTAACAGAAATATAAATAATCAATTAGGGTGCGTAATAAAACGCACCCTAATATAAGAATGTAAATGAAAGGAAAAATTAAAATAGAAACTGATGATCTAGGTATAGAAGAAAGTATTTCAGAAGGTACTCTTTACTTCAGGTTGGATTCAATAGATGCAGCTTATAGATATTCAGATGAAGGAGAATACTTTATTTGCATTGCATTAAAAGGTCTTGAATACTGTATAAATTATGATCTTGCTTTATGGAAGGAAATAAAAATTAAATTAAATGATTTAAAATGACAGATCCAATAAATAATAAATTTGATAAGACTATCTATAAAAAGGATAGCAAAGGTAAGATTAGATTCTTACATGTATATAATGAAGGAGCTGATGTAGTTCAGAAGTCAGGAGTAATGGGGACAGATAGTCCTATAGAACACAGATCTATAGCTAAAGCTAAGAATGTTGGTAAGATGAATCAAACTACACCAGAGATGCAAGCTATGTTAGAGGCAGGTGCAAAAGTTAATACTAAGATGTCTACAGGTTATTTCTTTACAATAGAGGAAGCTAGAGAAAAGGGAGGAGCAGATGTTATGTTACCCATGTTAGCTAAAGACTATAAGAAAGAGTTGAAAAAGATTGATTGGAGATATGAAGTTTATGTTCAACCTAAACTTGATGGTATGAGAGCTTTAGGGACGAATGAAAAGATCATCTCTAGAAAAGGTAAAGATATCACTACTATGAATCACATTCAAGAGTCGCTTGAAGATGCGCCCGGACTTACATTTGATGGAGAGCTTTACGCTCACGGTAAAAGCTTTCAAGAAAACATGAAGCTGATTAAGAAAGACCGTGGTGCAGAGACTAAGGAAGTTAAGTATCATGTATATGATTTGGTGCTTCCTTTAATAGCATTTAGTAAACGTTATGAGTTTTTGACTCAAGCAGTATCTCTAAATGGTATGGCCAATGTTGAACTGGTACCTACGTTCCCTATAAAAGATGAAAATGATCTTAAACGAATTCATGCTAAGTTTATAGCTGAAGGATATGAAGGTACTATTGTGCGTCATAGTGATGCTGGTTATAGGGTTAACAAACGTGACTCTCAACTATTAAAGTATAAAGACTTTATTGATGAGACTTACGAAGTTATAGACATTGTACCTAGTGATAAGAATCCTGATCAAGGTGTTGTCCATTGTACTATTGGTGGAGGATATGACAATGTAACCTTTGGTTGTGGTATGAAATTCTCTCACAAGGAACGTGAAGAGATATTAATTAATAAAGCTGATTACATAGGTAAGACAGCAGAAATAAGATTCTTTGAATACACTGATGATGGTCTTCCAAGATTTCCCGTATGTGTAGGATTTAGATTAGATAAATAATTATGAAAGAAAAAAAAGAAAAATATAGTATATCTGCAGTACAAGTGCAGAAATATTATGAATTATTAAAAGAGATTCATTCTATAAAAGTGATTAAAGCAGGTGCATTAAACAAGCTTATCAAACAACATCGTTGTTCTGCAAGTACAAGCGCAATTTTAGTTACTGGTGGAATAATGACAAAGAAAGATTATGTATATACATGGGCATCAAATGTATGCAATATAGGTACAGCTAGAGAATTGGTGGTTAGGTTAAGAGCCTATAATAAAAAGTCTACTGAAAGTCTAAAAGCTCGTAAGCCTGATACTAAAGCAAAAGAAAACATTAAAGCCCATAAAGAATTAGCAGAATGGGCTTTAATAAATTCTATGCCTAAAGCTATGCCTAAAGCTAAAGCTGCAAAGCGAATGAGTAAAAGTAATCTGCAATCAGAAATTTCTTTTATGTGGGGATTATATAGCAAGAAAGTCTATAAATAATGGGATGGATTTGCAGAGAATGCAGAACAAAATATAGTAGTACGAATGGTAAGAAGCCTATGACATTTCCTGTATGGGATGACGGTCACAAATGTGTGGTCATTTCTTTGGAAGCAGATAGAACTCTTACCATTCTGAATACTATTGAGAACTGTACAGTAACTGATACACCCAGTGTAATAGATGCTATTAGAAAAGATATATTAACAGGTCCGTAACAAAATTACGGACACAAAACAAATACAATGAAAGGAACATTAAGCTATCTCACAGAAGATGGTATAGGATTAGTTATAGATATTGAGAAATTAGATCTAGAATATCCTGAATTTAAAGCCACGGCTACAATTATGAAACAAGAAGAGCTTCAAGATGCGGAGCACATAGATGTCATCATGGCTGCAGGAATGCGGCAATTGATGGACATGTTAGATTGGGAGGAAATGTTTGAAGTAGAACTTGCCAACTTTGAAATAGGTGCTATCGGTGATGGTGTAGGTGTTATGCCTAAAAAGGAGGGTGGCGCACCCCTAGATGGTATGATAATGGGCGGTCCAATGGGAGAAGCATAGTTATGGGACAGTATTCAGAAGTAGAAGTAATGGCAGAATTTAATATAGATGCCACAGAAATAGTAGATGATCTTGAGAACAAGGTAAGAGAATATATTAAGTCTCAAGGCACAGAGGTGTTTGACTTTAATATAAGGGATATGGATGTAAATAGTGGCAGTGTTAATATACATATAGCCAGTGATAGATATCAAAATGCAGAATGGAGAGCTGAACAAATATTTGAATACTTTAAAGCTAAACATGCTGATACATTTGAAGAATTTCAAGCTGAAATCATGTCACCTGAGAATATAATATTTTGGTCTAAAGAAGATGAACAATGAGTAAGATGGGACAAGCAGCACAGTGGGTTCAGGAGAATGGCTTAACCAATGATCCTAAAGCACTGTCTAAATATATTCAATGGGAAAGAAAGCAAACGCTTAAGGCTGAACCAAAACATGTAGATAAGAAATAAAGAAAGGAGGGCCTCACGGCTCTCCTCTTTTTTTTTCTCTAGCCTGTAAGTTATCTTCTTACTTTACTCTGATAAGACTGGAAGTTCTGGACAGCCATTGCAGGATCCAAAGATGAACCTGTAAGACCAAACGTTTTACCAAAGTGATTGATAAATTTAGAACCACCCTGGTCTTGCCAATCATAAGGACCCACTTCTCTAGAGTAGTAAGCTTTAGGATCTCCAGTCAAAGTTTTAATAAGGTCATCCCATAGTTGCACGTATGAATCAGTAGTAGGGCCAAATGCCACAGACTTGATATCTAATAGGGAATTGTATTGTTGTATACCTCCTGTTAGAAGATTAAACTGCTCATTCTCTGCACGAATCTGCATTAGTAAGTGCAATGTCTGCACTTCTGTAAACCCTAGAAGATTAAAGTCAGGTCTCTTATCATTATCTCCTACAAAAGGAAATGGCATGGCGCCGCTCTTAGCTCTAAGCTTCTGATATCTTTCATCATCTTCAGGGTCCCATCCAAAGAATAAGCTCGTGGCCAATGTTGTTGCCATAAGCATTAGAACTTCTGATGCAAACTTAAGCATAGCAACCTTCTCATCAGAAGTCATGTGTGCTAGATTAGTTCCTCCTGTACGGATTATATCAATCATAGTCTTACCAAATTGAATATAAAATCCCATCTGCGCATCACCCAGGCCTGGATTTAATCTAGGTCTTGGGTCAGAGATCTTGCCTCCAAAACCCCAACGGTTAGTAGCCATGGTTGTAAAATATCTTCTAAGATATGATATGAATCTAAAAGCCAAGTAACGTTGTGCTTCAGGTTGATCAAACTTAGCATAAGCACCACCCATGTTGTTAGCTACTTGATGCATTTGATTCTTCATAAATTTGAACTCACCATTATTAATCTTAATGGTTCCTCCACCCATACCTATCTCTGCAATCTTATCATCATGTGATTTATTAATCCTGTCAATTCTATCCGTGGCTTTTAACCTTTCAGTTGTATTTAATCCATCCAGTGATATCTCGGATAGTTCTGCAGCACGGTCTTGTTCTATGTCGTCAACATTATCAAGCTTTTCTTGTACATCCACACCTTTAAAAGCCTGCTCAATATCATCTACAGAAATGTTATATAGCGCAGCGATGCTCTCCACACTATCGCCCTGCTTTACCTTATGTAAGGTAGGAGACATTCCATAACGTACGTCAACACCATCCTTTAATTTAAGTAATCCATCAACAGTTTCAAATGCATCTATGTAAGGAATCTCTTTACTTGTCCCATCAGGCATACGTCTATTAACTTTTTGCTTATAAAGCATACCTGCTCCTAATTGTACACCCGCTTGGATCTCAACCCACTTACGGAAACTATACAACCAAGAAAAATCAGCTGCATCTTTAGCTATACTCCTGGACATACCTTCACCAAGTTTATCTTGAGCTCTTCCTTGAATCATATCAAACCCATCCATCATTTGAGTCATGTGGCTCTTATCACCTTGATAGAGTTCTCCTGTAAAAGACATTTGGCCCATCGCTTTATAAGCCCAAGCATTACCTAGCTGTAGGGATTTATGATCTACGTATCTACCACCAGAAGCCTCAATCATTGATTGGAACTTCATACCATATGAATTCTTTAATGCTGAGGGGATGTTTAAAGCAAAGAATGAAAAGGAAGCCCGTTTAAATAATAGCCCCGCAAAGTTGTTAAGCCATGGTACATCCGCTCCAAGTCCTGTTTGTGTCTTACCTTCAAACTCTCGCTCAATAAGATTATCTATAGCCTTTTCACGTATCTTGTCCTTACTTGGTAGAAAGCTTAAGATGTTTCTGTTAAGAAGATTTTTCTTATTAACGTTATTCAAAGACTTAACCGCATTGGCAGGGTTCCTTACAGTCTCCTGTATAGCTCTGACTACAGGTGACATCTTAATAAGCTGCTTCTGTCTTTCAGCAGATCCCATATAAGAAATCATAGTTTGGGTAATATCTGTAGATACATCATCTACGTCAATATCATATAATCCTGAGATAGGAATGTCGGTCATCTCATTATCAAACATATCCGCCCTGGTCAAGTTCAACTTCTCATCATAAGAGTATCCGTCTTCAGCATCATCCTTAGCACCTTTGATAAAATCCTTAGCTCTTTGGGCCCATAAAGAAAGCAAGTTCCCTTTATTCTTAGTAGCCCTGATAAGATTAGTTGATTGCAATACTTCCAAATTACCCTTTCTATACCTAGGCATATCTAAATACAACCTGCTAGAATAAGATAACCCATCCTGATTCTGCAGGTGATGAGCTTTTAATTTGTCAAGGACCTCCATTAAGTTAGGATCCTTTTGAGCAGCTTCATACTTTTCATTAATGAACTTATACTTCTCTTCAGCGCTGAGCTCTGTATTCTTAGACATCTCCGCTCTAGATTTAGGGAGGAACTGTCCTTGATTATCCTTAGTAATCCCTTGTATGTTTCGGGTCTTATATTCTTCCTTCACAACACGGGCATAATAATTCATCCCAGGTAAACCATTTATAGTATCAACTACTTTACCATCACCATCCTTAATGTCATAAGACTCCATCATCTCAGGATCTGCAGGTTTTACTATAGACCATATGTAAAGACGCTCATAACGTTGCTTCATTTCACCAGCTTCTTTATCCCAATAATCTTTAAGAATATGGTTATCAGTGTACCATTTTTCAAAACCTGCGTCTTGGTCAAACAGTGAATCTACAACTTCAGGATCCAGAAGAATATCAGCAGTCTGCTTATCTAGTTGGAATAATCCTTTTTGAAATTGACCATCTAGCATACTAGTGTCCGTCATCCTAGATAAGTGATTGGCCATGATCTGAACATAGTAATCAGTAGCTTCCTTAGAAGACATCTCTGCAAGTTCTGCATATAATGAATCCAGCTGTAAAGAATCAGCTTCGCTCAAGGCCTGTTCTGTCTTAAGCTTCTGTAGCTCACGGATTCTATTCCAATCTACAGCCTCCTTCCTTCTATGTGCTGCAAACAACTCTGAAAGTTCTTCGGCGTCTTCCCTGTTTAAACCTGAACGTCTAACACCTGCCTTCTTAATCTCCTCTAACTCATATTGAAGATCACGTATCTCATCAATAGATCCCTCACTTAATTCTCCTCCTTTTGGTTGTCCATCATTATCTCGGAAACCTGCAGTAAGCTCAAAGATTCTAGTCCAAGCCTCTGACTGGTCTACTTTAGCCTTATCTTTAGGGTCAAGCTTCTTCATGATCGCTTCAATCTCAAGCAACAAATCAGTACGGCTGTCATAGAACTCCTCTTTAACAGTAACCCTCGTATTCTTTTTCTTCCACTGTTCAATCCTATTAACCCATTCATCAGAGTTCTCTTTAATACCTTGTCCTCTGAGCTCTTGTAAGAAATCAAAGTAGGCATTTTCAAAGACACCTTTCCTGATTTTGAATTCATAAAAATCTCTAGACTTGTCCCTATAAGATCTTAAACGTTTAGCAATATCTGCATCTTCACCTTCCTTAAGATTACCATTAAGGTCATATCTAGAATGCATTTGTTTATATTTTTTCCACAACTCATCAATAGCCGTAGTGATATCCAACTCTTCTAATTGTGTCTTAGCAGGTTCAGTTAACATACGCATCTCTTCAAAGAGTTCTCCTCTACGGTAAGCTGCCTCTTTACCAATGTCATCCTTTTCAAACTCCTGTTCACGCTCATAGAACTCATCAACATACTCTTGGTGGAAATAGGTTCTTAAGAACTTTTTCTGTTCAGCTATTGCTGTAGTTAGAGCCGTTCTGTCATCATCTTCATTACTCATTTGATATTGGAGGTGCGCATCCTCTACTGCCTTACGGTGGAATTGCACAGAGTATCTGTAGTTCTTGTATGGGTTAAGAAATGTCCATACTTGTTTTTCTTTTAATTCACCTGTCTCAGGGTCACGTTGTCCTATAGTGTCCCTAAAGCCAACCTTTTCACCTAAACCACCCACGTTACTTTGATTCAATCCAAGTTTACTTATGGACGGTTGCAAGTCTTGAGCAAATGCAAGAGATTTTTGCTGGGTTACTATCATCACCTCATTC
>Ga0233413_10000711_pt1 | contig 15581 bp, 12 predicted proteins | sample Na_anoxic_6_MG_FD_189019 | JGI IMG/M metagenome (GOLD analysis project Ga0233413, IMG submission 189019) | Seawater microbial communities from Saanich Inlet, British Columbia, Canada - Na_anoxic_6_MG | ecosystem: Environmental > Aquatic > Marine > Inlet | place: Canada: British Columbia... | reverse complement strand
AAAGCGACCATCAGTCTCAAAAGGCTCCCCATTTTGAGGAAACGCATAACTAAACCTGAACAGACCCAACGGTGCAAGCCACTCAACCGCAACACCGTAAGAGCGTTTCAGATCCTGACTGTCGAAATCATACCCGATCTCATTGCTTTCATTACAATTCTCAGGCGTAAAGACCGAATGACAGCTGGTATTGTAGAATGTCACGTCGCTGGTCGAAAATACATTCCCTATATCGTAAAATAGCGTAAATCGGGTTCGTGAACGCCAACTCGCCGGAACCGGCAGTATCAATTCAGCCTGCCCAACCGTCAACAGGTTTCCGCCATAAGGGTTGCCGAATGAATCGCGGGGGCCAAGACCATTTTCACGATAGCCACGCACCGTGTTCGGCCCACCGGCGAAACTGTTCAGGGCCGGGGGAATTGCGGTCGTATCGCCAAGTGAATCGCCAAAGCGAAGGTTTGCATTCAACGCCAGCGTAAACCATCGTGTCAGCGGTTGATAACGGCGGAATGAATAATTCATGGTGTAATACTGCACATCGCTGCCCGGCACGGCTACATTAAGCATCAGGCTCTGTCGCGAACCGCGATCAGCAAACAGCGAACGATTACGCGTATCGAATATCCAACCGGTAATGAGCATATAGGTATCAAACTTGGTACCGCCCACACCCGACTCAACAAAAGTATTGCCATTATTCAATACCCATTCCTGAGCCTGCAGTGTACTGCCCGTACTCGCGAGCATTTCAGCTTTATTCCAGCCGGCACCCAGCACGAAAGTCTGAAATTCAGACAACGGATAGGCAAATTCCAGCCGCGTGGTTAGCGCCTTGGTATCCAGTTCCGACGCATCCGATGTGAATTGCGTGATATCCCGATAGGTAAAACTCAAGGTCCGACTGACGCCGTTGATTGTGCTGTAAGGATTTGTGTGTGCCAGGCTGTAGACAGTACTAAATTGACCTGTATTAACATCAGCAGCCACTCGCGTACCGGTACCAAAGAAATTTGTATGCACGAAATTGGCATTAAAAACCAATCCCTGAGATTGTGAGAAACCCAGACCGCCACCGAACTGGCCGGGCAGACCCTCTTTGATATCAAAATCTACATCGACAAGATCTGGCGTTCCCGGAACCGGGTTTGTTTCAACTGCAACTTCTTCAATGTATGGCAAGCGCTGCAAACGTATGCGAGATCTTTCAATCTTATTGCCGGATAGAAACCCGCCTTCAAACTGACGCATTTCCCGACGAAATACTTCATCGGTCACTGAGTCAGCACCATTAAAATTAATACGCCTGACATAAACCCGATTCTTTGGATCTATATATAACGTAAGCTCGACAGTCTTTGCTTCTCGATCAAGCTCAGGTACCGGCTCAATGGTTGCAAATGAGTACCCTTCCTGACCCAGGCGCAAGCGAATAAATTCCGCACTGGATGAAATCAGGCGTTGCGAATATATTTGCCCCGGCTTTACCTGCACGTACGGATTGAGCTGCTGCTCAGTTAAAATCAAGTTACCGGCGAGACGTACATCAGAAATCTTATAACGCTCACCTTCGTTGATATTAACCGTAATAAAAATATCATCCTTTCCTGGTGAAATTGCGACCTGTGTTGATTCAATACCAAAATCGGCATAACCCCGATCCATATAAAAAGACCGCAGCATCTCCAGATCACCGGACAACGCTTCGCGCGAATACCGATCATCCTGACGAATAAATGACATCCAGTGAGGTGTCTTAAGACTGAACCCTTTCAGCAGATCCTCATCTGAATATGATTTATTGCCAACCAGATTTATTTGTCGAATCCGCGCACGTTCACCTTCAACGATATTAATCGCGATGCGAACCTTGTTGCCTTCCACTTCTTCAACTTCAGCCCTGACCTTGGCCGCATACTTGCCCTGGCTAAAATACTGATCCGTCAAGGATTGTTCGACCTCATCCAGAACTGACTGATTAAATGTTCGTCCGGGCTTCAGACCAATTTGCGCCAGTGGCCCCTCCAGATCCTCAGTCTTGATATCTTTATTGCCCTCGATCGTGAATGACTCTATGGAGGGCCGCTCAAGAACAGCAATAATCAGGGTGCTCCCATCGCGACGAAACTCGACATCCTTAAAGAATCCCGTGGCATATACGGCTCGCGTTGCTTCCTGAATTCGCTGCCGATCCAGGCTATCGCCGATATTGACCGGTAAATAATTAAATACCGTTCCGTCTGATATACGCTGCAAACCCTCAACTCTGATATCCCGAACAACAAAAGTGGACTGAGCCATCAATGCCGCAGAAAACAGGCTGCAAACAAGCAGCAGGAACGCACGCACGCGAATCATTCTGGATAAATTAATCTTGCAAAACCGCATCACGGACTAGCCGAAAATACGGGTCAGATCGTTATAGAACGCAAAACTCATTAACATCAACAGGAATAAAATGCCTACTTGCTGACCAAACATCTGCGTACGTTCAGACAATGGGCTGCCTTTAACCATCTCGATCAACTGGTAAGTAATTTGTCCACCATCAAGCATCGGGATAGGCAATAAATTCAGAATACCCAAGCTGATACTGACAATTGCCAGAAAACCAAGAAAAGCAACCAGACCAATATTGGCACTCTGTCCGGCAAACTGCGCAATGTTAATCGGGCCACTAATATTCTTAACTGACACGCTACCGGTCACCATGCTTGAGAGCATACGTACAGTCAGCGCCATCATGTCCCAAGTCTTTGTTACCGCAACCGGTAATGCTGCAATGAGACCATAACGCTGCTCAGCTCGCATGCCTTTCATCAGATCATCCGAGACTTGCACCGACGCCCCGATTCGGCCAATTTCCTCACCAAGCTCTTCGATAACGCCGATCACCATATCTAGTTGTAGCTCGCGGCCATCTCTCACGATTGTCGCAGTCATCGCTTGACCCGGACGAGCACGAATAAATTTGACCCACTGCAGCCATGAATCAATCGACTCACCATCTGCTGCAATAACTTTATCACCATGCAGCAGACCGGCACTCTGGGCCGCACCACCGGGGGTTAACTCATCGATAATCGCTGGCACAACGGGTGACCAGGGACGAAACCCCAAGCCGACAAACAACTGCCCCGGTTCGGTCAGTTCTGATTCCCGACCAGCTGTATGCAATACAACATGACGCTTACTATCGTCCTGGCCGATGACCTGAAGTGCAATTTCACCTTCACCAAGCATCTGCCCGAGAATTTCCAGAACCGCACCCTCCCAGGTCGCCACGCTATGCCCACCTACCGAACTGATTTCATCACCGGCAAGCAGCCCGGCACTGGCTGCAATTGTCGTCGGCTCCACCGGGCCGACAACGGGTTTCAGTCCAGGCACACCAACCATGTACATACACCAGTAAGCACCGATAGCAAACAGAAAATTCAGCATTGGCCCAGCCGCCAGAACTGCAATCTTGACCGAAGACGATTGGCGATTGAAGGCCCGATCCTGATCGGCCAGAGCCACGGCACAGTCACGCTCATCAAGCAATTTGACGTAACCACCAATCGGGATTGCCGAGAGACAGAATTCAGTCTGATCCGCGCCGAAACGCCTGGTCCACAATGGCCGCCCAAAGCCGATTGAAAAACGCAGCACCTTCACACCTGCCATTCGCGCGACAATATAGTGCCCCCATTCATGCACCGCAACGAGAATAGCGATAGCGAAGACAAACGATAAAATTGAGGTTAGTAATTGGTCCATATTAATTCGCAAGCAGCCCTATCCACGTTACTTCCAGAGCGAACAATGGCACGGCCGCCGTCACACTATCAACACGATCAAGAACGCCACCATGGCCGGGGAACAGATTGCCACTATCTTTGAGCCCGACATTGCGCTTGAACATGCTGACAGTCAGATCACCAACTACTGAAATGGCGGTGACGCTAACTGCCAGCGGAATAAGAAACAATAGTGACCAACCGAACCACCACGAACCACACAGTGCGACACAGGTCGCACCAATCACTCCGCCGCCCAAACCTTCCCAGGTTTTTCCAGGGCTGACCTGTGGCGCCAGTTTGGTACGTCCCAGGCTACGGCCGACAAAATATGCACCGATATCAGCCGCCCAGACAATCATCAGCGCAAACAATACATACTCTGAACCACGCTCAGACCCAGTCAGCAATGTAATGATCGCAACCCAGGCGGGTACGATAACCAGGATTCCGCAGAGGGCACTAATAACCGGGCTAAAATTAAGCGGATACCGCAATATACAAAAGAATGCTATAGCCCACCAGATCAAGGCCACCCAAAGCAGCGGCAGAAGCGAAATCTGAGTCGGAAACACCCACAATGAAGCCGCCAATAAAACCAGCACCATCAACGTATAAGAAGCACGGGATAAAAATTGCTTAAGCGGTAGAAATGCGCTCCATTCCCAAGCCCCTATCGCAACGAATGCACCGATCACACCAACAGCCGCAGACTGTGGCAAGCGAAAGAAAACAAACAGCAGTACCACCAGCAAGATTGCGGCCGTCACAATTCGTTGCAAAAGCTTATTCATTCCGGCAACAACCAAATACTATGCGGGCAAGGGGGCACATCGGCCAGGAATTATTAATGCACCAAAAGCCTTGCAACAGAGCGTACCCCTCATCACAAAACCCATTGATATCATTGGGTCGGACCACTCACTTTTTTCTGCTCATTGAGCCGCCCGAAGCGACGCTGTCGCTGACCAAAAAACTCAAAAGCAGCGGTCAAATCCTTATCGTTAAAATCAGGCCACAGCGTGTCCGAGAAATAAATTTCGCTATAAGCCAGATCCCACAACAGAAAATTACTGATGCGCTTTTCACCGCCAGTCCTGATCAGCAAATCAGGGTTATCGCAAATAGCCAGCGACAAGTGACGTGACATCACGGCTTCATCAATATCCCGTACGTCGAGTTCCCCAGTACTTACTTTTGCTGCAATTCGACGCGTAGCCTGAACAATATCCCAACGCCCACCATAGGAAACTGCCAATATGAGTGTCATACGCGTATTGGCTGAAGTCTTGCTCTCAGCATCTTCAATGCGCTTTTGCAGAATTGTCGGCAAATTCTCGCGCGCACCGATGAACCGGAGGCGAATACCATTTTCATGGAGTGATGCAACTTCACGCTGCAAGACTTCAATGAACAAGCGCATCAGGGCGTTGACCTCGGCCACCGGCCGCTGCCAGTTTTCGCTACTGAAGGCGAACAGTGTCAACGTCTCAACTTCTGCCTCAGCGCAAGCCTCGACAATCAGTCGTGTTGCCTTGACCCCGGCACGATGTCCGGCGAACCGGGCCCGTCCATGCTGAGCAGCCCAGCGACCGTTGCCATCCATAATCACGGCGACATGCCGCGGCAGCGGAAAATTCAAGTTGTCAGCATCTTTAGTCATTAAAGTAATTTCTTAAAAACCCTTCAAAACTCCATGATTTCTTCTTGTTTTTTCTCACTCAATTCATCAAGCTTTGCAATATGCTGATCAGTCAGCACCTGAATCGCCTGTTCGGCTCGCCGCTCCTCATCCTCACTAATCTCTTTTTCCTTGAGAAGATCCTTAAGATCGTGAATCGAATCTCGACGGATATTGCGCACCGAAATACGTGCATTCTCTGCATCATTCTTGACTAGTTTAGCCAGGTCACGTCGTCTTTCCTCGGTCAGCGCTGGAAGCGGTACCCGGATAACAGTACCGGCTGATGCCGGGGTCAGGCCCAAATCTGAATTCATGATTGCTTTTTCGACAACCTGGATCATGGGTTGCTCCCAGGGCGTCACGGTCAGCGTACGCGCATCTTCGACAGCAATATTTGCAACCTGACTCAAAGGTGTTTTGGATCCATAATAATCGACAGCAATATGCTCAAGCAGCCCTGCGTGAGCACGGCCCGTACGCATTTTTTTGAATGTCTGACCCAACGCCACGACACTCTTGTCCATACGTTGATCCGTGTCTTTCTTGATATCTTCAATCACTAGCTATCCTCCATGACCCCCAATGACAATGGGGCATGCTTAACTGTCATGTACCAATGTACCAATATCTGATCCACCGACCAATTGCACCAGGGCGCCTTCGGTATTCAAATCAAATACCCGGATCGACAAGCCATTGTCACGACACATTACTATAGCTGTCGCATCCATAACTTGCAGTTTGTCATTCAGTACCTGGTCAAATGAAACTTCCGAATACCGTTGTGCATTCTTGTCTTTGATCGGGTCTGCCGAATAAACGCCATCAACTTTTGTTGCCTTGATGAGCAGATCAGCGTCAATTTCAATCGCACGCAGCGCTGCAGCCGTATCAGTGGTAAAGAATGGGTTGCCTGTCCCGGCTGAAAATATGGTTACGCGGCCCTTTTGCAGATGCCGGACTGCGCGCCGACGGATATAGTCTTCAGAAATCTGGTGTATCTGCAATGCAGACATGACACGAGCATCGCCATCGATGCGCTCAATTGCATCTTGTAATGCCAACGCATTGATCATCGTGGCCAGCATGCCCATATGATCTCCGGTAACCCGATCCATCCCGGCTTCAGACAATCCGGCACCACGAAAAATGTTGCCGCCGCCAATGACAACTCCGACCTCAACGCCAAGCTCTTGCACTGCAATAATTTCAGCCGCGATGCGCTGCAGGATTAGCGGATCGATACCGAAATCCCCGTCTCCCAACAGGGCTTCACCACTAAGTTTCAATAAAATCCGACGATACGGTGAAGCGGGATTATTCACAGCGTTACTGACTCCGAAAAATCATAAAAAGAACTCCGCGTCAGCGGGACTTAACCAGACGCAAACGAACCACTGATCGTCGCTTTGACATCTTGATACCAAGGTCATATGAGCTACCAACCTGACTAAATATATCTTCAGCCTTGGCAGCAACATCATTTAGCCGCTAGCCTTCACCTGAGCCTCAACTTCTTCAGCGAAGTTTTCGACCTTTTTCTCAATACCTTGCCCCACTTCAAGACGGATAAAGCTATGCACCGTTGCACTATTTTTCTGCAGCAGTTTAGCGACGCTGATATCCGGATCTTTAACGAAAGGCTGACCGAGTAGCGTAATCTCATTCAAGTACTTGCGCAGACGTCCTTCAACCATCTTCGCAACAATCTCAGCTGGTTTGCCTTCCTGCTCGGCCTGCTCCGACAAAATCCGTCGCTCACTTTCCAGTGTCTCAGCGGGTACGTCGTCAGCTGAAATACAGCTCGGATTCGTTGCAGCGATATGCATCGCAATATCCTTGGCGAGTTCCTCATCACCACCCTCTATATCGACGAGCACGCCGATTTTCACACCATGCACGTACTGTGCAGCCTGGCCTTTGGGTGTAACGATCTGAAAACGACGGATATCGATTTTTTCACCAATCTTTGCCACCAGCGCACTGCGTTGTTGCTCAAATGGCTCTCCGTCGACATCAAGCACCATCAGTGCCGCCACATCCTCTGGCTGGTGGGCCAGAATTAGTTCAGCAGCCCGGCGCGAGAAAGTAAGGAAATTCTCATCTTTGGCAACGAAATCTGTCTCGCAATTTACTTCAACAATGACGGCAGCATCGGCACCGACGGCCAACTCAATGCGACCCTCCGCAGCAATACGACCCGCTTTTTTCTCTGCTGATGCCTGTCCAATTTTGCGCAGATACTCCTGCGCGGCCTGCAAGTCACCATCGACTTCAACCAGAGCCTTTTTGCACTCCATCATTCCAGCACCGGTCATTTCCCGAAGCTCTTTAACCAAACTTGCTGTGATCGTCATGTTCTGATCCTGCTATTTCCAAGCCCTCAAAATTGAGAACCGCCATAACACAAAAGTGCCAGGCTAATTATTTCTCTGCTTTCGTTTCCGGCGTTGATTCGTCGCTTTCTTTTGCAGCAACATCAACCTCAGGCTCTGCAGCAGCCTGCTCCGGCGATTCTTCTACAGGCGATTCATCCACAGGTGATGCATCAGCAGCAGTTTCTTTAACCTCAGGTTCGGGTGCCTCAGCCTTCGGTTCATCAGCAGATTCTACCGGTGCTTCGCTGGTTGCCTGACGCTTTGCGCTCGGATCAGCTTTGGCTGCCGTGCGGCCACGTGGCTTGCGATTTGCGCGCTTCGCCGTATTTGCGGTCGGATTCCCATCAGCATCCAGTTCGATAAAGTCATCCTCGCCAACCGGTAAATCAGGCAAAGCACCCTTGCCATCAATTACAGCATCGGCGATGCCCGCTGCATACAAAGTAGCAGCACGCATTGCATCATCATTACCGGGAATAACGTAATCGATTTCATCCGGTGAACAATTCGTATCAACAATACCAACAACCGGGATTCCAAGAACCTTTGCTTCATGTACGGCAATTTTCTCGTGACCAACATCGATAATAAATACGGCATCTGGCAACGACCCCATATCTTTGATACCACCGAGGGTACGCTCGAGCTTCGCTTTCTCGCGCGTGAGGCCCAGAACTTCCTTTTTCGTCAGGCGATCAAATGAACCATCCTCATCCATCGCTTCAATTTCTTCGAGGCGCTTGATCGACTGCTTGATCGTCTTGAAATTCGTCAACATTCCGCCAAGCCAGCGGTGGTTTACATATGGCATACCGCAGCGATCGGCCTGTTCGCGCACGGCTGTACCGGCTGAACGCTTTGTGCCTACAAACAGAATCTTGCCGTGATTAGAGACAAGCGTCTTGACGAATGCGCAGGCGGACAGGTACATCGGCACCGTTTGCTCAAGATTAATTATGTGGATGTTATTTCGAGCGCCAAAGATAAATGGCGCCATTTTGGGATTCCAGTACCGAGTCTGGTGGCCGAAATGGACCCCCGCCTCAAGCATCTGGCGCATGCTGACCTGTTCCATGTTTTTCTCCTGTATGGGTTTTAAGCCTCCATGCACTCCATACGACAACCGGACCTAAGTCTGGCACCCCGTCGCATGTGTCGGTGCATGTGTGGATTTAATTGCCTCAAGGGCGCGCGCTTTATACCATACCCGGATTCCAGCAACAACGAGCTGATGACAGATGGGCCCACCGGTATCTGACTGTCGATAATTATTACAACTCCGCTCCGACTGGTTTACAAAACGGTACCATTGCTCCCGAGGCCAAACCAGCAGGCCCGACAATCAAGCCCAACCAAAAGGCAGAACCATAACTCTATGACAATTCACATCAAAACAGCCGAAGAACAGGACCTGATGCGTGTGGCCGGGCGCCTTACGGCCGATGTCCTCGATATGATCGGCCCATACGTCAAGCCGGGAATATCCACCAATGAACTCGACCAGATCTGTCACGACTACATTGTCGATACTCAACAGGCAATACCGGCTCCGCTGAATTACCGGGGATTCCCGAAATCGACCTGCACATCTGTCAATCATGTTGTCTGTCACGGCATTCCAAGTGATAAAAAGCTGCGCAACGGCGACTGCATCAATATAGACATTACCGTCATCAAAGATGGCCTCCATGGTGACAGCAGCCGAATGTTTCATGTCGGCAAACCAAATGTACAAGCACAACGTACCGCCCAGATCGCCTATGAAGCTATGCTAGAAGGCATTCGCCAGGTCCGCCCGGGGGCAATGCTTGGCGATATTGGTCAAGCCATTCAAAGCTATGTTGAGGCCAGACATTGCTCGGTTGTGCGCGAGTATTGCGGCCACGGAATCGGGCGCGGTTTTCACGAAGACCCCCAGGTGCTCCATTACGCCCGGAACGACAAAGGCATTGAAATCAAACCCGGCATGGCATTTACGATCGAACCAATGGTCAATGCAGGTAAAAGACACGTCCGACTTCTGCCAGATGGCTGGACTGTCGTCACCAAGGATCACTCCCTGTCTGCCCAGTGGGAACATACGATTCTTATTACCGACACAGGCCATGAAATTCTGACACTGGGCGCCGAGGACCGCGCCGGATGACATCAGCTGCAGACTCCCCGGGTACCGATGTAACGCTGTCGCAACCCGTCAAGGAACTCCGGCTGGCCACAGAAGTCCTGACCGATATATGTGTCGATGACCAATTAATAGCCTGGGATCGCATCGAAGCGATGCTGACACCACCGCACCTTGAGGGACTCAAGCACTCGCTCGCTAGTGGCAATGCGGCGCTGACGCAATTATTTCTGCATGGTCAGAGTGCCGGCCAACTGGTCAAATTGCGGGCACAACTTATTGATCTTGTAGCTTGTGCTGCATGGCGCATGACGGTTGGCGAAACTCTGCCTAATGCCGCCCTCGTAGCCGTCGGCGGCTATGGCAGAGGTGAACTGCACCCGTATTCCGATGTCGACCTGCTGATCCTGCTCGACAATGCAGACAAACGTACTGCCGAGGAACCGTTATCAAATTTCCTCGCCCTGCTCTGGGATCTTGGCCTTAATATCGGCCACAGCACACGCACAGTCAGCGAGTGTACTGACGAAGCTAAGCAGGACATCACTATCGTTACGACGCTGATGGAATCACGCCTGCTACTGGGCTCCCATCCCTTATTCAAAGCCATGCAAAAAGCAGTGGCGCCTGAACAAATTTGGCCTGCACGTAACTTCTTTGAAGCCAAGCTCAGGGAGCAGCACGCCAGGCACCGACGCTACGGTGACACGGCCTACAATCTGGAACCTAACTGCAAGGGCAGTCCGGGTGGCTTGCGTGATATTCAGATGATCGTCTGGGTCACGCAGCGCCATTTTGGCACCAGCAAGCTGAGTGAACTTGTTGCCCACGGCTTTCTGACTCCCGGGCAACTACGCTTGCTGCAACAGGGCCGGGAATTTCTGTGGCGTATTCGCTATGCACTGCATGTGTTGACCCGACGCGGCGAAGATCGTTTGCTATTTGACTACCAGATAAAGATTGCCGACCTGTTTGGCTATAAAGATGCGTCCTATATGCTTGCCGTCGAGCAACTGATGCAACGTTATTACCGCATCGTCATGGACCTGAGCCGCCTCAATGAAATGCTCCTGCAGCGGTTTCAGGAAGAAATCCTGATGAATCCCAACATCACGCCTGTAGATCTGTCGGAACGATTTCAGTCCAGAAATAGTTTTCTGCAAATCACCGCTAACGATGTTTTCGAACAGGAACCTTCGGCCCTGCTGGAACTTTTTCTGCTCCTGCAACAGCATCCTGATCTAAAGGGCGTCGGCGCAGCCACAATAACCGCAATTAAACGCAGCCTGCACCTGATCGATGATGAGTTCCGGCAAAACCCACACAATCATGAACTGTTCCTGAAGATTATTTGCGCACCCGAAGGTGTAACACATGAATTACGCCGCATGAATACTTATGGAGTATTAGGTCGCTACATCCCTGCTTTCGGGCGGATCGTCGGGCGAATGCAGTACGACTTGTTTCATGCCTATACAGTCGATGCACATACTCTATTTGTCGTCAGCAATCTTCGGCGCTTTGCACTGGCACGCTTTGATCATGAATTTCCACTCTGTTCGAAGATCATGCAATCGTTACAGTTACCCGAGATTGCATACCTTGCTGGTCTGTTTCATGACATCGCCAAGGGTCGTGGCGGCGATCACTCCCAGCTTGGCTCTGCTGATGCGGAATCTTTTTGTCTGGAACACGGCATGGCCCGCTATGAGGCCCGCCTCGTCGCCTGGCTTGTGCAGCATCATTTGACACTGTCACTGACGGCACAGAAAAAGGACATCAGCGACCCAAGTGTTATTTCCGAGTTCGCCAAAATTGTTGGTGACGAGCAACATCTGGACTACCTCTATCTGCTGACAGTTGCAGATGTACGTGCGACGAATCCGGAACTGTGGAATTCATGGAAAGCACAATTATTTGAAGGGCTATACCAACTAACCAGGCAAGCGTTACGACGCGGTCTGGCCAACCCCATCGATAAGGATGAATTACTCACCCAGCGCAAGCAAGAAGCACGCGAACTGCTGACCCGTGACGGACTGGATGACACCCAGATTGATGCTGCCTGGAAAATATTTAACGATGAGTATTTTCTGCGTTGCCGGCCTGAAGAGATCTATTCTCACACACGATTATTTACCAGATCAGCAAATGATAACCCCACCATAATGATCGACCTCATGGAGCAGGCGTACCATGGCGGCACTGCATTATTCCTGTTTACACCGCAAGAATACTTTGCCTTTGCGGCTGCAACAGCCGTACTGGATGAACTCGGCCTGAATATTGTAGATGCCAGAATTATCCCGTTACGTAACCAATATAGTCTGACAACATTTGTCGTCATTGAGCAAAGCGGCGAGCAAATTAATGACAATAACCGACTCGAACAAATAAAAAATCGATTGGCACGAACCCTGGCAACGGGTACTGATACCCCGCTGACTGTGACGCGCCGAGCGCCACGCCAGGTCCGGTTGTTTGACACCACGACACTCGTAAACTTCACCCAGGATGAGGTAAATCAAAGAACAATCATGGAAATTATTACCGGTGACCGACCCGGGTTACTCTATGAAGTCGGCCAAGTCTTACGTAGCCATAATATTTCAATTCAGACAGCAAAAGTAATTACTGTAGGTGAGCGGGTAGAAGATATGTTTTACATTACGGATATCTCAGGCAAACCAATTTCACCTGAAGCGTGCGCGGACCTGGAAACAGATCTGCTTGCTGCATTATCGGATACAACGATATGACCGGCGAATACCCTATAATTAGATAAACCAGACTACCTGTACCGGATAATAATCATGGATGACCTGAAAACCATAATCGAAAAAGCTTTCGATGAAAGACAATCTCTCGACCTGGGAAACCCTGACCCAAAACTCAGGGAAGCCATATTAGCTGCCATAGAGTTACTCGACAGCGGTCGTGCCCGCGTCGCAGAAAAAGGCCCTGATGGCTGGGTTGTCAATCAGTGGCTCAAGAAAGCTGTGCTATTGTATTTTGGCGTTGAACAAAGCCGCTGCATCGAAGGCGGTTACACGAATTACTACGACAAAGTACCGCTGAAGTTTGACGGCATGACACAGGCTGATTTCGAAAATGCCGGCATCCGTGTTGTACCAAATGCAATTGCCCGCAAAGGTGTGTATATCGCACGAGACGTCATACTGATGCCTTCTTACGTAAATATCGGCGCTTATGTTGATAGCGGCACTATGGTAGATACCTGGGCCACCGTCGGCAGTTGTGCACAGATAGGCAAGAACGTTCACCTGTCCGGCGGCGTCGGCATCGGCGGTGTTCTCGAACCGATTCAGGCTGGCCCAACCATCATTGAAGATAATTGCTTCATCGGCGCCCGATCAGAAATAGTTGAAGGCGTAATAGTTGAGGCAGGCGCCGTAATTTCGATGGGAGTCTTTATCGGCCAGAGCACGCGAATCTATGACCGTGATAATGACGAGGTACTCTATGGGCGGGTTCCGGCCGGATCCGTCGTCGTACCGGGAACCCTGCCGTCGAGCAAGGGCAACTGTAATCTCTACGCGGCAATCATAGTCAAGCGCGTCGACGCCAAGACCAGGGCCAAGACGGCGATTAATGAACTGTTGCGTTCAGAATAAAGCGGATGAGCACACTACGATGATCAATCTTTACGGTATTCGCAATTGCGACAATTGCCGTAAAGCTCGTCGCTGGCTACAGGATCAGGACATTGATTTTCACTTTGTCGATATCCGTGACGAAGTACTGAACGAGTCACAGCTGATAAATTGGCAACAACAACTCGGATGGGAGTTGCTGTTGAATAAAAAAAGCATTACATGGCGCAAAATCCCATCATTTGATCGAGATGATCTGAACGAAACAAGCGCCAGAACCTTGATGCTTAACTATCCGACCGTCATGAAACGTCCGCTACTCGATACGGGCAATAATGTGGTGCTCGGGTTCAATGTGGATGATTACGAGGCGCTTAAACTGTAGCGACACACATGACGGACATACTTAAATTTACACAACAATTAATCCGTCGCCAATCGGTGTCACCTGATGATGCCGGTTGCCAGGAACTGATAGCAGATCGTCTTAAACAGATCGGCTTTAGCTGTGAAACACTCACGTTCGGTGAAGTAACCAACCTTTGGGCACGTCGTGGAGAGTCATCGCCAGTTTTTTGCTTTGCCGGTCATACCGACGTCGTACCGACCGGACCGAAAGATCAATGGGACTCAGACCCGTTCATCCCAGAGATTCGTGATGGCATCCTGTACGGACGAGGCGCCGCTGACATGAAAGCCAGCCTCGCAGCCATGCTGGCAGCCACCGAAGAATTTATTGCCGAAAATCCTGAGTACCCGGGCTCAATCGCGTTTCTGATCACCAGTGACGAGGAAGGCCGTGCCCGTGACGGCACGAAGAAAGTCATGGAAACACTGGATGCACGTGGCGATAAGATCGATTGGTGCCTGATTGGCGAGCCGTCCTGTAACGAACAACTCGGCGATACAATCAGAATTGGTCGTCGCGGCTCACTCAGCGGCATGCTGACCATTCATGGACAACAAGGCCATGTCGCTTATCCACAACTGGCAGATAATCCAATCCAACGTTTTGCCCCGGTACTCGCTGACCTCTACAAACAAATCTTCGATACCGGCAATGATTTTTTCCCCCCAACCAGTTTCCAGGTCGTACAAATTGAAAGCGGCAGTGGTGCACCCAATGTAACGCCCGACTCGTTAAATACCCGCTTTAACTTCAGATACTCAACAGTCTGGACTCACCAACAACTGCAAAAGCATGTTGAAAATATTCTTGATAAGAATGGACTGGACTACACTTTGGAGTGGCATTTATCCGGCGCGCCATTCCTGACTCCGCAAGACCGGTTGTCTCAGGCCACCAAGCAAGCAGTAACCGAGGTAACCGGAGTAACGCCGGAGCTATCAACCGGTGGCGGTACTTCGGATGGACGTTTTATTGCACCGAGCGGCACACATGTCGTCGAATTCGGGCCCATCAACAAATCTATTCATAAGGCCAATGAACACATTCGCGTCGATGCAATCGAACAACTTAAAAAGGTTTACCTGAAAACACTGAAAAAATTACTTTCTGCCAACTAGTCTTTTTGACTATTGGTCCAGTTAAGCCAGATACCCCAGCTACCCAGTATCAGGAAACTGATCAGCGTCCATCCCGGCATGGTCAGCCCCAGGAACCGCCAGGCAACATCGGCGCACTCCCCTGATCCGGACAAAACCATATTCAACACTTCAAGCACGGGAAATGTATCAATCATGAAATCCAGCCCGGGACCACAGGCGGGCACCTGATCCTTGGGCAGATTTTGCAACCAGACATGACGGCCTGACACACCGCTGCCCGACAACGCCACAATGGCCAGCAGCACGGCATAGACTCGCCGGCCAAATCGACCGGCCGCATGAACACCTGCCAATAGAAATAAACCACCCAGAGCAATCAGTGCGATACGCTGCAAGACACAGAGCGGACAAGGCTCCATGAGCCAGATGTATTGCGTGAACAACGCAAATCCCATCATCGCAACACAGACAATAAATGCAGCCAGATTGCCT
>Ga0233413_10000707_pt1 | contig 15629 bp, 21 predicted proteins | sample Na_anoxic_6_MG_FD_189019 | JGI IMG/M metagenome (GOLD analysis project Ga0233413, IMG submission 189019) | Seawater microbial communities from Saanich Inlet, British Columbia, Canada - Na_anoxic_6_MG | ecosystem: Environmental > Aquatic > Marine > Inlet | place: Canada: British Columbia... | reverse complement strand
GGAGAGCCTGGTGGGGTATTGATGCCCTGGTCGTCAACCGGACCCTGCCAGACATTCTCGCGGCTCTCACCGACGCCATGGACAACACCATCCTCGAAGATGACCAGACCTTTGCCCTGGACATATTGAGTGCGGCGCGATTCAGATGGGTCGCTGGTCGCCTCATCCCATACAACCGCTTCCTCGTAAGATGGACCATCAAAAGCGTCTGGTGTGCGACCTCCCACGTTATTTCGCCTTAGCCTTCTTGGTGCGCTTCGAAGCCGCCTTCTTCACGGGAGCTCTCTTGGTCTTCGGCTTCTCTTGCCGCTGAGCCTTCAATGATGGACCTGGGTGCGCGTCTGGAACACGACCATCCTCCGCGACCAAAGCCTTGAACGCCTCGAGTTTCGACATCTCAGCCTTGAACACACCGTTGATGTACCCGGTCGCGTCATCGAGCCCCTTGGCACGCCCCTCTGACACATGAGTTGCGATCTCGGCGGCCGTAGCAAGGTTGTCGAGAGCACCGACCGCCCGCTTGAGATACCTCTTTGCGTAGGTAGCGACTTTGAGGGGTTCACCGACGTACTCGTCGATGACGCCCTCTTTGAGATCCTTGTCGATATGAGCCGCAAGCTGACCCACCCGCTGGGCTGCCAAGATGAAGGCGTCCTTGCCACCCTTGTGACCGTGAACCTGCGCCCGAGCCTTGTCGCCCATCTCCTCGATGTGACGGCCAAATTCCTCAGCCACGACGCTCTTGATTTGTGTCTTCGCCGGGTTCATCTCCTCACCTTCTCCTGCGGCTTATGGTAGGGGGGTATCGAGCGGAGCTATCAGCCCCAAACGATCATCGTGATGACATCAGAGTTGGTGCCTCCACGATACTTCAGAGCATACTCAAACTTGAGGTCACCTTCGGCAGTATCGTCACCAGGATAGACGTCGTTATTCGCCGCCGCATTGGCCCCGTTCCATTGAAGCTGACCATTCACAAAGACGTCCACGTCGGTGAGGAAAGTCACGCCAGAGTAGTCGCCGAGTTGCGCCGAAATGTTGGCACCAGCGCCGCCTGTGACGTTGGTATCGGCTGCGATGTCAGCGGTGATGACCGTCGCAACAGTCTTGCCGCGTGTCACGGCACCAACAGCCTGAACGATGGCGTTGAGCAGAGAGACCTCGCCGAACTGCGCCTCAAAGGCAATCCACTCAGCCGACGTATCCGACAGCAACATGCCGTCGCGTGACCATGTGGCGTCCTCATTGCCGTCCGTGAGAATCAACTCACCAGCACCGACCACACGAAGGTCGTTCGCGCCAGTCGTCTCAACCGTGCCGCCCGTGACACCGATGTCGATCTCAGTGCCACCTGTGTCGATCTTCACTTCGTTGGCGAAATCGGTCGTGATCGCATTGACGTCGAAGACATCGACGGCTGTGTCAATCTCCACCTCGCTCGTCCCACCAGCCGAGCCCTCGATAACCCGTAGAAGGATGGCCTCGAGATCATCTCGAATGGACCAAACGAGCCCAGCACCTTCAAGGTCGAGAGTCGCGTTGGTCGTCAGGTCGACAGGAGTCGTGCCCTGGTTGTCATAGGCAGCTTGACGGTCTGCGTAGGAAGTCCCGGCGTCAGCGTAACCACCACCGCGCCACTGGTCCTCGTTCATGTCGTCGAAAGCGAAACGCTCGGTGTAAGCGTAGTCGATGACCTTGTTTTGGATGTACGCCGCCGCCGCAAGCTCCAAGTCATCGCCAGTCGAGTTGACCACGACGAATGAAAGTTGCGCCCGATTCGTTGTCGTGCCCGTGAGCGTCGAGCCGTCGCTGTTGGACTCGCTCTGAAGCAATGCCATGATCTCGCGGTCAGTGGCGTCGACAATCGGATCACGAGTCGCATTGTCGACGATCCGAACAATGTTCTTCGGGGTGATTGTGGTCGACCCAGCAACCTCATCGAGTGTCGCCGTGCCGAAGGTCGCATTGTAGGCGCAGACACAACCCTCAGTGGTCACCAGGCCGATAGCCGCCGTGGTGTTGCTCGGGAGGTCCGCAAGAGCAAAAACCACATAGGCTTGCGCCGCTGGCACCGTAACATCGACACCGACCATCGACACGTAGTCGAGGAAACGCTTTCGCTCGATGCCATGGAGGTCTGTGTTGAGGTCGTTGACGCCGCGCTGACTGCCCGCGTCGAGTGTGGCTGGCGTGTTGAGGTCGTCGTACCAGTTTCCTGCCTGGTCATCCAGGTGGAGACTGATCGCACTCCGAAGATTGTTCATGTCATCTTCGAGAGTCGTCGGGTTCGTTTCCCAGTTCGCTACTGAGGGAGCCACGGTGTCGTCGTAAGTTCCACTCTTATGAACTTGAGTCTCTTGATCGAAAATGCTTCTACTCATGATCCCTCCAAAACCGCCCCAGCATTGCCTGAGAGCTTACCACCATCACACGTCAGGGTTGAAATCGACCCAGAAGTTCGAACCCGCTCGAGGGGTAAACTCCAAAGTGACCGTATCGTACCCTGTACCCACCCCTCCAGACTCAGAAGCCACGTAATCGCAGCCAGAGCCCTCGAGGAGCGCTTGCCCGTTGTAGAACACCACCTCGTCGACATATCCATCATGAATGAATGGGATTGCTGAGGTGAACACCTTGGGGTCACCTGTCGCAGTAAGAGATTGGCGGAAATACCGCCCTCCGCTCCCTGGAGCCCCAACGACGGCCTCGAGAGGAAGCACGAGCAACTCATCAGCACTCGTCGCGATGCCAATCTGTTGAAAGAGCGTCGTTCCGCCGGCGACTGGATAATTCGCATCACCCTGTGTCGCCGGCCTCGAGTCAGTGCCCACCACGTAGCGCTTGCCTGGTGTGAGCCCCGTGAACACCCCACGCAAAGGGCCATGGAAATGAATGATCGCGTTTGTCGGAGCATCCTTTTTGAGCACGAGAGCGATGGCGGGCATCTTCGACGAATCGGTGATGTCCACCCCCGCGACCTGGAAGGCGTTACCAATCTTCGAAGCGGTGATGTAGACGCAATCGCCGATGACGTCAGAAGCGAGACACGTAGCTCGCCCGAGGATTCGCTCGCTACGTGGAATGCTTGCGGTGTTGACCTTGGCGACCACCGCAAGCCCCTAAGTCACGTTACCAGCGCCCGCTGTCTCCGCGATTGACAGGCCCAATGTAAACGCCCGTGTCGCAATGGGAGAAAACGTAGCGATCGTGAGCTCGTCAACATACTCGGGCTGAACCTCGAGTTCTTGAACGGAGACCTCGCCCGAGTTCGCGTCGAAGTCACCACCCGACTTGTAACGTGTCGGCAAACACCCGTAGAGGAACCACGCTCGACCTGGGATTTTCTGCGAAAGAATCGCAGCAGCAGGGAAAGCCCCCTCGTACTCGATTTCCCCTGGCCGTGTCTCGTCGTTGAGCCCGACGAGATTCTTCCCAAGGAATTGAACCAGCACGAGGTTGCGCCGCACGGGCTGGATGCCTCGAAGGGCGTTCGTGATCCAAAGAAAAAAGTCAGAATCGAAAAACTGAGCTCCACGCTGCAAATTGATTGGTGACGCTTCCGCAGCCTTCACAATGCGACGCTTGTATTCCCAGTTTCCAGGCTTGACGTCTTTGAGCTCGAGTGTGATTTCTGGCGCGGTGATGGAACTGAACCCAAGAATGGGGTCGAAGACTGAAAAAAGAGGATTGCCTGAGATCCCCGACGCATCGAAGAGCCAGAACGAATAGTTCTGCAATCTGTCGAAGACCCTTGAACGAGCCACCTCGACCTCCTTTGGCCATGATGCCCCGCTTCAAGAGATATGACCAGCGTGGGCGAACCTATGAAGGTGCCAACACGTCGAAGCGCTCGTAGACGACTTCCATCTCTGTGATGGAAACGTCACCGCTCGTCGCATCCAAGTCACCAGCGATCTTCACCCGGCTCGGTCCCGCGTTGAAGATACGGTATGTCTTCGCAGCAGCAATCCCAGAATCATCCCTATCTGGGAAACCAAGCCCGGACAAACCCTCACCAGGGTCCGATTCGTTCGCTTGAGGTCGCGCCATCGCAGAACGAGGCATGTGATAGATGTTGAGGTCGACGCGATACTCACGGTTCTCGACCGCTGCAAGCATCCACTCGAAGAAGTTGGTCTCCGTTCGAGCCACGCCTCGACCAAGGGTCAAGTCGTTCATCGAAGGGATGCCAGGGTACTTCTCGGTGAAGATCCTCACGCCCTCGCGATACTCCTGCCACTCGAGCGTGATCTCAGGAGCCGTGAAGCTGTTGAAACCGGCCTCACCAGCACTGTTGCCGATGATGTCGGTACTCAAAGAACCTTGCCACCCGTCAGCCTGCACGACGATGCCAGCATGGAATCGGAAGTTATGAAGAGGATCGGTTGCCTGTGCCCGTGCCATTGCTTCTCCTTCTCCTAGACTCTCAGCGGGTCGAACACGAGCCGACCGATGAGATCGCCAAGGGTCAAGTATTGCCGCCCTCTCATCTCCTTGGGCGACGGGAGCGCTTCGACTGAGGCGACGAATTCTTGAAGAGTCATCACCTGCTCTGAGAGCTCATCCACGATCTCATTGTAAAGCGATGGCCACTTCTCGACCACCATCAAGACGCCCTGCGCTCTACTGAGGTTCCTGAACTCACCCCGGTTCCCCCATTGAGAACTCTTCACCATCGCCTGACGGGCTCGTTGCTCCGAGAGCGCTAGAGCTCGACCAAAAGGTGCTGTGGGGAGCATCTCCTTCAGGTCAACACCGTCCTGCACCATCTTCTCAGCGAAGGCTATGCCGTAGGCACCGATGGCGTTCTCTCGTACCCAACGACTCCAATCACGATCAGATAAGCCCTGGTGACCCACGACAACCACGGGGAGTGTTCCGTCGGCCTCGCGCCCTGGATAACGAGAATGCTCGAGACGTAGGAGCTTGACGAGAAGCCCCTCATCATTCGTCGGCTCAGGCCGAGTCGCGATCCCCAGTTGTTCGTCGAGTCTCACGATAGAACCTCCTACGACGCTGGCCTCAGTCGCCCTGGTCGCATACTGACTCTACCGGACACCGCCGAACCCCCTACCGCCGCCGATGAGATTTCGATGTGCTCATCCCATGCGAGCTCGAGCGGTCCCACCCGTAGATATGGACCAGCGATGGGGGAATCCAAGACAAACGTCCTCGTGCCGTCTGAGATCGCGACCTGATTCACCACCGACGTGCCAAATTCAATCTGAATTTTGTCGACAACATAGGTCTCGAAACCACCATCCTCATCAGCAAAATCTGGCTTGAACAGTCCGCCAGCCGCAATGACAGGATAGGTCCGAATGCCCTTGTGGTCAGTCGGTGTCGTCGTCGGAACCGTTCCATCCCACTGCCCAGCAGCGGCAATGGTCTGGTCGATGATGCCAGGTGCAGTCGCCAAGGCGAACCTCCCTCAGTCGATTACGCCAAGACGGTCGAGTCATCGAAGTAGACATGCCAGTTGGCAGCACTCCAATAGACAGGAACGCCCGTGCCAGACCCAGCGCCCTCAGCCGTCTTGCGACCGTCAGTGGCGTAGGCGAGTTGGCCTTCGAAGTTCCCAGTCGCCGGCAGCAATGCCACCGTATAGGCCGGTGCCCCACCCACGGGATCGGTCAAGCCGACCTTGCCCGTCTGCGTCGCTTGCGCAGCGTCGTAGGTGTCAGGGGACATCGCCACAGAGAGGTCTCCCGAGACGAGCCCTGTCTTGATGACCTCATTCTGGTCGAGTGCCCCGAGTGTGACGTTGAGCCACGACTTGGTCGCCCCCGCCGCGAGTTCGATATTCGGGCCGGGGATAAAGAGCGCCGCACTGGTGTTATTGGTGATCGCCGCGTCCATCTCTCACCTCTGTCGAGAAGGGCAATCGAGTTGCCCTTTCAGTCCTGATACTAACCCTCACTCCCCTCGAAAGGGAAGCAAACCCTCGTCACGCTCCGACTACGACGTCTCGAACTTCTGTTGCAGACGGAAGACAATGAACTCTCCCGGCTTCTGAGGCGCAACGTAGATGTCGCAGATGACCGTGCCTGTGTCCTCGACATCTTGCGGGTTGTTCGACCCATCACAGATGACAAGGAATGCCTCTTGCCGCGACTCCCCCTTGAAATACCCCTGTTCGAAGAGGTTGCCGAGGAAGCTCTCGACCGAGATCTTGATCCGCTGCCGCAGACTCGCCCCGATGTTCTCGAAGACGAAGCCATGGGTGCTGTTGAAAATCGACGCCTTCAGGAAGTTGAAGAGCCGCCGCACCTGAAGGTAACGGAAGTCGCCACTCGGACGCTCGAGTGAACGAGCCCCCCAAATGACGCGCCCGGTCTGCGTCTTGTCGACGAGAGCATTGACCTCAAAGGGGTGAAGAACGTCGAGTTCCGCCCACTCGAGGTTGCGCTCGAGGCCGATGGCAAACTCGATGCGTCCACGATCAACACCAGCCGGTGCCGTCGCGACATTGAAGTTGGTGTCCGTCCGCGCATAAGCTCCCGCGATATGCCCACCAGGCGGGAGATTCAGCGGAAGGTCCGTCACGGGGTCGGTGATGGTGATGTAGGGGTAATACAGCGCCGCGTAGGAGCCGGTGTATCCCAACTTGTTGAGGCGATAATCCTTCGCCTCCTGCGGAGAGTAGCCAGCGGGGGTCGCGAGAATCGCGAACCACTTCTCGTTGCGCTCACACTCCGTGGTGACATCGCTCGACATGGTGACGTCGCCAGCGGCATCGGGCACGACGAGGTTGATGAGCTCATCGGGCACGAGCAAGGCATACATGCCTTCACGATCAGCAAGCAGCGTTGGGCTGGTGAGTTCGCTCCTCGAGACAGCCGCGCCATCGGTTCCTCCGGACAGCGCTTCAGACTCCGTGGTCACTGCCGGCGTGGTGTACCACTGCACCCGCAAGATGGTGTTCGCACCATTGACTGAGTAATCGGCAGGAGCTTCAGCCACGAGCCCGGTTCCGGTCTCGAAAGCGAACGCCCCAGTGGTGTAATCGATCTCGTTGAAACCAGCGGCCGCACCGGGGTCGATCTGCCCGATGAGGTTGCCATCGCCATCGTCAGTGATGGTTCGAGCAGCCCCAGTGGCGTCGTACCAAGTGATGGTGACCGATCCGGGCTGAATCGGTGTCGGCAAGTCATCACAAAGGAATGGCTGCGGGATCGTCGGCGTCGCAAGGGTCGAACCGAACTCAGTCTGTGCCCCATCGGCACAACCACAGCCTCGCGTCTTCAAGATGCCATGAAGTTGCGGGGGGTAGGTTGAACTGACGGGAGTCGAGCTCATGTCCACAAGGTCAGAACCGATGCCCGTGGTGCCGAGCAACGTAGGCCCATACCGTGCGTCGGTCGGATCGGTCAAAGAGACATTGTCGAATGTCTTCTGCAACACGTAAGGGTCAGACGCCGAATCCCGAAGCTGGACGAGAACACGATGCCGCGTGAAAGTTGCGGTCTCGCGCACCCAATAGTTGTCGTCACCGTCAACGTCAACTCGGACATTGTCGCCCCACGCACCAGCACTCTTCGCGTCAAAGGGCCAATTCTCTTGCGAGTAGTCGGCGAGGATCTCGTCCAGATCGTGCGGGGCAAATCCCGTCACGTCGATCGCCCACACGCCGGTGGCGTAGGTAATCGTCCCCGTCGTTATCGACGTGCCCGTGAGATTGCCAACGCCATCATCGACGATGGTCTGCTCGGTCCCCACTGGGGTGTAAGCGTAGGTGACGTTTCCGGGGATGGCAGGCGCCGTCGCGAACTCGATGACGAAGTGACCAGTCCCGTAGTTGACAAACCCAGCCGGTACAGCAGGAGCACCAGCCTCGTAGAGAATGCCATCGCTCGACGTGTCGAGGTAATCATCAGACGAGACGCTGTCAGAGATGGTGACCGTTCCTGGAACGATGGGAGTGTCGGCAGCAACGCCAAGTTTCCCAGCGAATTCCACAGCCGCGCCAGCAGGGACAGGCGAAAGATCGCTCGCCTCGGCCGTGACCGCGACGCCTGCCTCGTTGAAGGTCAACTCAACAGAGCCAGCCACCACGGGTAGGGTCGCAAGCGTCCCGCCGAATACGACCAGTACGCCGTTAGGCGTAGCGTCGGCGACCTCATCGACGATGTCATTCTCGATGTCACCGCCCGCTTCGGTAGCTCCTGACCCAACGACGCGCGCCACGTAGGCACGACGACCACCGTTGGAATAGAAGGCGAAGACGTGAGTCGGCACCTGGGAATCACTCGTGAAGTCGCCGAATGTGTCCTTGAATTGGGTGTAGGAAGTGACAAGAGTTGCCACATCCGTCGGGCCTTTCGTCGTAAAACCGACGATGCCCATGTTGCTTGTGCTGACGCCCTGAATCGGTGCGAGGCCGCCGCGCCGCTCCTCGACATAAACGCCAGGATGCAGTCGTTCCGCCATGGTCCATAACCTCCACGCCCCCTGGTGCCAGGGGGCTCTCTACGACCGCGACCTCTTCGACTTTTTTCTCCTGGGCCTGCTCACCTTCTCCTTGCCCTTCTCCTCATTGGAGCGGCTTGTTTCGGCGCCCGTCTCTTCTGTTGGCTCCGTGGTCGCGAAGCTCGGTTCCGATGCTACCACATCCGCCTTGACATACGCATCCCCGTGAGGTTCAGCATCGTCAATGACGGGTGCAAATTCTTCTGTCTTCTGTGACTGAGGCGTCGGCGCTTCGGCCTTCGGCTCTGGTGTTGGGGGCTCAGGAAGCGGTCCCACCACACGATTGATCTTCACGAGGTGCTTGACCAGTGACCGAGGTGCCCTGAACTCCTCCTGCGGTCTCAGCGCAGTCGGCCCCTTGCCAGGGAGGTTCACAGTCGTTGTCAGGGGGTAGATATGTCTCCACTTAGGCATGGCCATCAAGCACCTCCATTCAATCCGCGAGCACGAGTGAAAACCGAGACGTCAATCCCCGTCACAGTCTTCACGAGGTACGGATCCGTAAAGTCGAGTTCAGCCTCAACCCTAACAGAGAGGGTATGGCCGAGCGTTCGATCCCCAATTTCTACCACCTCATCAAGTTTTGAGGCAGTTTCAAGAAAGGCGTGGTAGCCCCGGATGTCTCCTTCAGAGTCCTTGACGAACACCTGACCATAGGGAAACCCTCCGAGACGCTTCACCACCTGACGAAACATGCGATCAACGTCAAAGCGACGCTTCCCACGTAGGTGCAAGTCATACTGGAGATTGAAAGGGAGCGTCCACTGCTTCATCTCGACCATTGTCGGGCCAACCGCGCCAGTGGTCGGGCTCGTAACCATCTCCGCGACTGAAGCAGGGATTCGGTACTCGTGCCCCCCTGGAAACCAGCGAATGAGATCAGGAGTGATATCGCTTCTCGAGATAACGAGGTGAGGTAGATAACCCCCTTGGAAAACATCCTCTGGCTCCTGAAAAACGACCGGCGTCATCCCTGAATAGCCAGGAGGGTTCTCAATCGGCCCCGTCACCCCATCGAAACGAATGGCATACTCGGGCGCAAGCTCTCCGTCGAGTTCGATCTCGATGAGCTCAGCACCGACAGACTCCACGATGCCAATGTCGAAGTCCTCCAAGAAGACCTCACCAGTGCGCCCGTTCAGCCGCGTCAAGACTTACTCCGCAGCCCCGTGAACCCTCATGTACTCCGCGAGGCGACCAGCAACGCCGGCCGTTGTCGCAGCGAGACACCAGCCCGAGAGGTCTTCAGCACTCGCGGTGTCAGGGTTTGGCATCGGAGGAAGCTCACCAGCCGCGGCCATCTCGGAGGTCAACGCCTCGAGACCATCCATCACCGCCTCATGCTCGTAGCCACCTATCCCAGCACAGTCGTCGGCGATGCTGGCGATGAAAGACAAAAACGCCTCCATCTCATAGGAGTAGTTGTTGACGCCGCCGGTGTCGCCCGTCTCCGGGTCACCCGTGGGGCTGTGATCGACGGGCTCGATGCCGCCAACGCCCGTGTAGTCCTCTGTCGCCGGCGCGGCCTCGAGAGCTTCATCCTGCTCGTCACCCTCGTCGTCGCCCTCGTCCTCGTCATCCTTGGCCTTCGCCTTGGTCTTGGAGTCTCCGCAAGACTTGGCTTCGATGACCTCGTCGTCTTCATCCTCATCGAAGATGACAGCCATCATTGATTCTGCGGCATCCTCGTGAAAACCGAGGAGCGCCCTATCGAGTGTTGCGTTGACTTTTTCAATCTGCATGACTTCCTCCCGACCTATGTGGACGACACAAGATCCTGAAATTTCTGAACCCTCTTGACAATCGACGGCTTCTCTACTTGGAGATTGCTGACACCAGTGTACCGTGAATCACCAGGGTTCGCGAACCACCCGAAGAGTTGTTTGAAGACGTGTTCAGAGGTCTTCGGGAGCGCATGAATCGCCGGTCTCCAATGCGCAACACCAGTTACAGGCGGATACCCAAACTCAGTGCGTAGGATCTCGAAAGCAAGATCTCGTGAGGCACGCCTCGAGAGCAACACCTTGCCCTTGGGTCTCATCTGCACGCCGAGGTCTCGAATTTCCGCTCTCACGGCATCGAGCTCACGTCGGCGAGCCGACTCGATTGGCTGCGCCTCAAGTTCTGTGACAGTCCGTGAAAGGATCGACGCCTCACGTCGACTCGGTTCGTAGGGTAGGGTGTCCATCGTCCACGGGTTGTGCCGAGACAGCACCACAGCCGCCTCCGAAACAACCTCTTTACCTGTCGTTCTCGGACGAACATACAATACAGTCCTAGACACGTCAACTGAGCGTAGTCGTTGAGAAAACACCCAACCAGGCGGAATGACACCAGTTACATCCCAACCCTTGATCCCCGGAACGGTCTTCACCTCGAGCATATCTGGATAGCCCTTGATGGAACTCGGGGCCTTGCTCGAAAGCTGGTCAAGGAAGCGTCGAGCAACCAACTGCGGCATCACTTGGACAATCGCCGCGATACGCTCCTCCCACTCATCCATGAGACGGAGCACTTCTTTATTCTTGGGAAATGCCGTGATGGTGAACATCAGCGCCCGACTCTGCTCTTGCTGACGAGAGCTTTCCCACTCTGGGGGCGGATTTGTTCGAAGTGCTCATCACAGGTGCCGATCACCTTGCCACCACTCGAGGGCTGCACTCCCTTGGTTGCGTCAACTCCACAGCGATAGCAAAGCGCCGCAAGGGTCTGAGTCGTGAGAGGTCCCTCATACAACGAGAAATCACCCCCAGCGATTGGACCAGCGCAGTCGAGCCCCTTCATCGCCGCCTCGCACCCCTTGGTGTAACCAACCCCGTAAGCCCGATGTAGCTTCTCGCACATGGAACACACGAAGCCGTACCCCTGAGCTCGGAATATGCCAACGTGCGTCTGATTTACGGCCATCTGTGACCTCCCCTATCAAACGCAATAGCCTCCCCTGGTAGCAAAGGCGTCGGTGGCACGATGGGGAGAACAACGATGTCATAGAGAGAACAGTCAACATCGACCTGTACGTCAGCGCCAGCCTCGATGTCAGCGACGCGCACAACCTTCATGTCGACTTCCATGTTGATGATCGTGCCCCTGGTGACCTCTTCACCAGCCTTGGTCTTGACAGCGACGTTCTGCCCGATGACGAGCACCACCTCTTGAGTCGCCGCCTCATGGAGATCGCTATGCAAACTCATCTCGTGTTCTCGATTTTTCTAACGGGTAGGAATTTGCCCTTTCGGCGTAGGTCCATGCGATACAGAGTGAACTTGTTTGTGGTCCAGTATTCGCCGTCAGCAGTAGCCTTTACCACGTCCCAATAGGTCTGTGACTTATTCGGCCCGAAGGGTGCCTCACCCCAGAATTGCGCGACGTCCCCCTCCTTCGGCGTCGGAGCTTCGACAAGTTCGAACTCACGACGCGCGACCCAGATACGTGCCTCGGATGCTGTTCGAATGCCGACCTCGGTAGCCTCGGGGGTCACGTTGTCAGATCGAGGGAACTCAATCGACCCTGGCATTTCCCACGGCCCCTCGAACTCCCAATCCTTCCCGTCAACGCTAGCCTCTTTGTACAGAGGGTGACGGTTGGCTGCACGACGCAGAGCATAGAAGCCAATGGTGACACCAGAGAGGCGAGCCGACTCCTGAGCGACAGAATCGAAGAACGAAAACTCACTCCCGCAAGTCTGCCCAGCGCAGAACTTGGGGAACACAGACCCAATGTCGTCTGCTCCGCTCTTGCAATACTTCCCCACCGCCTCGACCTCCTACACGTCGCTGTTGAGAGCCACCAAGTTGAGCTCAGCGATTCGACGCCATCGCCTGAGATTGGAGAGGTCGCGATCATGGTCGACCGCGTTGACGACCACCTCCTCTTTTGGAGCCGCCCGCTTCGAGCGCGTCTTGCCCCCCTTGATGCGTCGAAGCTGCGTCACCGGCTTGTAGCGCACCCCGTCCTTGGTGACGGTCTTCGCTCGATGTCTCGCGCAAAACTTCCCGTCTTTGCCGTGGTGCGTCTCACACTCCTCGGCCATCCCCTTCTTGCCCAGTGAAGCACCAAGCAACTCAGGTGCCCCATCAGCCATCGGAGGGTCTTTCTTGGCCTCGTTGATAGGGTTGCGCACCTCAGTCATCTTCGGCTTCGCCCAAGGCAAACGAATCTTTCCAGTGTCGAGGTTGAGCTCGAGACCAGCATACTTCTGAAACATCTTGGCGATCTCCTGCGCGACCCACGCATCCATCGCATCCCACGGTGCCACCTCAGAGAGCACCTCACCGAGACGCATCACCCCGTACCAGAAAGGGTCTCCACTCTGCTTCAAAGCTCGAGCGTTCCCACCACCACCCTTGCGCACAGCGATGTCTCGCATCTTGCTGAGCACGAAGTGCAGCGGCGACGTGATCCGCGCCCGTCGCATCGGGAACATCTTGTTGAGCCGCACAACGGCACGAAGGTCTGCCCCCTTCAGCTTCTTCAGGTTCGCCTCAGCGTTGCGCTCCTGCTTGGCAAGCTCCTGAGCCGGCTTCACCGCAAGGTTCTCGAGAGCCCAGTCGACACCTTTGATGAAACGACGGTTCTTGGTGACGTTGGAATAAGGGATACGCAACTTGGTACTCGGAGTCTTCAAGCCCATGACGTTGACGGGCTTGATATCGAGCATGTCGGCGAACTCTGGATAGTCCCGAATCTTCCTCGGCCCCGACGTGGACGGTTGCGGAGACGACTTCGGGGCCGGCTCGAGCCCCTTCTTGCGACGCTTCTTGGGCATCCCCTTCTTTGTCGGACCAGGCACAACGTATTCACCCGTCTTGCCTTGGAGAGCGACCTCGTCAACACTCGACCACCGCATCACGCCCTCCTAGACCTTCATCCGCTTGTGAACCTCTTGGAACCGATCAACAGCGGTGTCGGCCTCGTCTTCGGCCTTGCTGGCAGAATCGAGTGCCTTCCTCATGTATGAAGCCGCCGCCGCATCGACGCCATAGGTGCCGCTCTTCATCAAGCTGAACCCACGACTCATCTGTGACCGCCCCGCGTCAATCGCCTTCCAGCCAGCCTCCATGAGAGCAATCGCCCGACCAGCCTTGCTCACCTTCGCTGGATCGACGTCCTCCGATAGAGTTTGAACTTCAGCATCAAGCACGGCCTCGATGAGTTCGTTGTGGTCTTTGAATCCTTCGTTCGCCATCTCGCACACTCCTCAAAAGGGCAATCGGTTTGCCCTTCTCATACTGTCGGTTCGATCTTGCGGAAAGCCTTCTTGAAATCGTCGTTCTTTCGAGGGCCGTCCTTCTCCATCGAGTGCTTCATCGCACGTCGGGACCCCTTCTGCGTCATCCGCACGTCGGAGACCTTGCCGGAGACCTTGTATGGAGGCTTGAGATAGCCCTGCTTCGTCAGCGATGACCGACAAATGTTCCAGGCCGCGCGAACATCCTTGCCCCGCTTCATCACCGCGACGACACAGTGCTTGACGGTGCTAGGCAACTTCTTCGATTTTTCCTGCTCGAGTAGCACTGAGATAGGCACCCACATCACCATCACCCCGTCAAGAAAGGTACGCCATCGGAGAGCCCTTGGATCTCCTCGGTGAGCTCTCGGATGTCCTCTCGAGCCTCCGTGAGCAAATCTTGACCATCGAGAGTCTTCTCGCCGCCCGCTCCTGGGAGCGATTGGAACTTCCCTCGAATGCGACCAAGTTTCTGTTTCATCGTCGCAAGGAAAAACCGGAGGATGAGATCGCGGTCACGAAAACGTAGATGCCTGAAGTCGTTTCGAGGGGTCTCGGCTGGTGCTGTCGGGTCTTCAGCACGCAAAATGTTGGAGATATAACGCACGATCACCACACCCGTTGCATGTTCACGCGGAGTGATATGGAGTTCGTTGCGCTCTTGAAACCAACGCCACGCTGGCTCACTCGAAATGATCCGCCTTGCTGTTTCTGCGTGAGCAATGATCTGCGAGAGCGTGCCGTAGAACTGCCCGCCTGGGATACCCGTCATCGACTGATAGGCGACAGGGAGCATGTCAACGTCAATGAAAGCGTAGGGCTGAATAGCAGCGATGGCGTCAAGTTGAACACCAGGGAACCACACGTCGAGCACCTCATCGGTGTCCTCTGGCATGGCATAAATTTGAATGCCCCGCGTTACATGAGTGACCGCGTGCCGCCTCATCCCACGACGCGAAATCCACCACCGCACGGCATCGTCGAAGGCGTCCTCAACCATTCGGTCGGTGAGCTCTACGACGACAACGCCGCACCCGAGTTCGATAGGTCCCCACTCGAGAGCTTCTTCACGGGTCTTTGGGTCCACTGATCGAACCTCCTGCTGCTACAGCGTAGCCTACTTTTTGCCGCGCCTCTTGCCACCCCTCTTCGACGCCTTCAGCATCTTGTGCGCGGAGCTCTTCGTCGTGCCGCTGTCGGGTTCTGCTTCGGCCTTGATGACCTTCACCTCAGCTTCGGGTTCAGGGGCAGGCTCCGGTTCGGGCTCCGATTCGGGTTCCGGTTCGGGTTCAACACACTTGTCGAAGACCTCTGTGAGATATCCCATGCCGACGAATGGCGCGTACTTGTCACCCACGAGGATCTCACCATCGTTGATGGTCTTGTCCCCGTTGCCGACGTGTAGACAGAGGTACTTCCCTCTATGCAAGGAAGACTTGGTGAATTTTCGTTGCTTCATAGTTCCTCCCACGAGGCATCATCTCACATTATGAGACGAGGTAGGAGGAGCGGGCGAGGTCAGCAGAAGGGTCGCGAGTTCCCCGCCTACCCTTCCACCTCAATCTCGAGGTCGATCAGAGACCGCCAGTGACCGTCACTCGACCAAACCACTCGGAGCGAAGCAGCTTCTTCGCATAGCGAGTCCGCATCCCCTTCCGATAGGTCTGATCATCGGGGTCCAAGAAGGTCGGCGTGATCTGCAAGGGCACGTAGGGCGCGAACACATAGCCCGCATCCAAGTAGCTCTCGCCACGGAGACCGAGGAGCATCTGATTGAAAGTGAAGTAGGGATCCTGATAGCCCCACCACTTGTTCTGCAACGGACCAAGTCGGGCGATGCCGAAGTGACTCGTGGCAGGACCGTAGCTCGAGGGCACGACGGTTCCATCGAAGGGACCAGTCGGTGACTCAGGGCTCGAGACCCATGGGGGAC
>Ga0233413_10000702_pt1 | contig 15673 bp, 17 predicted proteins | sample Na_anoxic_6_MG_FD_189019 | JGI IMG/M metagenome (GOLD analysis project Ga0233413, IMG submission 189019) | Seawater microbial communities from Saanich Inlet, British Columbia, Canada - Na_anoxic_6_MG | ecosystem: Environmental > Aquatic > Marine > Inlet | place: Canada: British Columbia... | reverse complement strand
ATATTTGGATTTTGAAATTGTTTCGTATTTCGATATTCGAATTTCGGATTTGAGTCCCGCTATTGGCAGAGCAAATCTCCAGATTTGACCAAGTTAGAGTTTACTTTGACGTTACCGTGCTTGCCATTAGCGGTGGTTGTCAGGGCCTCTTTTCTTCACATCTGAGACGTCTTTTTATGGTACGATCCCATATAATCTTCGCGCCTGCTGTCACAACAACACCTAAGCATAAAGGAATGAGTGAAGATGTAGAGGCGATGAGGACCGAAGCCCTTACCGCATTACTCGCTACTAATCCAAGCCCTGCCGCCAATCCCATACCTGCTGATTCACCCGCTGTGTCAAGGACAGCGTCTCGCTTGGTTATCTTGCCCTGCTTATATTTCCCCGCATTGATAAGAGCGGCTATGCCTCCCCACGCAGCACCTACGGCCGCACTGGCCTTAAGAGGACTGATGGCCCCTACTGTCATTACTCTTATAGCCCTTGCACCACGCCCCAAACTATACCCAAGTGTACTTGTCGTGGTTTCCGGATAGTGGTAATCACTTATATCCATTGTTTATACCTCCCTTCCCTCTTATTGTGCATATTTGGTCTTCACGAAACTATTTTCTTTTTTCCTCTTCACCTTAACCCAGTGGAGAGGGAACATGTCTTGCGCCTTTCTATCCCTTTTGGAGACACAATCTATTTTTATACAGCCACAAAGGTACCCTTCAGCTCTGCATGAAGAGGGGAATGTTTATCCAGATACGCCCGCAGGGCATCAATGGCATGTTGAGAAGAGTTCTCCCGATTTCGTCCGTGTTTCTTGGGAACCCCTTGCTCAGTAACGAATGCAGCTGTGTAATATCGATCTGGCTGCACCTCTTGGCTTCCTACAAATAGTCTTTGTATCCGAGAGCCTCCAGGATTTTCCATCTTGAAATATACATTGAGACCAAGACAGCGTTTCACATACCCTCCCATTTGTTGGTAAGCGTTGTGCGAAAACGTTCGTTCGAGGTTGTCCTCTATCATCATCAGGATCTCCTCACCGGCCAACTCCACCGTTGAGATTTTCGGATTCATGGGGATGATGTTGTATAACTCATTCAAAGTAATTTTTCCTCTAACTACAGGTGCGCCATAGCGCCAACCATTGGAAAATGCCACCTCTGCTCCAGTACTCTCAATCAGAGCCTGAAGAAGAAAATTATCCATTGTAGACTCTAAGACTCTACCTCGATTAAGAGCTGTGGCAGTTTCGCCAACAACCTCTGAGAGATCATTCCTATAGGGTGCAAGCGCCTGCTTTATTAAGTCCTCTATTACAGGGTCAGGCTCAATATCCTCTTCAACTTCAATGAGCTGGTGTTTATAATCAACAATACGTCCAAGGTTTACTTCTAAATCCAGACGACCCAGGAAGGAGCCGTGACAACCAGATTGTATAACAAGGGTTTTTCCCTGCAAGACCGGCTTATAAAGGCGGTTATGAGTATGGCCACTTAGGCATATGTCTATGCCTTGTACTTCAGACAAAAGCCTCATCTCCTGAGGAAACCCAAGATGGGAAACGAGAACAATGAAATCGACATTCTCCTGCGATTGCAGGATATCTATAATTGATGGAAGTTCTTCTCTTCCAAGGGTGAAGGTCAGACCTTCGCTGTATGAAGATGGCATAACTTGATCAACAATATTGGAGGCGATTCCGATAAGACCGATCCGTAACTTGCCAATCTCTTTTACGATATAGGGCTGGTAAGAGAGTTTTTCCGTCTTTTTATCATAAACATTGATAGCCATCATGGGATAGTTGATTTCTGATACCCGCTTTTGAAATATTCTTGGACCATATGCAAATTCCCAGTGCGCTGTCATAGCATCAAGATTCAATAAGTTCAAAATAGGGACTAAGATTTCTCCTTGCGTTTTTAAAGCAGGGTAGGTACCATGAAATGTATCTCCACAGTCGCAAAAGAGAACCGGTCCATTACTTTCTTTACGAATTTGTTTTATGAGTGAAGAGATACGGGCAAAGCCTCCTGCAGGACGATATGCCGCATGGTCACCCTGCCAGAACATCTCCTGGTGTATATCCAGGTAAGCGTGGGTATCGTTCATTTGTACAACTGTAAATTTTCTTCTGTCTTTTTCCATTGTCTTTAGAAGGTGTTATAACTCTTTTTTCCTCTCGATAAACCTCTTCCTGTAGACCATAAAAGCCGTATTGCCTGAATGCTCCATAATCTCGTGATTGGAGTGGGCGCTTATCGCCATTGTAACTAACGGTATAGGCAATGTTCGCGGTATCAGTCGGCTAACCAGGCCTATTGAAATGCTTTCTATTTGTTCCTGAATGGCCTTGGACCCTATTAATGAGACCGATTTTTTTGATATTTCAGTTTCCTCCTTATCTCTCTCGACCTTTTTCAGCATTTTAATTTCCCCAAGCGCCTTAAATTTGTTTTCCGAACTTCCTATGGCTGCCTCCATTATCCTTAATAGTATATGTTTTTCGACAATATCATTTGGATCAAAGCCGTAACAGAATGCTATTTCTTGAAGCAGGTGAAAGGCCTGAAGCAGAATCGCAGTCAAATCAGCGGGTGCAATCAGGGCTCCCCCTATTCCGGCTACCGCTCCCTGAGCCGCGCTCGCCCTTTCATGAAACTTTATATGCTTCCTGTTGCAGTCATCAAGCAGTTTGAGATTCACTGTCTTTAGTTCAGAGAGGTCATCTATCATTATGCCGTTCTTATGGGCCCTTTTTATCAGTTCTTCCGGCTTGACACTGTAAGTAGATGCAGATATCATCTTATTTAAAGCAGATTCAATAGCGTTTTCGAAGTACCTTAATTTATCCGGCCCTAATTTTTTAGTCAAATAATCCACGGGCTTGGAAACGGCATCAAGAAGTTTTTTTTGAAGACCCCCATGGCTTTCTTTCTCCCATTTATCTATCCTTTTCAGGCTTAATTTTTCGTATTTATTTAGTTCCACTGCCAAACCTCCCTAAAGAAGATTTATTAGCAAGTCCCTACATTCCTTAGGCAAACTCAGCCCCCCGTATTTTTTCTCCACGCGTTTCACTGCCTTGAACACCAAGGACCTTAACTCCTCCCTGCTTTTCATATATACATTCGTATTACCTGCACCCAAAACCCTATTTCCCAAACCCAAGATCTTCCCTGCCTCCAAGGTGCTGAGTTCATCGCATAACCACTTCACATCTTTCTCTAAAAGGGCGCCTCGATCCAGACTTTTTAATGCTTTGGCACACGAAGTGTCCTCGTCCATTTCATCAATGCTCCCCTTGATTGCCTTAGTCAACTCTTGGGCAAGCTTTTTCTTTATAGGGTTCATAAGGGATACCTCCTAATCTTTAAGACTATACGCAAATTTAGGCTCAGCCTTAATAACCGCCTTCATCTCAGGAAATACATCTTTAAGCTTCTCTTGTATGGAGTGGATGATATCATAGCTCTCCTGTTCATCCGCATCTTCCTCTAATGCAATATCGAAGATTACTTTGCATTTGTCAACATCAGAACCAATTATCCTCAGGTCATGGAAAGAGTTCACCCGTCGATCTTCAGATATACTCTCCTTTATCGTCTGAGCAATAGCCTCATATTGAGGGTGCTCCTTATTTAGCGGGTCAATATGTGCAATAACCATTCCACCAATTTTTCGCCCAATTTCTTCTTCAACCGCTTCAGATAGCTCATGCAGTTTCAATGCAGACTCTTTATCTGATACCTCTATGTGCAGAGAAATAACAGCCGTCTGACCATACGTGTGAAAGATTATGTCATGGATACCTAAGACGCCAGGGTGCGTTTTGGCTACCCTTTCTATCTCTTTTAGTGTCTCCTTTGAAGGCGCCTCGCCCAATAAGGGATTGATAGCCTCTTTGGCTATTGAATAAGCGGAATACCAAATAATCAAAGAGACAAAGATACCCATCACGCCGTCTATATGATTGTATCCAAAACGCGAGGCAATGAGAGCTACGACAACCAAACCCGTGGCGATAACATCACTTCGGTGGTGAAGGGCATCTGCCTTGAGTGCTTGTGAATCGATAATCTCTCCAAGTTCGTAAGAGAAACGCGACATGAGTTCTTTTATTATTATCGTTCCCACGATCAGGAAAATCACGCCTAAAGAAGCTGTAGAGGTCTGGGGTTGGGCAATGCTGTGGATTGATTTTTCTAAAATCTCAGCGCCTGCAATAAAGAGCAATACTGAAACAATTAGGGTGGCTATAGACTCCATCCTGCCATGGCCGAATGGGTGTTCCTTATCCGCTGGCTTTTTGGCCATTTTGAAGCCGATTAGCACCACGACTGAAGTGGCACTGTCGGCCAGCGTATGTACGGCATCGGCAATCAAAGATACGCTCTTAATGGAAAGACCAATGAGTAGCTTAATGACAAACAATAGTATGTTAATGACAATACTCGCCCAGCCTTCAAGGGCTCCATACCGTGCCCTGACCTTGAGATCGTTGATATTCTGGTGGTTTTTAATAACCTTTACTACTATCCAACGGGTAAACTTTCTCATAGACTACCCCTTATACTCACATCTACATTTAAAAAGACATCCGGCATCTGTTTTGTAACAGAGCTTGGGACATTCTGGCTTCATGGGAGCAAAAAGAACCGTGACTAATACTATATAGTGTCTGAACGAAAACCCCTCTTTATTGTCATTTTGACCAAAGGGAGAAATTTTATATTTCACAGAAATTTACAAACTGATAATTGAACGTCTGGAAAAACCGATATTTCCCCTCCCCTCGTGGGAGGGGACAAAGGGGAGGGGGAGGATAAGTGTTTGAAATATCAATTTTACTCACCCTCTTTCCAGCCCTCTCCCATCAAGGGAGAGGGACTATTGTTGCAGTTTGTAAATTTCTGATTTCAATAGTAATAATACGATAGGATTTCTCGCTACGCTCGAAATGACAGCTTTGGATAGTTTTCGTTCAGGCACTAATTATGGGAATCTTGCATTCTGGCTAAAGAGAACAAAGTACTTGTTAGATTATTGTGGATTAGGATTTTTTATACTTTGTTTATTGTTCAGGAGGAAATTAAACTTTTGTATAGTTGGTTGCCAGGTCTCATGAAAATGTTCCCAAAAAAGTGTTTGGGCTTGGACAAACCTGTTGTGTCTTGATCCAGCGCCTCTCATTTTCTTATCCCAAGAATCCTGAAAAGCTCTTAATCTATTTCTCTGCTCTTCATCTTCTACACTATTAATTATTTCATCAATCATTCTTTTTCTTTCTCGCTCAAATGCAAACCTGTCTTCTTTAAATAATTTGGAGAGCCCGGTATGTTTTTCCAAGGACTCTCTTTCCCTTTTTCCCTTTCTTCTTCCCATTTTAACCTTTCCATAGTCTATCCTAAAAATTGGATGGACATTGGCAGCAGCAAAAGCCAAACCCGTAATGCCCATGCCGTGATCAACCATATCAACTTCTCTATGATGGCGGCTACCGTTACCTGGATCTATGGGGCACGGCTGGTAAATATCCCCGAACGTCGGCATAAAGTCAGAGGCCGAAACAGTTTTGCCTTCTCGGATTTGAGACACATCATTGCCAAGGCCGCACTGAGTGAGGATTTTGATACCGTTTGCCGTAATCACCCCAAATCCTTGAAAAAAGCTTTCATCAACACCCTGTTGCGCATGGTTGCTTAAGTGTACGATGTATAGTTTCGGTGAAACTTTAGCAGGTATTACTTTCCCTACAGTTATTGCTTGGTTGTAGTTTTCCTTAACGGCGTCAATGGTATCAAGGAGTTTGCTTACCCCGATCAGAGACAGATGCTCGCAGGTTGATGTTATGTAAGCTTCGTTGCATGCCACCAAACCATTTATCGTGAGAGAACCAAGGGAGGGAGGGCAGTCGATGATAATATGGTCAAAATCGTCTAATATAGGTTTAAGGGCCTTTCTTAGGATACTTTCATATCCTATCATTCCAAACAGTTCCTGTTCTATGGAGGCGAGGATCAAATTAGAAGGGACAATATAAAAATTGTTTTCGATTTGAGTGATAGCATCCTTAAGGAAGCACGTTTTTTAAAGACATCATATATTGTCTTTTTTAGTGATTCGGTATTCATACCGCAGCACGTGGTGAGATTTCCCTGGGGATCAATATCCACAAGGAGTGTCACTTTGCCCATTTTAGCAAGACGGTAACCTATATTCATTGCGCAGGTTGTCTTGCCAACACCGCCTTTTTGATTAGCAAAAGTTGTTACTTTTTTCATAACTCCGTCTCCTACTATTACCGTAAGTGGTCAGTTATCCTCAAAGGGCGAGGGGGGAATATTGATAAAAGAAACGAGGAAAAATTGGTTCCCTCTAAACATTTATCAACAACAATTGTGCCATATTAAAGCTTATTTTGTGATACTGCATGCTATCAAATGCCCAGAATTATTTATTTGTCCTGTTGTCAATTAAGGGGGTATGAATTGTTTAAGCTGATACGCTTTTCTTCTCCTCAAGGCAAAGCACAGGCAAAGAAAGGTGGATAAAAGGGGATGTGTTAAAGGCCGTCATTAATTTGACAATACGTATTTGACTGGCCTATGGGGAGGATGTTTTAGTAAGGTTCTGTTTCTTGATCTTCTCCACCAGTGTTGTCCTGTTGATATTAAGGAGTCTTGCAGCCCTTGCCTTAACCCAATTGCTCTTCTCCAGGGCCTCAAGAATAAGCCTTTTTTCATAGTCTTTAACAGCCTCATCAAGGCTCAAACCATCCTCAAAAATATCCTTTTCAGCTTCTTGACCGTGCCTGTTGACAGTTTTGACTACCTGGTCGGTGAATGTTAATGATCTGGCTTTCTTTGTTGCAGGCGCTTTCTTAGATGCTGGCGTCCTTTTCGATTCATTAACTACCTTAGTTTTTTCAATTTTATCCACCTCGTTGATGAGCTGCTTTGTTTCTTTTGATAGTCCCGTGAGACTACTCGACATGGTCCTTACCCATTCATCAACCTCCTCCGCTTTAAACTTCCAATGACGACCAAGGCGATAGGCAGGTAGAGCTTTTTCTATAATCCATTTGTAGATTGTATTCCTGTTTATATCAAGGTATTCACAGATCTCATCTACAGTTAACCACCGATCTTCCATATCCTCTTCAGCCTTTCCAGTATGCTTAGGCCTAAAAACCGTTACACATTTTCTTCTAATCTTCAAGATCCATGCCACATCTTTTCCCTCCCCGAACCAACATCCAGTGTCAAGAGCAGAGAAGGAAAAAAGTAGTTGATGTTTTGATTACCATAGAGACTGTCGAAAAACCCTAAAACAATAGTCATGTGCCTTGTAAGTACTTGATTTCACTGTATGTGAATTTCGATAAAAAGCAATAATTGGACTTTTCCGACACTCTCATAAGCAATCTATAATAAACTTAAGCAGACTGTGGGTTAATGTCAGGCAAGAATACTAGAACTGAAGTTCATTGCCATATACCACAAGATATAGGTAATAGCTCAATAAACAGGGGCAACATTTTCGTACACCACCTTTCTGGATTCCTGCTTTCGCAGGAATGACATGGGGTTAGGTCATTTCGTCATTCCCGCGCAGGCGGGAATCCAGGGACTTTACCCCTTTTTATTGAGCTATTACAGATATAGGAATATAAGGTGAATGGGTTATGAGTGGGGAAAGAGAAAAATTGGAAATTTGAGTCGATCTAAAAGCCTTTTTCCTTGAGTTATTAAAAGAAGAGAGGCGTGTTCTGCACGAAGGATACACCCCCTTTACTTTAGAACGCGGGGGCAAATCAAAATAAGGCCCTCTATGGATCTGGATTGTTACTCCTCATGAAGTTTCTTTACTATCTCTTCCATAAGTTCCTTTTCAAGTTCTATCCCAAAACCTCTGTCAGCCTCAGGACCGGTTTCCTTGCACCAGCTAACCCGGGCATTTCCGACAAAACGCTCTTTATTGTAGTCATCAAGAATAATGCACGTAATAGTTTCGTTGACTTTGGGTTGGTGTTTGGTCCTTATAAAAGCACCGCCTTTGCTTATATCCTTGAGATAAACTGTGTAGGCACCACGAGTAATACTTGTATAAATCCTGAAGAGTCCGTTTGAAGGTCTTCTCTCATGCCTTCTTCTCTCTTTGTGTGTATCAGACATTATAACACTCCTTTCGTCTCCTGTTTGCTTTTCAGTACAGCTATATCTTAAACAATAATCGTGCCATTTTAGAGTTATCTACTTCCTTACAGTAAACTGACCGATCGTCAAAAATCTGACATGTTGGCCTACTCTGAGTCAAATTTGCCGATAAAACTTGCACAAGGAAGCTTTGATTATATGGAATTACAGGTAATTAACTTTCTTCATTGTTTTGGCATGATTTCTGCTCTATTTTAACTACGATGGTGTATTCTCATATCGAAGCAAGTGTCAGCTTAGTGGAAGCCGTAAAAAATGTTGAGTCAGGGTGCATAGAATGGCTTGTTGTATTCAAAGACTAAAAGAGCTTTGTACCTGTCTCGACAAGAGCCATCAATCAAAATAAAAGGGGAGTTTCTCATGGCTGAAAAGCCAACCTATGAAGAACTAAAGCAAAGAGTTATGGAGATAGAAAAAGAATCCGCTAAGCCCAAGCGAGCAGACGAGTCGTTAAAAACAGAAAGAGATGTAGGAAATGAAAGAAAATAAAACTATTCATGAGAGCAAGATAAAAGAGACTGTTATTGACTTCCTTATGTACATTCGTATGTTTGATAAATTTGAGCCAAATGAATTAGAAATTGTTGCAAGATATATGAACTTCATTGAGATCAACAAAGATGAAATTCTCTTTAGGGAAGGAGATAAAGGAGACTATGTGTGTTTTGTAGTCGATGGTACATTGGATGTGGTTAAACAATCTATGGCTGGAGAAAGTGTGGTAATAACTGAATTGTCTAAGGGACGTTCAATTGGAGAAATGTCGGTTATTGGCGATTTTCTTCGCTCAGCAACAGTAAAGGCTCAAACAGCGGCTAAGTTGGTCATCTTTACACAGAGAAATTTCGAATTAATATTGGAGGAATATCCCAAAATAGGCATAAAAATTCTCAAAGGGATCTCACGTTTACTAAGTCTGAGTTTACGTGACACATCAGGCCGCCTTGCTGATTATCTATTACCACTTGGTTAATTCGATTAAATGATATGATGTGGAATGCCAGGCACAAAAAAATTGGCTGGTAATAATATACTTACTTGTGATGACTACAATCTGATCTGACAGCTATCTTTTCTGGTAATACCTCCAGTTTAAAAAGAAGGGTGATGGCCGAATTTATACCACCGGACTGGGATTGACCTTTTGCAAGATGGCTGTGGAGGCCCATAAAGGGAAAATTGGTGTTGAGAGTGAGAACCAGGAGGGGAGTCTCTTTTTCTTTATCCTGCCATTAGAAAGGAAGGGATAGGATGATTGAATCTGATTATTTAAAAGACAACAGCGCCCTTATACAAAAATTGAGGCAGATACCTACACTGGAGCTTTTTGATGAGAAGGACCTTCAAGGGGCGTTGCAGTTGAGCAAGATAAGGAAATATGAACCAGGGGAGTTGATTCTTGAAGAAGACAGCTATGATAACTGGATATACTTTCTTGTCTCTGGCAAAGTGAGAGTAGCAAAACACGAGGGAGAACTGACTGTTCTCAAACGCAGAGGCGATGTTTTTGGTGAGATGGGCGTAATAGATGGTTCAGCCAGATCGGCTTCCGTATATGCTATCGATGAGACCGTTTGTTTGGCAATAGACGCTTCCTATATTGATAGGTTGTCAGGCAATGATAAGCTTGCCTTCTGCTATATACTTTTCCGGGTGTTTGCCGAGTGTTTGGCCAATCGCTTGAGATTAACAGACGAGGAATTGATTAAGGCAAAGGAAGAAATAGCGAGGCTAAGAAGCGGACAGAGGCAATAGAAAACCTTTCAGAGAAGACCATAAAGAAAAAATTGGTTAAATATATTAATCACCAAGCTGCAAAGACAGACTCTTTATTGGTTCTGTTTTCTTAAAGAGAATGTCCATATACTGCATGTTGGCCATCGAGTCATAGGATTATGACTACTGCTTGTTTAAGGTTTTAAATCCGAAAAAGTTTAGTCTTGTGTTTGTATTTTGTAATAAAATCGGATAGAACCAAGTTGCGCCTTTTGGCACGCTATCCTTCAGTCTGAGGGTGCTGCCAGCTACCGCAACATCTTGACCTATTGAGTCAATCAGGTTTTATTAACCCTCAGAATTCACACTTTTTTCATGTTACACCTTTGCAGACTTATTCATTTCTTTACTTTCAATAATAGTCACAGTATTATTTGTGGGTTCACACGGAGTTTTCTCTGAAATAACCATAAGAACAGAGTTTATACATCATGAAAAAAAGAGACCAGGTGATCACCTTTTTAGGGAAGAATACAGAGTTTGAGGGGAAGTTGACATTTCATGGGACTATCAGGATAGACGGTCATTTTAAAGGGGAGATATCGGCCGATGGAAATCTCATTGTTGGTGAAGAGGCAATGATAGAGGCCAATCTGCATATCTCTTATATCGTCATCAGAGGAGAGATTCACGGCAATATAATTGCCGATCAGAGGATTGATATCCTTGCCTCCGGAAAGGTTTTTGGAAATATTCAGGCGTCTTCTGTGGTGATGGATGAAGGTGCCATTTTTTTGGGCGAGACCCAGATGCCTTGGGCAAAAGAGGCGGGCAAAGAAAAATTTACCATTATGGGGTCAGATGAGTACGTTGGTGCCCCTCCTTCAACCCTTACCGCAATTTACGGAATCGTCACTGATCAGAAAACAGGTAATCCTATTAAAAATGCAAAGGTCAAGTGCAAATGCGTTGGTCAAAAGAACACCAAGACTAACACTTCGGGATACTATGAGCTAACTGATCTTAAAGATGGGAAGTGGAGGCTGAAAATCAAGGCCAAAGGCTACAAGAAAGGAAAAGCTCAAGTTGAAATATCAGGCGGGAAAACCTATGAGCAAAATTTCGAGTTAAGGTTAAAAAAGGAACAGCTATAATCTTTCACAGGAAGACATTATCTAAAGGCAGGGTAACAAGCATTATTGCGAAAATTCGGCTTAAATGCCACGCATACAATCGAAAAATGGGGGGCTGAAAATTTCTGCATTGTGTTTGTATGTTGTAATAAAATCGGATAGAATCCATTAAACATAAGGCCCTAAATCTTTAATCTCTACGGGTCTAATTCCCCGCCCCTTGGGGCGTTCGATGCTTTTTTGATGATACCCCGCTGCTCGCGGCGGGGTAGTTCATTTCAAGTCTAGGGGAGGTAAACAGAATATGTTGTGATTAACATATATATCTGACCTCTCATGAGTCTCAGGATGGAAAAATAAAAAAATCTAAAGTTTTTAATAAACATGCCGATAAGTAAAGATGAAAAATAGTAGATTCGTTTGCTGAAGGGCAAACCTTCCGAAAGGTTGGGTCGCAAAGCCTCCGGCTTAAGTTCCTGAAAAAGGGATACGGTAGCGGGGCTGTTAGGTAAATTTAATAATAACCCGCTTCTCCCTTTCGGAAGCGGGTTTTTTTATTGCCTCTTCTAATAGGTAGCTCAAAGGGCGGCACAACAGCCCATAACGAGATAACGAGCCTCTTGGTGCGCAAGGCTTAAAATGAATCAAGGGAGATAAAACTATGGTAAATCTAATTAATGCTGCCACGCCAGCACCAAATACCTTTCCTAATGTAGAAAATAACAATAATGGCCAAAAAAATCAGGAAGAGATCTCTAATGTCCAGACCGAAGAGACCTCTAATGCAAATTCAACTGGCAATGCGGAGAATAAAGAAAAGGTCTCTAATGCCCAGGCCAAAGAGACAGACCATATGGAATCGGCCCAGAGAGACAATGAGGCCAATGCGAAACCCCCCGCAGCCCAGGATAAATCGCGTGGGACAATCGTGGATATTTTGAGTTGATATGGAGAACCTGATCGTTACAGAAAATCTTTAAACGGTCTATACCTTAAAAGATATCGATAAAGGCAAACCTTCCGAAAGATTGGGTCGAAAAGCCTCCGGTCTGAGTCCTCATAGTGTGGATAAGGCAGCGGGGTTTCCAAACGAGTGCAAGAAAAGACCCATTCCCTCTTTCGGGAGTGGGTTTTTATTTCCAACGGAGATTATATCATGCAAATATCCGGTTCCTATAATAATTATCTGACAATGACCAATCTGCTTGCACCTCTGGGGGTAAAGGGTTCTGGTGATTTGGTGATGCAGGTCTTTACATCAGCCATGGGGAATCTTCAGAATGAGATCAACCAGCAAATATTTTCTGAAGAATCGGAAATAGCCCTAAAACAGCTCTACAATGATGTCTCGGATCTGGCTGGCAAAGCCAAAAAATTGATGTTGACTGATTTTAATTCTGTTTTCAATGACCGTACTGCCATGTCTTCAGATCCAAATGTGCTGACAGCTACAGCCATTGCCGCCTTTTCCTCGAATTCCGGAGCAACTGAGACCAGTTATAACATTTCAGTTACCCAATTAGCTCAGGGCCAGGAAAATACCGGTTTGGAATTGAATGCAGTAGATTCCAGTGTGGTTGATATGGGAACCAATACCTTTAATATCAACATCAACGGTCAGGATCACGAACTCAGCATTGAGGTGGTGGAGGGAGATACCAATGAGGATGTGCTACAGAAAATGGCGCAGGCCATCAATGAGGCGGGCATAGGAATAAGCACAGAAGTCACAGATGGTATTGATGAGGGCGCTAAAGGATTAATTATTACATCTGATTATACCGGAACAGATAGCGCCTTTACTATATCGGACATATCAGGCAACGCAGTAACAGCGACCGGCATCGATAGTGTGTCTACCTCAGCCCAGGATGCTGCATATCAAGTTGGCGGAACTGACTATACTTCAGGCTCCAATACGATTTATCTGGATGATGGCATGGTTACCGTCAATCTCCAGGGCGTGGGTGAATCAAGTTTGACAGTGGCTCCAGATGAAGAGAAGGTTGAAAATGCCATAACTGATCTCGTGTCCAAGGTAAATTCAGTTATTGATTCTTTGGAAAACAATACTGATTACATTGAAGATGAGGTGCTTTCATCTATAAATTCTTTTATCAATAACCACAAAAGGGAGCTGGAATCCTTTGGTATCACTCAGGGAGAAAATGGAAGGCTTGAAATTGATAACGATAAACTGGCCACGGCTGCTGGCCATAACATGGCAGGGATTAAAGAGGCCTTCGGTGGTTTTGATGGATTGGCAGTGCAAATGAACAATTATGCTTCCCACATAGCTACCGATTCCCCACTCAATTATGCCAAAGAATCGGAGAACATAAGTATGCAGTTCGCTGACTATCTTTATGGTACTTCTGCCGGAATGTTGCAAAACCTAATGCAGGGTATGCTACTTGATGCTTATATATAGATGATCGACTAAGCTATCCTGTATGGGAGTGAGGATAAAGCCTCGCACCTGAGATCTCTAAATGATGAACATATATCAAAAACGGTAAGGTTGCATGGAAATTACCGATACAAGCAATTACATCCGGCAACAGCAGCCCGGGCAATTCAGGAGACCCGAAGACGGTAAAGAGCCGTTTGCTCATGTGAATGACCAAAAGCTGGAAAGCCCAGATGAAAAGAAAAAATGTTCTATTTACATAGACAGCGACAATGTTGTTACTTTCGAAAAAAATATAAGAGCTTCTTTACCGAAGCTCTTTGATTTTGATGCTGGGGTAAAATTCAATACTGAGGCATCTAATGAGACAAACAAAAAAGAAAAACTTAGCCCACAATATGACAAAAGCGGAAAAGCGGAAATTATAACCAAACAAGAGAGTTTAGTTGACCAATTGGCCTGATACAGTTGGTAGGATCAAACCTTCAAGCACAAATAAACGTATAAATTGCCATACAACTTCAACACAATATAATTAACCATGTGATGGCCAAGGGCCTCCAAAGGTTATATTTTAAGAAAGGGAGCTCGAGGTGGCACTAAAATGAGCTTCTCAAGTGTGCGTGAATCTTTTCCGCGGGGCATCTCACAGCTATAAACAAAGAATAGAGTTGCGCCGTTGATAATGACGGCATTGTGGGAAGCGTTAGAACTGAAAGAGAGTGAATGGTTGTTATAGGAGCAGCCATTAGACATTACCTGAATCCTTTGCATCTTCTATCTCCGCTTGTGGGATATAGGAATTGCAAGGGTTATAGCTGTGTTTTTATGACGGAATTATGATGAACGATCTATATTTCGATTACTGTTACTGAAAAAACTATAATCGGAATGAGAGTTATTGGAGATATAATATGAATTGGCACATCCTTTTACTAGCAATCTTTGCTATCGTCATCATCGCTTGTATTAGATTGGTCAAAAACATCATGCGACCGATTGATGACGAGGATTTGGAATACTACAGCAAATGGCGATAAGTTTCACCTTTTATCACCTTGTTTGCAATCGGTGTTAAATAAGGTGAAATAAAGACTTGCTCTGCCATGAAGGCACCCAGCAATCAATCAAGTATCTTCCAGAGAATCTCAGACTCCTTCCAAAAAGTTTTGATTTTGGTTTATAATCTTAAAAAACTGCTGCAGGATTCTGTTAACCAATTGGCATGAACACTTTAATGTGAGGAGGTGGCTATCAACTTGAATATTTTGCTGTCTAAATAGATTGGGCAAAGTCAACAGTTAAATTTTCTAATATCCATATCTATAAGTCCTCAAATCCATATTAAGCGCCCTTCTTCATAAATCAAATTGATTATATCCTTCCAACACACTAAAAACATATAATCTAATCAAGCATCCTTTAAAGGAAGACAACCACCTGTCAAGAATTTGACATGCTCACAGTCTTTGAATCAAATTCTCTCATGATACCTGAACAAAGAAGCTTTGATTATACGTAACCGTTCACAGGTTCAGGCCTGCCCGCCCGGGTTTTATCGGGACAGGCGGGGTTCAACGTCCAGGGTTAAGGACAAAGAAGGCATTAAAGACCCGAAGTCCTCGTTAAAAATGCTCATTTTCCCAAATAATTGCCAATTTGGCTCCAAATTTTGGATTAGGCCTGACGAAGATGACGCTTTTCTCGTAAATACGCATTCTAAATGGAGTTCGGGGACAAGAATGGAACCCGCCGGAGGCGGGCAAGCATTGAACCTCTGAACCTTTGAACTCGTGAACGCCTACGATTATACTATACACGGCCATAAATTGTGTTTTTGTATCAAGTGAACCACTTTTTCCATTGTCCATTACTGCAGTGATGGAAAGCCCCCAATACTCCAACACTCCATTACTCCCTGGCCCAGACCTGTCCCGATACAATCGGGATTAGGCTATATTTAAACAACTTATATATAAGATAGAGATTGCAGTATTTGCCAAAGAAGTCGCGCCAGGGCGGGCAGGGCAGGCCAATGATCGTCCTGGGTCTGAAATTTAAGGTCAATTAATGAACCTAAAGCGCTAATTAGTGTTTGAACGAAAACCCCTCAATTCCCTCCCCCTCGACGGGGGAGGGTTAGGGTGGGGGTGTTAAGGCATTGATATATCAGAAAAAAAACATTTCCATATCCC
>Ga0233413_10000699_pt1 | contig 15714 bp, 19 predicted proteins | sample Na_anoxic_6_MG_FD_189019 | JGI IMG/M metagenome (GOLD analysis project Ga0233413, IMG submission 189019) | Seawater microbial communities from Saanich Inlet, British Columbia, Canada - Na_anoxic_6_MG | ecosystem: Environmental > Aquatic > Marine > Inlet | place: Canada: British Columbia... | reverse complement strand
TAATGATTTACCACCTATAAAGTATTCAAATAAAGCATCGTTGACGTTAAATATAAAACTAACAACACCGCATAAAAAAAAATTCATGGATTTAGTAGTATCCAAGTCTTTTCTAAAGAACTATTTTTCGTGGAAAAAATCTTCCAAATGATAGCATAAATTGAAATACATTATAGAAATACTTTTCTATGGTATATCATAACAAGATGAATACTTGGGCACAAATCGCAAAACATGAAGAACCGGTTGCTCCTGCACAACTGCCCAAGGCATACCCATTTGGATGGGTACGACTATATCGTGATGAAAAAACCGCTACGGTTATCGAACAACATGAAAATGATCCTTACCTTCAAGAAAAACAAGTGGATTTAAATGATCTCATGGGAAAAGCAATTTGCAAAATGCGAGCAAGGTGGGAAATGCATCACATTTTATCAGGAACGTGGTATGATTATGATATCCATTGCGATTTGGATGATTATTCTGATTCAGAAGAAGAATATTCTGATTCAGAGTCAGAGGATGAACAAAATGGGGATTTGGGTGGAGGTGGTTATTACGTCGATGAATAATTAAGTTATGATATAATGAATAAAATCGTATACATAATCAATGGATACAATTGAAAATTGGTTACAAACTATAAATAAAGCAGAAGAAGAAAAAGATTTTTTTTATAAATTGCCTACAACTAAATTTCAATTAGAATTTTTTTATATTTCTACAAGTAATAGTATTACTAGGAAAGAAAACGTAGAAGTTTTATTAGATACGAATAACAAATTAAGTAAAAATGAATTTATTTATTTAATTAGTAAAAATAAACCTTCTAACTATAGATTACTTGATATTCTTGTTTATCAAATGACTTTACCTGCAAATGAATTAGAGTATATAGATCATTTTGAGGGTCTCAAAAGTATTAAATGCATTGATGATATTCATTTTGAAAATGTAATTGATTATTTTAAAGACTTAACTACAGTATATGTTTTGTTATATGAAAAAAACAAAAAATATAACACTACTAGAAAGGTTCATATTAATCTTAAGCATAGAAATACGAAACGAATCTATTAAATATCATCAAAATCAATTTCATCGTCATCTTCCATAGTGATAGTTGTTGGTGTACTTGGTTCTGTTACAGTATTTTCTATGTCATTTACAAATATAACCCCATTATCATCTTCAATCATTTTATTACCATTTTTATCTTCAATAGAAGATAATACGGACCAATCAATATCTGATTTTTTTAGATAATTTTCTACTTCATTCTGAGTATATACAGTTAGTAAATCACAATTCCCCATTTTACCTTCTTTAACCGTTTCCCAATCTCGTATACCAACCAAAACCCAAGTAGCAATATCAATCGTGTTGTCGCGTTTACCACGTCCTCTGAATTTTTGTCGGATTACACACTGACGATTTTTGTTATCCAAGCATTTTACTTCAACGCGACCATTTCCTAACATTTTAGTTACGCCTGCATATATTTCTCCTTCTTCTTCAGGAAGGCGTATACTTTTTTGTGCAATACTGCCGACGATATGTTTGCGTCCCACGTTTTTTCCTTTTTTGCCACCTTTATTGTTGCGAACCATGTTTGTATAACTATAGTAAAATATATTTATTAACTTTCAATTTATCTATTCATGAATTCCTTTATTGTGCAGTTCTTGACCCACCTGTAAAAAAGAAAAGTGATTCCAAGGTACTTCTAAATCTAAATGATATTCTAGTAATAATTCTTCTAATTGTGATATTTTCTGATTTAAAGATTCTATATCATTCGTATTATATTTAGGTAACATAGTTTTCTTTGGAAAACTATCGTCAAATGGTATAATCGTAAAGTAAAGTCTAATGATTGCATTAGTAGTATTTATTTTTGTTGTAGTAGTAAATATATCTTGTAAGTCAATATACTGATTTTCTTGTAATTCTTTAACGCCTTTTACGCAATCTAATAATAAACGTCGTGTATATTGTGTTAAAAAAGGTTTTTGGGGTTCAATATCTACATAAATTATACGTTCCATTAACTATACTATACATTTTATTCATTTATTGTAACGGAATATAGTAAAGAATATATTTCATTGGATTGTTCGTCTAATTCGTAACCATATTTTTCATAAAAGTTTTCTAATTCTTCGTCATTAGTAAACTTTATTGTCTTATTTTCAGGATAACCCTTAAAATGATGTATTCGTTCTCGCCATAGTGGTGTTTCATAACAATAGAATAACCAATTGTCGATAATATCTAGTAATTGGTTTTTGTGAAAACTTTGTCGGTTTTTATATTTTAAATTGGTTTTAAGACATTGATACGAATGTATACTAGGTTCTAATTCTTTATAGAGTGATAGGATAGTTTTATCGGGTAACCATACACCATACTTTGTCTTGATGCAATCGATGGGACTTGTTAAATGTAAACATAGTGCAAAGATCATTGCTATAATACTTTCTTTACTGTAGTGTTGTGTAATTGTATTATAATAATTTATTATTTCATCGTCTATAGGTTGATTATTATTTGAATATAAACAAATGGAATAATACAATTCGCTTAATTCTGACGCGTTTAATGTATTAAGTTGAAGATAAAATGCATTCCAATCTTTTTTAATATATAGAAATATCATGGTTTTACAAGGTTCTTGAAAGAATGATAAACAAGAAGGTTTTCTGCCACGATTTATTTGTTTTGGTTGTTGTTTTGTTTCATGATATGTCATTGAAGATTCTTTAATACGCAAATTATTTGCCACTTGTATGATTATTTCATACTTTTGACTTGTAGTATATAGAGTAAGTTTATGATGTAATATTTTTTCAAAAGACGGATATTGAATTGCATAATACGTATAATATAGTTGAACAAGCCAATCCATGCAATTTTCTTGGAATCCAGAATAATAATATTCTGCCAACCAATAACTTAATTCTTTTTTTTTATTGTTTATTATACAAAATTGGATATTTTGTTTAACATGTTCTATCGGATACAGTAACCGAGATAACATACCGGAGTTATTGTTTCTATATTCTATTGGTTTTTTATTTCAATTTACAGATATAGAGGAACGTACTAATTTTTGTTCTTTGATTTGTTGTTTTACTTCTGTTCTTTTTGGTTGTATATCCTTTAACAAATTATATACACTAGTTATGTCGGAATCTTGAGAATAAACGTGTTTATATTTTTTTTTTGTTTGTTCTATATCATATCTTTGATTTCCGTCAAAATGTATATTTTGCATATATAGTTCAATTAAATAACTAATAGTAGCATTTTCAATATAATCGTTAGAAAATATATAAGATAATACGCGTAGATTTAAAATAGTAAGAGAATAATTATCCCAAGTTCGCCAGTGTGCTAATAATAACGGTATTGCTTTTTCTTTTTTCATATTCTTATATTGCATATAATGTTGAATAGATGCTTCTAGATAATTTGATTTAAATTCTTTAGTAAACAGTCTAAATATTGGACAGTGTGATATGCACTCTGAACATATGGAATGTATGTCTTCATCCGTTAATTGGTCTTGTTCATTACATAGATAACAAATAAAATGGATTTCCATACACCAAATATAATACTCTGGGGCATATACATAAAATTTTTTTTCCCAGTTGCTTGGATTTACATTGCTCATATCAATTGAAATACCAAAATCAATTATGATTGGATTTTTAGTTACTCTATTGTAAACAATATTATCATCTTTAATATCTAAATGCACTATTTGTTTTTTTTCTAATAATTCTAAAGACGATAACAAAAAGGTATATGAATCTATATGTTGAGTAAAAATGTGTCGTGTATCATTAAGATCTACATTTACGATTGAGTTAAAATAATTTTCTTGATTTACATAAGGAATAGACATTAATTCAAATGCTTCGCTAGTAGCATTCGCAACCGGTTTACACGATTTGACCAATTGTTGATCTATTTTTCCTATATGTATAGGTTCTGTTTTAAGTATAGGAGCAAAATAAAATAAAAAATGAGGTATTGTGAGAATTATTTTACTCACTTCTATTTCATTTTTAGATGCAGCACTTTTGTGTTGTAACTTTACTACTATTTCGTCATCTATTTTTGTAGTATCTTTTGCATCAAATCCAGGATAATATACACATCCATAACCTCCTTGATTGATAAGTTTACTCATATTTATACTATTCACAGGTTTTATTTTTTTGTTTCAATACACAATATCTATTCATATATGCTTTATGCAACTGTTTTTCATCCTTTATAATATCTCCTTGACTACGTTGAAATAGACGAAATGCTTCTATGGGTTTAACATCAGAATGCTCTTGAATGTGTTGTTCCATTTCTAGTAATATTGTTTTTGGTATTATCGCCCTTGGTTTACGTGTTGTTTTTTTCTCTGGTTTTCCTTTAACAAATTGATTACGTATATAATATCTACAAGTATGGTACAATTTACCTAATACGTCTCCCTCATAACCTAGTATAGTAAGTCTTTTTGTTTCTTTATCTATAAGTTCTTGATGTGTATCTCGCCATGATTCCCATGCTTCTTTATAGATTTGCTTATCACTGAATTGATGTATACGATTTAGTTGATACAATTCATTTACGATTTCATCACTAAATGTGTAACGATATACTTTAAATGCCATGGATTACTGCTATTTGATATATAAAATAAAATTTATTTCAATTTATTTTATATCGTAGTATAAGATATGTATGCTCTTACTACCCGACTATATTTAGATCCTATTACAAAAGAATATAATGAAGTCTTCCAGGTAGAACCTAAACCAAAAGGGGTTTTGCTAAGTATTTTAAAACAAGTTGCTCCATTAAAATTATCTCCTTATAAAGGATTTAATCAATGCGAAGGTTGTATTTTTTTGGTGAAAAATTTAAATCCTAACCGTAGATGCAGCACTGATTATCTCGCCATGGAAGATTTGCCCATGCTTTTTTGCTTTTTAACAGAGAACGGATATGATATTGATACGAAACTAACAAAACTTATGGTGCAAGGTAAATCAGCGGCAACAAAACGAAATCTCGTTTGCTATATTCGACAAAGTTAACATAGTCTTGTTTTAAAATAATTGCAAAGTTATAGGATAACACGACGACGATGTGTGCGACGCCGACGACGATAAGTGTTCGGTCTTTTACCTCCACCATTCTTTTTAGTATTGGAAGCAGACGCTTTTCTTGGTTTGGAAGCAGACGCTTTTCTTGGTTTGGAAGCAGACGCTTTGGAAGCAGACGCTTTTCTTGTTTGTCGTGTTCGTTGAAGATCGGCTTCTTGAATTATACCACTAAGTTCATAAATCGTTTTTGGTTTATATACGTTGCCTAATTCACTATTTACATTTTCTCTTCTTATTATTTTATTTCTAATTGCTGTTCCAGAAATTTTATCTTTTGTGCGATCTATAGGTGAAACTGTAAAATATACACCATTATACCCTTTATTGCCTTTTTTTGTATATTCTACTACACGATCATCACCTGCCATTATCGTTGCATGGGTGATATTATGTTTGGCTAATTCTTCGGTTGCGTCAAATAATCCATTTACCATTTTAAAGTTAATTTCTATCTCTGGGAATTTTTTCTTAAGCATTTCTTGAAGCATTTCTTCCTTCTTTTTTGGTGGTATAGGATTTGTAACACTATCATGTTTTTTGGTAGAAAATAAAAAAACTCTTGCATTATCTTTTTCGGATTGTCTAACCATTTGCGTTAACACATTTAAGTGACCATTATGAAACGGTTGGAATTTTCCTAGATAAAAATATGCCTGTGGTTTAATGTCTTCCGCTGCGACAGCTGTCAATGATGCCATTATACTATATAAATAATTTTTTTTTCTTAGTATAATATACCATTTAAGTCTTAAAATATTTGTAGTTTTTTTTATATTTATTACTATTATATGACTTGTTTTTGGGATGGAATTTTAAACAAATTAACACCCCAAGATTTTTCATCCTATCATATAAAAAAACCAAATAATAAAAATTTTGTGTCTTTTCTACAAAAACATAATATGAAAACAAATATGATTAAATGGAACGATACTATAGTAAGTAAACAACAAATGAATGAACATTTTACACATATTAAAGATTTTCAAGTTAATAGTATTTATGATGGATATTTTTGTTCTACATTTGAACCTTTTTTGTTTTTAATATGCCAACTATTTAAAGTCAATATTGATCACTGTTATTGTGGTATTGTAATGAAGTATCGGTATCCTAACGGGATTAGAGTATTGAAATTTAAATCTAATAAAAATCATTTTACGTGATGCTTAAACATTTGTTTGATATTTTATAATACTTTTCCCCCAAAGAATGGTCCAGTATATATTCATACACTGTATTAACCATCCACTATAATACAGAATATGATAGTTTGAACAACGATAAATAATAATAGGCATTGCTATATTACGAGCACAATTATAATATACATAAAATAGTTTATCGGTGGTTAACGACAATTTATTTTTTTTCTTTAACACACTTCGAATATTCGTGATAAACGCTGAAGATTCAGCAACCGCCACTATCGCCAATGTTTCATACACAGGATATTGATTCCAAACTTTTATAATGGAAGTTAACGCAATAATATGATGTGGTATATAAATGTATCTTTTATATACAAAAATTTCTAACAGTGTATCTTCTGTAAAATAAAATAAACTAATATACTTAATTTTATTTATATAATAAAGTGGATTTATAGAAAAATATCCTATACATCCATACAACGATAGGACTACATTAAAACATATATTTAACCATATCATCTTTTTATATAGTCTATATTTTTTTTTATACTACCGGATAAGAGGGCTGCATCGCAATACCACACACTCCTGGATCGTTTTCACTATCCGAACGCGCTATCTTAACATAACCTTGGTCACCCCAACTACTACTCCAACTGTTTTTTACCAACCAATACATTTCTCCATCTTCTTCACCATATCCTACAACCAATACCCCATGGTCTAGAGTAGTCCCACACGCATTATTGTTGATGATTCCACTGGAATAAAACTGAAAAGCAGCGGTATCCGCCTCTATTGCTACAGATACCGGACCTTGCGCGACGGCTTCTTTAAGATGCAATTGATTATTACTTGTTACATCCACACACGCTGAAAAGGTTGCTGGTGTATCGCAGTCTACACAAGTATCCACCTTGGCTAGATAGGGGTCTTCATCTTCTGTGCACATACCATTATCAATGGCATAACGAAACGCCGAATCCATCTCACCTCCATTACAACCAAAATCACCATAGGATTTACTGCAATCAATGAGTTGTTGTTCCGACAAACTGAGTAGGTTATCAGTTTGAATTGCCCAAGCACCTTCCATGGCACCAGTGGCAGAAAAACTCCAGCAACTACCACATTGCCCTTGGTCTTTTACGGGGGTTACTGCATTGTGATCGCGCCAATCTACACTATCGGGTAGTGCGCTAGTATTTGTACCGCTTTGAAAGGTCTTGCAATTGCGGGTTTTTTGTGGATTTCTGTATCCTTTATACATGTGACGGAATTCAGTAGGATGGATATCCATAAATTGGTTTACAGATAGTTTATGGTCATATATAACCGGTGGTTTTCGAATCCATTCCATATTATAATTGAAATTATCAAATGCAGTTCCATAGTCTTGAGGTGAGTTATAACTTTTATTGTATGTTTGAGTATAGTCTATAAATCGTTCTATAGTGATACTATTTATGTTTGAAAACAATAAAAAAGAGGATAGCGAGGTAGTGTTTCCCATATGGTTATATATATGATCTCTTATTTAAGTAGTTTATGAAGTAGAACATTTACCTCCGTTTTCTTGAGGGTCAGTAACAAAATTACGTTCTAGAAAATATTCTCTATCGTGGGGCGGAGTTCCTACATAATAGGAACCGTGTTGATCATTATCTGAAATAGACGAATCGCTATACGTATTTGGTAGCACAATTTGCGGTGGCTGGTTTATTTTTTCGGGATTTTTATCTAGTAACATAACCGCCATGGCTGCATAATTGTGTAGGTCAATTAGTGTATCGCGTAGTGATTCTGTTTTTACAAGAGTGATATCTGTTTTACTAATGTGTTGTAGACGTTGAATTTTATCTCCAATACGAACCAATACTCCAATGGGTCCATATTTAGCGAACGCATCACCGTAATCGGTGTTTTTTTGTAGAAATAGTTGATATGCTTCTTTTTGAATGTTGGATAATTGTTCTGGTCGCTCACTCATTTATATGTTAGTATTACTATTTTTTTTTAATTCAATTTATACAATGAATATTGCTATGAGTATAATTGATCATCCTTTAAGATACTATTTTAATATATGGAAATTTAATAAACAAACACCATGTTATAAGTCAGATAGTGATACAAATAGCGATGAACTTTCTATAGAATTAACGAATGATAGTGTGCATCCCGGCGATTTAAATTATCAAGATGAATTCAATAATACGCTTTTATATAAAAAATTAAGTTTTAGTGCAGTCGAAGACAGATTAAATAAATATTATTATAAAGACAACGAACGCTTATCTTCTTCTTTAGATATTGTTGCTAGTTATTTAAAAGGTCAAAATCATATCTATATGGAATCTAAATATCATTGCGAAAAACAATTAAACAAACTAATGATGCCTGCTATGATATTATCGGCAATTGCTACGGTGTTATCTTCTATAATAAATACTATTTGGCGAGGAAAATTAATATTAGCGAGTGTAAATGCTTTAATAGGTTTATTACTAGCATTAGTGAATTATTTAAAATTGGATGCAGCAGCGGAGGCGCACAAAACATCCGCACATCAATATGATAAACTACAATCAAGTTTAGAATTTCATTCAGGGTCGGTGTATTTATTTTATTCAAAATCTAAAAAACACGACGTAGAGCGAAAATTGGTGGAAATTGAGAAGAAAATTGGCGAAATTAAAGAAACCAATCAATTTATCATTCCTCGACCTATTCGTTATAAATATCCTATTTTGTATAATACGAATATTTTCGCGATGATTAAGAAAATAGATGCTTATCGTGATAAAACCATAACCAAATTAAAAAATGTGAAAAATGAATTGCGATATATTGAAGCAATGCAACATGCGGGACATTTTTCGTTATGTGAAAATGTCGAAAACAAAAAAATGCTGGAGAAATTATTTGAAGTTAAACAACAATCTATTAAAGAACTTTTAGTGTTAAAATCGGCTTTTACATGCATTGACCAAATGTTTATGCAAGAAATTAAAAACGCGGAGCATATTTCACCTTGTTGCGATCCTCAACATGTTAAACCAGAAGAAATTAATGATTTTTTAGCTAATATTTTAAACCCTTTTGACGAAAAACGATTATTACGTATCAATATTCGTGATGAATAATTATTATATGAATATATATATATATATATGCCGTCTTTAAACAAAAGACGCAGATCATCCAAAAACAAGAGAAGGAGACGAGGTGGGTTAGTTGAAAGAGGGAGGTCGGTGGAATCGCAAGATCCTGAATTATTTAAACAAAATCCAATACAATCGTTAAAACATACACCATCGCCGACCGAAGATGACTATAGTTTAAAATCTTTTATCGATAGGGCAAAGGAATTGTCGGCTAGGTTCCCTAGTGATGAGGTCCTCAACGAAAAGATAATCGATGATCCGAAGACCGTTCACGACAATGCCATCAATCTTACTAGTCGTTTATATAGTAAAATAAAAAATGCTCAAGATTTTGATACTATAATATCAGGATTCGGTGGTCTTGCATTAGAAGAAGTAGCTAACGTCTTAAAACTAATGAAAAAAAACGATCCCGATTTTGAACCACCGAAAGCATGGACGACTGATTTCAATGACCTTAATAAAAAACTAGACATAGCAAGAAATATGAACACCGATACTGATGAATCAGTACTAAACACTCTGAAAGAGTTGTTCCCAAATTCCAAATTCAATGAGGATGATATACATAATTTAACTCCGCAGGACATTAAAGTCAGTGGTGAACCTCCAAAACTGTTTGAAAAAATCAATATGACAAACCAGGGTGGAGGAAGCAAGAGCAAACGCAAGAGCAAACGCAAAGGCGGACGCAGCAAGAACAAAAACAAGACTAAGCGCAAGAGTAAGCGCAAGAGTGGGGGCAATGGTCGCCTCAACATTTGGGGACCGCCTAGAAGAGGGGAAACTAGTCATTTTACTATTATTAATTGGATTTTGGGGTATTTTTTTATTATTTGCTTATGCAGTGCTTTTTTTATAACGACATTTAGAAACCAACATGGTGATCAACCATTGAGAGACACGCTGGTATCGATGTTTGACCATGGACCGACCTCTACAGAAGCAGGAAGGGCGGCTGGCCGGGCGGGTCTCGGTTATACTTTCACCTATGCACACCATGCATTAGATATGATTGTGCACTTCGCCTTTGGAAGAATACCTATGCGGTATGTCGATGACGTCATGGCATGGTCGGCCGTCAGCCATGCTTTTTTGAGTGACAATAACAGATTAATGTCTAATACATTAAACAGGGTGTCAACGTTAATAATAGATTGGTCATTATACCTATTGATGGGTGTAATTTATGTTGTTTATTTTATTAGAATCATAGGTGCAAAGCCTGAGGAGAAACGACAAATAGATAGAAATTTAATGAAATGGTTAACTATGATAAGTCTAATAAAAACGATTCTTAGAGTGTGTTGGGGATTACTTCTGCGCCAAGCAGCATATAATAGTCAACCGGATATAGCGTTATCCCTTTTACAAAGGGTAATGGGTTGGGGTAGTAGTCATAATTTATGGTTGAATGTACATGGCATAGTAACTTGGGATGCAGTAATCATGATGCCAATCTCTTATTATTTATTACAAGGGAGAACCCTACCGGAATATCTTGGGGTCGGGACTGTGGGGGCACTAAGCGACGGATCTGGTGGAGGCGGCACACCACTACAACTAGGTTACGGATCTGGTGGCGGTGGCGGAAGCGGTGGCGGAAGCGGGTGGATGGAGGGGGCGAGGAGGTGGTGGGGTACACCACAACTACCTAGCAATTGGAACAGTATGACCCAGGAGGAACAGGAGATCTGGTTCCAGAATAATTATCCAATGGGGAACCAGTGATCATAATAGTATTATGGATAACGACAATAAACAACGACGACAACGATGACGTCTTTGTTTATTTAACGTGATGTTCTTCGAGTATTACGATTACCTCCCCGGTGAGATTGCTGATGGCGATACCTTTTGTGCGGGACAACCTTTTTTGAGATTTTTTGCGCTTTTTTTTGAACTCTAGTTGCACTTTGTAAGTTTTTCTTTTGTTGCTTATTTATTTCACGATTTATATTCAACGTATTTAATACATGGTCTACTTCATCCTTATTATATACGCTTCCATCTCCTCCTTCTTCTAGCACATCTAATTCAGGACTACTTCTGCGATATGAGGGTTTACTTAATCTACGAAGAATCGACGGAGCATCATCCCTGCCAAATGCACGAGTTGTTAATTTTTCTAATTCTACAGACTTATCACGTGAAAGATAACCTCCGCCTGGTTGACCAGGCATCTTTTGAATGTGTGTTCTAATTCTTACCACTTTTTCTTTCTCATCATCTAATTTTTTGAATTCTTGTTTTAATTTATTCATGGTAGTTAAGCGTTGATGTTTGCTCGATAAATTTGCTGACCCTGCTATCAATGCTAATGTTATGGCGGTGCCCATTGCTACGGATGCTGGACGATTATTCCGTGTTTTATTAGATTTTCTACGGGGCTCGTGGTTCCAATCACTTATAGGATTTCTTTGGGTCCGCGATTGAGATATGCGGGGGTAGTCACGACCGAATTCATCCGTTTCATTGCCGTGTTCATTGACGTATGTAATTCTGGGAAGACCTTTAGGATCGCGAGACATCTATATATATATATATAGATATATTAAAAAATAAGTTTTTTCTAAATTATGTTTAAATTAACTTTGACTCTTCCCTTTTTATCTCTTGCTTTTCCCGACAATAACTCTCTATACTAGGATGCTCTTCGGAGAAATCTTCCATGGTAAACCGAAACACATCCACTTCTCTGCTTTGACCGATGCGGTGGCAACGCGCCACCGCCTGGTCTTCTACTCCCGGGTTCCAATGAGGACTCACAAAATAAATCTCGCTAAACATTTGAAGGTTGAGGCCTTCGCATCCGGTTTGAATTTGAAGAATCAAAACGTCGCAGTTTCCTTCAAGATACCTGTTTTTCAGTTCTGGTGTTGTTCGTCCATCTACAGCGTGGACAATCATGTTATGGGTTTCCAGTAACTCTTGTAAAGCGTCAATTTCACCGTGGAACTGGCAAAACACGATTTTCCGCCTCTGATTTTTTTGGCGACTCACGAGAATATCTACCACTTTTTCTAATTTTGAAATGCCCGTGCCGCCTTTCGTAACAATGTCGCTTTCTCTGCCGTCTAAATCGTTGGACGTAGATGTTTTCACGAGTTTTGGATAGGCACACATTTGCCGCGCGCGCATAAGATACCCTAAATGATGCGATGCAAATCCGCTGCTCCATAGTTGAGGGGGTTCGGCGGGTATAAAACCGAGATTGGAGTGTATTTCTTTTGACAGTTGTTGTTCGTATTTGTTGCTCCAGTCTACGGAAATAGCACGATGAATGTGGCATGGGGGTAGTTTAATACCTACCTCTTGTTTGGTCCGTCGTAATATATATTCTTTGCGTATCGTGGGTATATTTTCTTCTTGCACGTAGTATGCGGGATCCATTCCTAACAATGCGAATAAGGAAAACAAATCTTTGCGAGAGTTTTGAATGGGAGTTCCGGTAATCAACCATACACACTCTTTTTGTAATGCGAGAGCACCAAGGTGCTGTTTTGTTTTTGCGTTGCGTAGATGATGAGCTTCATCAAACAGCACGCGATCCCAAGCGATGTCCCGAAGCAAACTTGTTTCTTTGGCGATTTCGCCGTAGGTGGTTAAAATGATGGGGCATTTTTCGAGGAATTCTTTGGTGTATAGCAGTTTGTCGCTACCGTGGTAAATAGGAGCATTGTAGCGACACGTAAGACGAATGGTTTCATACCATTGCTGCAAAATCACCAATGGTAATACGATGAGTGTGTGGTTTTTGGGGTGTGCTTGAATTAGCGAGAGCATGACGATGGTTTTTCCTAGACCCATTTCATCGGCGAGGATCCCGCCTTTGTGGTCAACGGATTCGCGTTCGCGATTTGAGCACCAATTCACGGCGTCTGATTGGTGTGATTTTGGGTCATAACTGGCACGTTTTACAAAAGCGTTGTAATCCATGGTATGGGTGTGGTTGTTACTTATGAAGTAAATTAGATTTTTTTTTCAATTCGTGAAAAAACCCATAAATTGAATTTTTTTTTGAGAAATATGTGAAAGTAACATACCTATACCATGGCAACCCAAGTGGATGAACGCATGATCAAAACATACCAATACAAGCAAATGCTTGGTAAAATAACGGCGCTGCTTGGGCATTATACGATACCTGATGGTATGGTGGCGCTAGAAAAACAATATACCATGTTAGATAGAATGTATAAAGAGTTGATGCAGGAGGGTGGCGATAAGCGTCGCCACAACAGAGGGAGTCGTGAGGAGCGTCTTCCCAATGGGTGTTCGTTGCGTCAAAGACTTTGTTTGCCGAATAGGATAAAGAAGGAATATCACGACATAATTCTTCACAAAAGAAACGATACGTATGTTTGCGACAGGACAAATAAGATATTTAAGACGCTTCACCAGGCCAATGAGGCACATTACGAAGAATGTGGCAAAGTATGGACCAAAGACGACGAGTTGAAAAACCCCCGACACAAATCTGGAAAGGCAAAAAATGCGGTATCGGCGTGGGGTAACGGTTCGAATGGTCAGGCGTTTTACGCGCTCCGTGTCAACACGTCTGAACAATACGACGTTCCTATCATTGATGTTAATGACGATGATTGGTATAACGAGCATATCGCTGATTTTGCTATTTCTGGTAGGTGAAATTCCATAAATTGATATGTAAATACTTATTTTTTATTTGGGTAACTAGCAACCATGCCAACTCATTGGATTAAACAATTTGGAAACATTGAAGGACAACCACGATACAAAAGGCGTATTGACTGTTATTGGGATGAAGTAGCAAAAAAAACAATGCCTTATATATCGCCTGATAAACACCGATTTACACTGTATCAAGCACATTTAAGTACAAATCATAAAAAGAAACTTAAATATAATAATTTTACAAGTAGTCATTGTGGTATATGCGAATGTAAAGGTCATACCCGCCTAAGTTGCTGGCAGACTTGTGGTTATTTACATTTACATTTACCATTATCTTCTACCAGCAAAATGCGATTCCAGGGTGATGGCGTGGAACAATTTCGTCAGCGTTACATTTTATATCATATAGCAATAACAGCGTGTAGTATGGCAAATACGTGTTGGGCAGAACACATACAGCAAGGCGGATCATATGCTTTAGAGTATTTGAGTGATATAGGTCAGGATGGGAGTTGCACCAATCTTCGTGTGTTTGCTTATAAAACCGACTGCCTACCGAGTGGTAACTATAGAATGTGTCGTTGTACTAAATGTTATGAGTATTTTGGTAAGAATTTGCAGCAATATCCGGTTCTAGTGCAGGAACAGCATCGAAACTCAACACCCATAGATACCACGGACTTACGTTTCATGGATGATACGGAGTTGCGTAATGAACTTAAAAAAGTGGATATAAAATCGGATGGAAATTGTCCGATTTGTATGGATGAGATATTGAATGTAGACAAGGTGGTTACGAAGTGTGGTCATGTGTTTTGTGCTAGTTGTTTGTTCCGGAATTTGGGGACTTCCACCGTATGTCCCATGTGTCGCGAATCTTTGGCGGATTTCACGCCGATTAGCAAAAAGATTACTCAACTAGAAGAAGAGTTAGAGTTGTTGCGTGAAGAATTGAGTAATAGAAGTAGGTTACTGCGTCGTGTGCAAAGCATGATACGAGAAAATATCTAAGTATATAGTAATGGCGCCTAGATATAATCCTAGTAAATGGAATAAAAATAAATATAGAAAGGAAAGTCATAATTGTTATGCTTATTTTTTAAATAAAACGAGTCGTCGTTTTGAACGAGAGTGTAAGAAAACTAAAAAGATAAATAGAAGATTGCGATGCCGGAGGCCGCAACCAGGCTATGCGGCGGGGTATCCGCCAATCAGCGATCCGAAAAAATATACGTGCAGGCGTATGAATAAACGAATGATGGCGGACAATCGATTGATACGTAAGACCAGTAAGCGTGGTCGTTGTGGTCGTGGTTATTACAAGGGTGCGATGGTCATAGATCCATATCCAAAACCGGATATAGATTATCATTTTTATCGGCAGGACCGAGGTGGGTTATGGAGTCATAAAGATGCGTGGGGCGCTGTTACGAATAAAGATGCGCGAGGTAAGGTTATAGATGATCCGGGTATAGCGGCGAGAGATTATCGTAAAAATAAGGGGCGAGGGCGAGGAAAAAACTACAGTAGGTTTTGTGGTTATTACTGTGTGCCTAA
>Ga0233413_10000697_pt1 | contig 15732 bp, 39 predicted proteins | sample Na_anoxic_6_MG_FD_189019 | JGI IMG/M metagenome (GOLD analysis project Ga0233413, IMG submission 189019) | Seawater microbial communities from Saanich Inlet, British Columbia, Canada - Na_anoxic_6_MG | ecosystem: Environmental > Aquatic > Marine > Inlet | place: Canada: British Columbia... | reverse complement strand
TTTGTTGAGTTGGGTTTTATTATGATTGAAGAACCTACTTTTGACGAGAACGAAGAAATAGTTACAGATGCAAAATATAGCAATATGTATTCGGTTGATGTATTGTGGCAAAAAGATTTAATTACAGATGAGAATGAAGAACTTGATGAGCCATATGGTTGGAGGTCAAAAGAAATAGAAACAGACGGCAATGGTGCTCACACTTTTGCAGGTTATAATTACACAGAATAATGAATTTTACAGATTTAAAAATATACGCACTTAATGGGGGTAGCTTAATGATTAGTTTCACAAATATAGACGTGGTATTAAAATTAACACTGATGTTAGTTTCAATAGGATACACTTTACATAAGTGGTGGTTAATGGATAAAAATAAAGACAAATAGTTATTACTATTAGTGAATATAAAAGAAAAAAGTTATGGCAAATCAAATTAATTGGGGACAAATATATTGTTCTTCTTGGTGGGGTAATGAAAGCAACAAATTTACCGCTCCAGAGTTTCCAGAATTTTGTTCTTTAATCGAGGGTACTTGTGGAACGCAATACACGTACACAGGTAATCAAGACTATCCTGAACGATATGTGTTTAATCTAGGAGTTACAGGCACATCGACTTTGATATATCAAGCGTACGACATACCAGACAAATGGGTTATAGTGCAAGACGGAGTTGTAATTTTAGACACAGGATACAGGGGTAGCACATTTTACCAAACAGATTTAAACAATGCTTTGGCTGACAGAGGTTTACCTCCAGAAACAATACAGGGTATCGGTCAAGGATCAGCGACATTTACAGTTAGTACATTAAGCCCTGTTTACGTTTATGTTTACGCACCGCTTGAATTCACGTCATTTCAAACAACAATTAATTGTCCAATATAAAAAATAAATTATGATTAAAGGATTAAGAAAATTAGCAGATTGGTTGGAGGTTAAAAGATGTTATTTAGGCATAAAATGGAACGATTTTTTAGACAAAAGAAAAGTTAAAATACATTATTGCAAAAATTGTATATGCGAAAAATAAATAAAATTATAGTTCATTGCACGGCTACACAAAGAGACCACGATGTAACAGTTAAGGATCTACGAAAATGGCACGTTGAAGAAAGGGGTTGGTCTGACATTGGCTATCATTTTTTTATAGATTTAAAAGGAGAGGTGCACGAGTGCAGACCGATTGAAAAAACAGGTGCACATAGTAAAGGACAAAACTTTGACAGTATTGGAGTTGCTTATGCAGGAGGTTTGGGATCGGATAACGCCTGGCACGACACTCGAAATGAAGCACAAAAACAAACGTTAGAGGAACTTTTATGTTATTTAAAAATATTATATTCAAAAGCAAAAATTTACGGACATAGAGATTTTAGCGATAAGATGTGTCCTAGTTTTGATGCAAGAGAAGAGTATGAATGGATTTCAGATCAATTTTAAGATATGAATTACGAGTTTAATATAATAGTACTATTTCCTAAATCATTTCTTTTGGGTATTGGATATATGGAACCAGAAGAGGGTTTTGAATATGAAGAAATAAATCTATACTTTGGAATGATACAAATACAAATACGTTGGTAATGAATAAAATACTAAATTGGTTTACAGGTGGCGTAATTAAAGAAATAGGTAAAGTCATAGACAATCTATTTACGTCAGAAGAAGAGCGAATTAAGGCAAAGAACGAGGTTTTTAAGGTATTACAGGAGCAGCAACTAGAGTTACAAAAATTACAAACAGAAATTATAGTAACAGAGGCAAACGGTAACTGGCTACAACGATCCTGGCGGCCAATACTTATGCTGGCATTTGGGTTTATTGTAATATATGTAAAATTTATTGCGCCGCTATTTCAGCTACCAATACCGCCACTAGAAAACGAGTTCTGGAACTTATTACAGCTAGGAATTGGAGGGTACGTTGTTGGGCGTAGTGCAGAGAAAATTTCAAAAAATATTGTCATAGCAAAAAAATAGCTTGATTATTAAAATTTTTTTATATACCTTTGACGCAAATTGTTTTACTAACAAATTTTTTTTAAAAAAAATTACAAAGATATTTTTATATGGATACGGCACAAATACTGTTTAGAAGTAAAGTAGACAAAATAAAAAATTATAAGACTTATACCCCAAAACAAAAAGAAGATAGGCTGCTAGAAATTGACTGCGGTCAATATACTAATTTAGGCAAAGACTCCACCAAAGCGGAAAGGCAAACAGTCAAAAGTAATTCGGTTTACATCTACAGGGCAATAAAAGAATTTGACAAAAGGTCTGGAGACCTATATTTAAGAACTTTTGAAAAGTAAAAAACCAAAAAGAAGCTCACTAATTAAAAAAGCGGACGCCATTTTTTCTAAATTTATAAGGCAAAGAAATGCGGACGACAGCGGCGTGGCCGAGTGTTTTACTTGTGGAAAACGCGATCACTGGAAAAGCTTACAATGCGGGCATTTTATGAGCCGCAGGCATTACTCAACCAGGTGGAGCGAGGATAACTGCCAGGTACAGTGTGCCGGCTGCAATGTTTTTAGGTACGGGGAGCAGTACACCTTTGGTAAAAATTTAGACGCCCATATAAAACAAGGCCTGGCGGAGGAGTTAAACAATTTAAGTAGCAAAACGGTTAAGTACGATAATAACGATCTTTTAGCTATAATTGACTTATACGAAAAAAAAGTTGCAGGTTTATAAAATTTGATTATCTTTGATTGTCTTTTAAAGTTATCTATTAGGGTAATGGAATTAAGGGTTGGCTATTAGTCAGCTCTTTTTTTTTGCTTTTATTTTTTTTTATCAACTATTTTTAATATATTTACCTAATATTAATTTAAAAGACAACTTTATGACACATTCAGAAGACGTGCCGCGTTTTAGGTCGGCAGAACAAAACCAAGAATTTTTGCTTTTTAGAATTGACGCCTTGCAAAAGCGCGTTGAGTTTTTAGAGGCGCAGAGTGAAATTAACCTAGTAGAACTTTATAATCAAAACAAATGAAAAAAGACAAGTTAATTGAGTTATACAAAAAGTATAACCTAGAAAAGGACGACTTTTTTAAGCACCAACACTATACCATAATTACAAGACAGGGGATAGATAAAATACAGGCGGTTGCACAAATACAAATACATTATGACGTAATAAGATGCGAGCCTGCTTTTTCTGTTTTTAAAGCGACTGCCCAAAAAGGCGAGGCAGTAATTCAAACATTCGGCAGTGCGCTAAAAGGAGAGGGGTATAAAGACGGGAACACTAACAGCTGGTATGTTGCCGAAATGGCAGAGAAGCGAGCAATGAGTAGAGCCGTTTTAAAACTTACAGGATTTTATGAACTCGGAGTATTTGGAGAAGATGAAAGCGAAAGTTTCAAAAAAACAGTATCAAGCAAACCACAAATAATTAAAAATTAAAGATATGAGTAAATCAAGTGAATTAATAAAAGGAATGTTTATCAATGACGGAAACGTTGAGTGGGTAAAAATGGAGTTAGCGTTTAAGGTGGATCAACTAGCGGAGTTGCTGGTAACCCATAAAGACGTGTTTGAGGCCAATAAGGGCTATGGTAAAATACAGGTGTGTGAAAGTAAGGGGGGTAAGCTTTACGCCGCGCTATCAACCTTTAAACCAACGCGAAAGGCGGAGGTCCCGGTTGAGGACCACCTGGCGAGTAGAGAAGTGGCAAAAGATGACTTACCGTGGTAAACTGTTTTTTTAATACCATAAAATTGGGTAGCGATTTGATAACGTTACCCTTTTTTTTATATCATTTTTTTTTATCAAAAATTTTTAATACATTTATACAAACTTAAAAGACAAAATTATGCTAATAAATTTAAACGAAGTAAAAGACAAATTAAATAAGATACGAACTGGAGAAATAACAGAGGGTAAAAAAGTAGGAATACCGGAAATTGATAATTACATAAGATTCAAAGAGGGGAATTTTAATGTAATACTTGGACACGCTAACGTTGGTAAAACAACGGTAATTTTATACCTAATGTTATTGTACGCTAAAAGGCTTAATATTAGGTGGCTAGTTTTTAGCAGCGAGAACGAGCCACATTCTATTTATAGAAAGCTAGTAGAATTTTTAGAGCACAAGCCAATAACGCAGGTAACAGAGGCGGCGTTTGAAAAACAAATGGGCTACATAAATGACTTTTTTAAGGTGGTTGATAATAATAACTTATACACGTACAGAAATATTGTGGAGCTTGCAACTAGCTACAAAAAGGCCTGGGACTACGGCGGCCTGCTAATTGATCCTTATAATAGCTTAATAAAGGATCCAAGTATAATGAAAAGTTTAGGCGGCCACGAGTACGATTACCAGGCAACAACTGAAATAAGAAAGTTTTGCAAAACGTATAACGTCAGTACTTGGTTAAACACACACGCAAACACTGCCGCATTACGACAAAAGCACCCGGTGGGCCACGAGTATGCGGGGCATCCTATTCCACCAATGGCAAGCGATGTTGAGGGTGGCGGTAAATTTGTCAATCGTGCTGACGATTTCGTTGTAATACACAGGTATATCCAGCACCCGGCAGATTGGATGCAGAGCCATATACACGTTAGGAAGGTTAAGGAAATTGAAACCGGAGGAAAGCCTACATCTATTGACGAGCCTATACGGTTTCGCAGTATTGTTGGAAATGTGGGCTTTGAAATTGACGGGCAGCCTATTTTAGAAAAGCCAATAAAAGAGGAATTTAAACCGTTAATTGAGTAATGATAAAACCAGAATGGCATTTTATGCTAGACCAAAAAAAAATGAAAGCACCAAAAAAGTATAGTATTGAGCAAAGACTAAAAAGAATTGAAAAGGCAATAGGAGAAATTTATATTAGCATTCATCATATTGTTAACAAAATAGAGCCAAAAGAAAAAAGTAAAAAAGAAAATGAATAAGGTAATATCTTTAATAGCAAGGGACCACAAGAAATGGACTAGAATAGTTGAGTCATTTGGTGCGAAAAATGCAGAAGATATTGTTCAAAATATGTACTTAAAAATTTACGACTGGAAAGGTAAATACGACAAAACGCTTATGTATAACGAGGCGGAGGTTAATTACTATTTTATTTTTAAGGTTTTAAGAAACCTATTTTTAGACGAAGTAAAAAAGAAAAAGCATAAAAGCGTGGCCCTGGAAACCCTAGCGCTTTATGAGCCTTCGGCGTCAGATATATCATTTGACTACCATAATAGGCTAAATAAGGTTAAGATTGAAATTAGCAGCTGGCACCTTTACGATCAAAGAATTTATGACTGGGTGTTTGTAGAAAATAAGTCAATGCTGGAATTAAGTAATAGGTCCGGTATAGACTATTATTCCATATATAGGTCGGTTAAAAAAATAAAAAAATTATTAATTAAACAACTAGAAAAATGAGGGTAACAATATCAGAAAATGAAAAAAACGAGGTCTGGGATTATTTAAGAACAAATAGTGTGGCTAACAGGGGGGTGGCAGACGGCTTAAAGGTACACCAGTATATCGGACTTCTTGGAGAAATGAAAGTGCATCAACTATTCAAAATACCATTTAAATTTAGTGAGGGTTTTGACGGCGGTTTTGATATGGAGATTAACGGCCTTAAAGCTGACGTTAAAACTATGGGCAGAAATGTGGATATGAGGCCCGATTATGTACACAACTTTAACGGGCTGCAAAAGCACTTTAAATGCGATATTTACATCTTTACTTCTCTAAACAAAAAAAAGAGCGAAATAACGGTTTGTGGCTGGGTTACAAAGGAAGAACTATTTGATAGGGCGGAGAAGTTTAAAAAGGGCACAAAGAGGTACCGGGACGACGGAACGGTTACAATATTGAAGTGTACTACTTATGAGATAAAAAACAAAGATTTAAACCCTATAAAAGACCTTTTAAAATGAAGTTGGGTAATCTAGTAGAACGAATAACATACTACACAGGTATTCAATTTTTAGTTAATGTAATTAAAAAAAGATTTGGCATTGAAGATTGTGGTTGTAAAAAAAGACAGGAACAATGGAACGACATAGAACTATGGTAAAAGAAGACAAGTTAGACTGGTATAAATTTCAGTCAGAAGTAAAACACTCTTTAAACAGAAATCAATTTGAGTTAGTTTGTCAATTACATTCCAAGTATTTTAATCATAAATTTTATAAACCTTGCACGTGTAATCCAAAAGTTATAAAACAATGGATTGCTCAAATAGATGACTTGTATGAATCAAATAACGAAAACAAATAAGTTTGAAAAAGCGTTTGTATTATTTTTAAACACTTTTGATAATTGGAAATTAGATTGGGTAGGTAAGAAAAATTTACCTTATGATGCAATGGGTTATACTCCGAAAGGTAATAAGTGTGTGGTAGAGATGAAGTTTCGCACCAAATATTACGAAACTAAAATGATTGAAAAAAAAAAGTACGACCTGTTAATGTCTTTACCGGGCGACGTTGCAAAAATATACTTTGTTTCAGATCCGAAAGGGAGCTACTGGTTTTGGTTGGATAAGCTCAAAGAGCTGGAGGTTTTAAATAAAGACTGCCCGGCCACCACAAACTGGAATAAAGGCAGAATATCAAAGGAGGTGTACCTATTAAAGGAAAGTAATGCAAGCGTTATTGATTATATGGTGCCAGAAAAAAAAGGTGTTTGGGACGGCTATTTAAAAAAAAATAAAAAAATACCCTAGTTATTAAAAAATTTTAATATATTTGCTTTATAAATAACTATTAAAAGACAAAAAATGAGAACTATTTTATCAGTACTAAAAATTGAAAACAACAAAGTAACGCTTAAAACTAGGCCACAAATTACTGTGCCACTATCAAGGTGCAAATTTGTAGACAGAGAAAAAAGACATTTTGTAACATTAAAATAATATAAACCTTAAAAGACAAAATTATGAATGAAAGTTTAATCACAATTATAGAGAAAGAGTTAAAAGACGCAAGGTGGGATTTAGATTACCATACTCAAAAAGTAGAAAAGGCAAAATGCTTGATAGAGCTGTTTGAAAAAAAGCTGCAGGAGGCAAAGGGGGAGCAGGAACTTTTAGAAGACTACACAGATGTTCGCTAAAATTGACTTATTAAAAGATATGGAGTACTTGACAGATATTGAAATGTTGAGTACTCTTATTCTTGACCAATGTAAGAAAAAGGAAACTCCTACCTTAACAGAAATGTCAAAGGCTATTGCGAGAATATTTTTTTATGTAAATAGCCTACAACAGGATCGTAAAATGTATGACAAAGCGATGAGTCAATATAGAGCAGATAAAAATAGAGCCGTATTAAGATCCAGAAAAGCAGAAGAAGAAATGGAAGGATTAAGAAAAGAGTTAAAACTTTTAAAAAACTTACAATAATATAATTTAATAAATGAAAACAGTTAACAGTTTAAGCGGAGGAAAAACATCTAGTTATATCGCTGCTAATTATAAGGCTGATTACAATGTGTTTTCTTTGGTTAGAACAGATGATAAAAATTGTATGTTCCCAGACAAAAAGATAAGACAAGAAGTATCTGACAGATTAGGAGTTGAGTTTATAGGAACTCTTGAAGAAGATATGATTATCTACACTATGCTTGATTTAGAGCAGTATATTGGTTCAAAGATTGATTGGGTAAGTGGTAAAACATTTGACAATACAATAATAAAAACAAAAAAAGGAACTAAATATCTTCCCAATAAAATGGCTCGGTATTGTACTACTGAATTAAAAACAATACCTATATTACATTGGATGTATGAAGAAGTAAAAGAGCCAGTAATAATGCGTTTTGGTTATCGTGCAAACGAAACAAAAAGAGCAATTAAAATGATGGATAAAACAGATGATGATGGTTTTACAAGTGTTAAAACAACTTTCACAAAGTTAAAAGATGGTCGTAATTCTTGGGGAGTTTATAAATACTGTAAACCAGAATTTCCATTAATTAATGATAATATCTATAAAGATACAATAGAAGAGTTTTGGAAAGATAAAGATGTACGATTTGCTTATATGAATAATTGTGTTGGATGTTGGTGGAGAAGTCCTCTACTTTTAAAAAAGATGAGTGATAAACATCCTAAAAAAATGAAATGGTTTGCAGACCAAGAAACAAACAAAAGTAAATGGAGAAGCGATATAATGTATAAAGATATTATCAAATGGAAAACACAAACAGAACTATTCGATGATGACTTTAACGAATGTGATAGTGGGCATTGTGGTTTGTAAAAAAAAAATTAACAAAACCTTGTTTTATTGAAATATTTTAATATCTTTACAGTATTAATAACAATAAAAGACAAAATTATGACATCAAAACAAGAAAGCACCGTAAACAGATTAAAGGGACAAGGATTTGAATTTGTATATAAAACTGGAGACCTTGTATTACTAGAAAAACAAGATATGGCACTTTACGTGCAACCTAACGGACTTTATTTTAAAGAATAACTATAACTATTAATAACCATTAAAAGACAAAATTATGACAACATTACCAAAGTACAAGCAAAATTTAAGAATAGACGGAAGCAACGTTTGGAGTTATTCAACTATTGTAGCTAAAAAAGACGGAAACGATTTGATCCAATTAGGGTGCTGGTCTATGACAACCCAGAAGCACATTAATTATGTAGCAAATTATTATAACCTAACTTTAATAAAAAACTAGAATTATGGAAATAGTAGATTATGGAAACCCTGCATATGATATGGACGGAGAATTTGAATGCACTGAATGTGGAACACCTGTTGAGAGAGAGGGATCTGTATGTTCTGGAACTTGTTTTGAAGCATCAATGTTATGAGATTAGGCCAATTATCAAACCATTGTTTAGCAATGATACAAGAGTTTCCTGGAATAGAAAACGAGATAAAAGATTTGTTTCAATTAGCACTAGATGAAATTGAACAAGGAGAATCAGAGCCACACGAATGTGAAATGTGCTATATGGCTATCGAGGGAGAGATACACGAACATTTATACAAAAAAGATAATGAAGAGATTTAATAAATTAGAAACAGGAATTTGGACGCATATAGACAAAAAAGGACACGTCCACGTATTTTCGCAAGAAGAATTTATAAGACTTAATAGACTACAATCTTGGTGGTCTAATGTAAAAGACAAATATTTTAAATTATGAAGATAACACTATTAGATAATAAGCAGCACGATTACTGTGACATTAAAAACAAAATGTATGATGACGAATTTTACTATGGCGAATTAAACCAATTAGCGTTAAGTAGTAGCAGTATTAAGCTGCTTGTAGATAGTCCAAAGAAATACTATTTTATTAATAAATACGGACACGCAGAAAGTCAAGGATTAAGAGACGGAACTTTATTGCATACGTTAATACTAGAGCCAGAAAAATGGGATCAATTTCATTTTGTTGACGTATTGAGTAAAAACTCAAAAGCGTATAAAGATGCAAAAGCAGAATTTGGAACTGTTTATACTAAAAAAGAAAAGCAAGATGCTGAAAGAGTAGCAGATGCAATACTAAAAAACGAGTATGCACTTCAATTAATGGCGGATTGTGAATTTGAAGTACCTGTGTTGGGAGAAGTGTTAGGTATGCCATTTCGTGGTAAGGCAGACATTTTAGGCGATAACAGGATTTGCGACATTAAGACTACCAGTGATATAAAAGGGTTTGCTTATTCAGCACGAAAATACGGCTATGACGTTCAAGTGTTTCTATATTGCAATTTGTTTAATGTAGACTATAAAGATTTTAAGTTTCTAGTTGTAGACAAAGGATCACTTGACATTGGGATATGGGACGTAAGCGAACAGTTTTATTTGCAGGGTAAACAAAAAGTAGAGTTGGGAATTGAAACGTATAAAGAATATTTCTATCAGCAACCAGAGCCAGAATTAAACAATTATATAATTAAAGGTACATTGTAATGATAAAAGATTTTGAAAAAATAGCAAACGAATTTAAACAGGAATTTGGTTTTGACTTTTTTAAGCAGACCAGAAAGCGAGAGTATATTGAGGCAAGGTCGGTTTTAATAAACTACTTTTACAACTATCGAAATATGGGCCTAACAGAAATTGCCAGGAAAATAGGATCCGTTTCAGATTGGAAACCAAACCACGCAACAATATATCACGCGCTGCAGCAGTACGACGTTTATACAAGGTACAATAAAAGGCTAGATGCTATTTTAAAAAAAGTAATAGGTGTTTCTAGTGTATCAGATATGAAGACGTACATACAGCATACTATTGCGAATTTAGACGATAGAACAGTAAATGAAATGTTTAAAACCGCTGCCGAAACGTACGCTAAAAAGCTAGACAAAATTGAGGAGGCTAAACTGGAGGAAATAAAAACTTTTGAAAATAAGTAAATAAAATCGTTATGCAAATACAAAAAGTAAAAATAAGTAAAATTAGAAACAATAGTGAAAACCCTAGAATAATTAAGGACCACAAGTTTCACAAGCTGGTAAAAAGCTTAAAGGAGTTCCCGGAAATGCTACAGTTGAGGCCTATTATTGTTGATGAAAATATGATGATATTAGGAGGTAATATGAGGCACAAGGCCTGCGTTGAAATTGGAATGAAAGACGTTTATATTATTAAGGCAAGCGACTTAACGCCGGAGCAGCAAAAGGAGTTTATAGTAAAGGATAACGTTGCCTTTGGAGAGTGGGACTGGGACGTTTTGGGTAACGAGTGGGAGTCGGAACTTTTAAACGAATGGGGAATGGACGTGTGGGAGGCCGCAGAAGATAGTGTCGAGCCATACGAGCCAACGCCAGATTTTAACGACGAGGGCGTGGGGTATAAGTCGCAGTACGGGGTTATTACAGAATGTAAGGACGAGGCCGAGCAGGAGCGCGTTTTTAAAGATTTAACGGGCCAAGGGCTAAAATGTAAAATTGTTGTAACATAAAAAAATATGAAGGTAAATATTAGAAATAAAACGGACAACTTTAATAGCTACAGAGCCGCAAGGGTTAAGTCACTATTTAACGCTGAAAGAGGGGACGAGTTTAACCTTGATATAGATGTGCCGGTTGAGGGCGACGACTGGAAAATAGGAGTAATAGTTGGGCCAAGTGGATCTGGTAAAACATCTATTGGAAAGCAGCTGTTTGGCGGTGGTAAGATTGCGGACTTATATTCCGGCTGGAGTAGAGATAAGCCAATAGTTGACGATATATCCCCGGAGGGAGATTTTAACTCTGTTACGGGGCTACTTGCTAGCGTTGGGCTGGGTGACGTTCCCAGCTGGTTAAGGCCTTTCCACGCGTTGAGTAACGGGCAGCAGTTTAGAGCCGGCCTTGCGCGTATAGTTTCTGACGGAGAAAGTAAAGTTATTGTTGATGAGTTTACGTCAGTTGTGGATAGGCAAATTGCAAAAATTGGTGCTCTTGCATTTTCAAAGGCTTTTAAAAGAACAAAGGACAGGCAGATTGTTTTACTATCTTGCCACTATGATATTTTAGAATGGGTGCAGCCGGACTGGGTTTTAGATACTGCCTCCGGGGAGGTTAAAAAAAAAACGAAATTGGAGAGCGACCAAGGATCAAGCTGGACGTTTGGAAGGTCGACAGAAGTTACTGGAAGTATTTTAAAGAGCATTATTATTTAGACTTAAATTATCCTCCGGCGGCGGAGTACTTTATTGGAACGGTTGACGGGGAGCTCGTATCTCATATAGCGGTTTGCCCTATGTTTACGGCGGGAGCCTACAGGGCCACAAGATTGGTTGTTATGCCGGAGTGGCAGGGGGCAGGAGTTGGTACAAAATTTTTAGAACTAGTTATGGAATATCATAAGCAAGGTAATGGTAGAAGAGGTCACAAGCTACCCACAATATTTCACACAAGTCACCCGCAGCTAATAGGGTTTTTAAATAGAAGTGAAAACTGGGTGCTTAAAAGCCAGGTGCTTTTTGGTGGAGATAAAAAAAAGTCCGGGGCCTCAATAGCAAAGTCAAACAAGGGTAAGCCAAAGAGTATTGCGTCGGGTGGCACATCCGGATACGGCGGGCATTTTAGAGCGGTGCAGGGGTTTAAGTATGTAGGTAATAAAAGTAAGTAAATATGATTAGAGTTTTTATTAGCGGCCAAAAGTACTACGGCGCTGAAATACTAGATTTATGTATTAAAATGGAGGGCGTTGAGGTTGTAGGAGTTTGCTACCCGTTTGGCGATAAGTATATTTCTGCTATTGCTAAAAGGTGGGATATACCCTCTGTTACGTCCGGGGCCTTATCCGCCGATTTAATGCCAAAAAACGTTGACCTTGGTATTACCGCTCATAGCTTTGACTATATAGGAAAACGGACGCGCTATATTCCCAAGCTGGGCTGGATAGGATATCACCCAAGCCTACTACCGAGGCACAGAGGTAGGTCGTCTATTGAGTGGGCAATAAAAATGAAGGAGGCAATAACCGGGGGGACAGTGTTTTGGTTAAACGCCGGTATAGATAGGGGCGACATCGCGTACCAGGAGTTTTGTTTTATACAGCCAGCTTTGCTATCTATGAACTCAAAAGAGGCGGCTGTTAAGCTGTGGAGGAACGAGCTGCAGCCAATGGGCGTAAGGCTTATGCAAAAGGCGTTAGAAGACATTAAAAAGGGTGTTATCATAAGATCGCCGCAGGACGCTAGGCTTTCAACTTGGGAGCCGTCAACAGACGTTAAGGATATTTATAGGCCGGACTCTTTGATGCTAAACGCGCCAGGTGAAAATATTCCGGACTCTTGGCACTAAAACTTAAAACACCTATACTTAAATAATTTAAAAATAAAATAAAAAAATGGCCGAACAAACCGAACATAATAAAAAGAAAGTAATTGAGGCGCTGGAGAAGTCCTTTGGTATTGTAACAACCGCCTGTAAGTCTGTTGGAGTAGGGAGGACGCAATTTTATCAATGGCTAAAAGATGACGTAGATTTTAAGAGGCAGGTCAACGACCTACAAAACGTAACCTTGGATATGGCGGAGAGCCAGCTACATAAGCAAATACTGAAAGGAAATACTACCGCAACTATATTCTACTTAAAAACAAAAGGAAAGAAACGAGGGTACGTTGAAAGGCAGGAAATCACGGGCGCAGACGGAGAGAACGTGTTTAGCATTAAAATTATAGATGAAGGAGATACTAACAAATAAGGTCTACAGGCATTTAGATAACTCTAAAAAAAAGATTGTAGTAGAGCAGGGCGGCACGAGGTCCGGTAAAACTTACAATATTTTAATGTGGCTTATATTTTCTTACTCTTATAATAATAAACAAAAAACTATTACAATATGCCGCAAGACGTTTCCAGCTGTAAGGGCCACGTCAATGAGGGACTTTTTTGAAATATTAAAAGACCACGGAATTTATAACCAGGAGTTCCATAACAAATCAAGCAGCGAGTATTTTCTAAACGGCAATAGGTTTGAGTTTATTTCTTTGGACCAACCGCAAAAAATTAGGGGGCGTAAAAGGGACCTGCTATTTATTAACGAGGCAAACGAGTTAAACTTTGAGGATTGGCAGCAGCTGGTATTTAGGACGTCAGAAAAAATTGTAATTGACTTTAACCCAAGTGAGGAGTTTCACTGGATATATGATAAGGTGTTACCAAGGGACGATGTGGAGTTTTATCAAACCACGTATTTAGATAACCCTTTTTTAGATCAAACTATTATAGGCGAAATAGAAAGGCTAAAAGGAATTGACGAGAACTATTGGAGGGTTTATGGCTTGGGCGAGCGCGGGGCCTCACAAAGCCTTATATTTAGGTTTAACACGGTTGTTGATATACCAAGGACTGCGGCGCTGATAGGACGGGGGCTAGACTTTGGTTTTAGCAATGATCCAACCACGCTGGTAGAAACCTATATTGAGGGCGATGATATGTATTGCAGAGAAATAATTTACAGAACTGGAATGACAAACCAGGATATTGGTAACGAGTTTAAAAGAATAGGCCTTGACAGGCGCGATGAAATTTGGTGCGATAGTGCGGAGCCAAAGAGTATAGAGGAAATACACCGTATGGGCTGGAACTCAAAGCCAACATATAAGGGAGCAATTAACCAGGGTATTGATATGATAAGGCGGTATAGGCTTAACGTAACCCAGGACAGCGTTAATATGATTAAGGAGTTAAGAAACTATAAATACATAGAGGATAAAAACGGCCAGCTAACTAATAAGCCGGTGGACGCCTTTAACCACGCAATCGACGCGTTGAGGTACTCAATAGTTAATAAGCTGGGTAGGCCCAAGTACGGCACTTATGCTATACGCTAATAAAATAAATTAAAAAAAGTTATTAAAAATTTTGTATAACCGTTTATTTGTATTATTTTTACAGTGTTGTAACAAAGCAACAACTTTAAAAGACAATATTATGAATTTAAAAGTTACAAAAAGAGCATACGTTAAAATGGTAGCAACTTATGCTATGAATGGTTATGACATTTCGGATTTATTAAACCCAACCTATAAAAATATAGATGCTAAAAAATGCGTTGATATTGTTAATGAGATTTTAGAAGAGCATAATGGCAATGATTTTTGGGATTATGAGGAAAAGTTAAAATTAGAGGATTTAAAATATTAAGACAATGAGGTATAATTTAAAAGACAGAACAATGAAAACATTTAAAGACTTACATTTTAGATCACACAAAAACGTTAAAGGCGGCGTACACGCACTACTAAATTTCGACAACGGCACTTACATATCAGTAGTAGGCGGTCCAGATTTTTTGTACGGCAACGGGGTTTCAAGCTTTGAGGTTAAAAGTACGGTAACAGATAAAAGAAATGACGTTAGCGGCTGGCTATCAAAAAGCCAAGTTACTAGCAGAATGAGATATTTACAAGCACTAAATAAATAAGATATATAAGAAATTACTAACCTTTAAAAGACAAAAAAATGAGTAAATCTGAAAAAATACAAGAGGCGATTGAACTAATAGAGCAGGCCAGAGAATTAGTAAGAGAGGCCCTGGCGAGTTCCGGGGACCTTGCAAACTTTGACGCGTACGGATCTTATGGACTGGACCAGGCGCTGGGAGAGGGTAACCGATACGATAGTTCTCTTTTTACACTATTAGAAAACTAGATATGAGAACGCAGGCAGACACACTAAAAAAGGATATAAGGCGTTTAGAGGCGCTTTTAACCGCGGCAACGGTAAATAACAACGTGGCACTTGAAAGAAAAATTTACGGCAAACTAGATATCTTAAAATCAACTTTAATAAATATAATGTAATGAGCAAAGAATTTTTTATTTTGAAAACAGTAGAACTACATTCAACAAACGGAGTAGTACATTTACGAGCAATAGGATATGATCCAGAAGACGGTTATATTGATATTGAGTGGGACGCAAGGTCGTTATTGGAAGATATACCCTCACTTTATAGAATGGCAAAACAAGCAGAAAAGCAAGAGGGAAAATATTTAAAAGACAAGTACAAAGAATTTAAAAAATTATTATAAAGAGAAACAACAGACGTGTTGGAGTAGTGTATAAATGGAAAACCCAAATAAGCTACTTAAATAAACCCTTGCAGAAATGTGGGGGTTTTTTTTATTATCTTTATTTTTAAAAACTTTTATTTAAAATCGTTATAGTATTATGGAGTACGAAATTAGAATACCAACAGAACTTAAAGATATCACGTTACGGCAGTATAAGGCGTACGAGAAAGTGGTAAAGGCAAACATTG
>Ga0233413_10000696_pt1 | contig 15734 bp, 12 predicted proteins | sample Na_anoxic_6_MG_FD_189019 | JGI IMG/M metagenome (GOLD analysis project Ga0233413, IMG submission 189019) | Seawater microbial communities from Saanich Inlet, British Columbia, Canada - Na_anoxic_6_MG | ecosystem: Environmental > Aquatic > Marine > Inlet | place: Canada: British Columbia... | reverse complement strand
AAGAGAATCAAGAGCTCTTTTCAAACTGTCGGTAAATCGCTCAAACGTCTCTTCTTCATTCGCCATAGGAACGACAACAGCGAAATTTATTTCATGCATATTCGACCGGACCTACCGTGACACTGTTGACAGCACCAATGCCGCCGGAATCAAAAGGAAATAGCACAGCGCACCAAGAAGAATAGTCGTATCTATCCCATAGGCAATACTGCAGGCAATTGCAAAGGTAGAGGCCAGCACACCGCTCGCTCCATTAATTCCCCAGAACCATGGCTTTTGACTGTCATTTGCAGACGTTACCAATCGCATGCCGGTTGGAAACCCGTACCCCATCAACAATCCTGCGGGACAAATCAAAGCTACACAAATCATGGCCCTGACCAACAAGCTTGCACCATCAAAAGACAGTAAGGTAGCCGGCAGCCAAAATATCAAACTCAACAGGTACATACCCGTTGTTCCCGACCAAATTATGATTCTTCCAGGTTTATTCAAAGTGAAATATTCAGAGATCATGCTCCCTAAACCGGTAAATAAAATCATTGAAAACAGGACGATACTAAGTGAGTAGACCGGATGACCGAGAAAAACACTAAGCCTCTGCAGCAACCCTATCTCAATCAACATGAAGCCTATACCAATCAAAACAAAATAGGCTGTTCCTGACCAAACCAGCTTTCGACCTGCCGCAGCGATTGCCGGACGCAGCGGTACAACTATTGTGGCCAAAACGAAAATCAGAGAAATAGCAAACAGTATTAGCAATGTAAGCATTGCATACAAATTTCCATTTACAACTCCAGCCGTAACAACAGTTCTGGCACCTGATGAAAGCTCCAACACTTTTCTGATATTTGATAAAGGAAGCTGATTAAAAAAGAACGGTCGACTGTCTGTTGGTGGCGTAAGATCTAAATACAAACTCGACGTGTATTCCTCAAGCTGTTCCAACGAGTCACTTTTAATAATATTGGCCAACACCCCATGTGCTGGCTCCATTGACGGTGTAACAAGCACATCAAACTGCAAGTCTTTCACTGCTTGTTCAAGGTGCTTAACCCTCTCATCTGAAAAAGGTGAGCGTGAAACAATCAAATTTGCAACATGACCGGTAGAGGCAAGAAAAATATGCCTACTGGGATCTTCGACGTTAAGAGCCATCAGAGTCGCGACCACCAGGCTAACCATTCGACCTGTCTCATTTACGTCATCTGATGAATACCATCGACTAACAGTGAAAACCCCCTCATCTGTAAGCCGACGCAGAAAAATACTCCAGGCCTCAATCGTATACAGCCCGTTTTCCGTCAACGTGTATGCGCCCGCCCCTGTTGCCGCCCAGGTATCTATAAGACTCATTTGAATGACATCAAAGGACTCGTTGGTACGGGCAAACCAGCTTCGTGCTTCATCAATTTCAAATGAAACCCCTGGCAGCGATCCAATCCCGGAGTAATCTGATAAGGGATTTGCGGGGTTCAGTAGCTCAATAAATATAGGATTAATTTCGACTCCTATAACCTCAGGGACATCGAAAACACGTGCACTAAGAACATCTCTACCTGCCCCAACACCAATAACTGCCGCCTTTTCAACCCCCGGCAAATAATACGCAAGGTTAGTCAGGTCATACTTCAGGAAACCTGCTCTTGAGAGATCTCCCTTAACTTCATAAGAAGCCGTACCTGCCAACCCATCTATGTGCAGATATCTCTCTCCCATCGACTCATCCAGACCCTCAAAAACAGGTGAAGGGCCCCATATCCTTGGGTATAAGGTCGGCTTCCCTTTTTCTACACCGATACGAGAAAAGCTGTTCCAGTCTTCATATAACAAGGGATTATTCGGGAACTCGATTCGATCCTTGACCACAATCGGTCTAAGCCTGCTATTACCCGGCAATGCGCCATTAACAATGGCAGCAATTAGCAAACAAATGACCAACCAGTACTTCCACTCAACTAATTTTGAAATAAAACTCTTATCTTTTGAGGTTTCGCCAACCCCTGAAAACGAAAAGAAAAGAGCCCCCACAGCCGCCAGACTGGAAACATAGAGAACAGCCGATGGCCCATCAGCCAAACCAAGCAGCATCAAAACACAGAGACAACCAAAAGCTGCACCTGCCAAATCAACTCCATAAACAAAACCGATTGGAAAAGGACTGCGAGTTAACGCAAGGCTCACCGCTGCCCCGGAAAAGAAAAACGGAATAAATAAGCATGCAGCTAACTCAAACCATGTGACAAATGCAGTAAGAGAAACCCCCGTCACAGGTGTCAATGTCATCTGAATGGCTAGTGAAACCGCAGTTGACAATGCGAAGGCAGCACTTAATTTTGCCAGATCATCCGATAATGTTCGTCGAGTAAAACGCTCGCCACGCAGGTACACATACACGGCACCCAGCGTCAGGCCAAACATAGCCATACTGATAACGAAGAATGCCAGGTAATACCATAAAACGACAGAAAGAATGCGTGTCTGAATTATTTGCAGCGCGAGGGTAGCTGCAGTGACACAAAACATTCCCAAGTAAAAATAAAGTTTTTGATTTCTGGATGGCGTATCTTGTACGGCCATATATTGCTCCGTTAATTAATTCCTGAGAACCAATATTTATTCCGGGATAAATGATCGGTTATAGAGAATTCTAGTTCCTTACTTATAAATTTAATGAGTTAACAACTCATTTCTTCCGGAGCCCATTTCAATAATATTGCTCGTCTTTCGACTACTCAGAGCCGCCACAATAGTAGATAGGGTACCGCGCAAACACAACTGCAAGCCAAGAATACAAGCGATCCCCAGCCGCCAAGTGTTACAGTTGGTTTTCGTGATGAATACACATGCGAATGCACCACTGGAAACAATGTTAAACACGATCCGTAAAAACCGGTCCCTGACCGTATCCCTATTCCTGTTTATCACTCTAGGCGCCATTTTCTTTCCTTCGGCAGGCAGAGATGATGATCATATTGCCTATTGGAGCGCAAAATCCTTACTAGAACTCGGCGAAATTGTTAGCTACAGCGGGGATCGACTGGAACAGGGCTCCAGTCTTGGATTCGTTGCCCTTATGACAATTGCCAGCGGCATATCCGGGTTGCGCGTTCCTGATATAGCGATACCGATAGCCGTTACCTCGGGACTTCTGTTGCTTTTCCTGCTGAATAAATTCAAATTATTTTTTGATAGAAGAGTTGTTAATTATGCCCTTCTTATTGCCGCAACATCTTTTCCTTTTACATATTGGTCGTTTTCCGGCCTGGAAACATCAACTTACACATTCGCCCTGACACTTTTTTGCTTTATATTTCTGAAATTCACCCAGAAACCGGTTGGAGTCAGACAATACCTATATTTATTTCCGGCAGTTCTGGCGATGCAGCTTTTGAGGCCCGAAGCGTTCTTTGTTCTCGGACTATCGATCGGACTATTCTGGCTGATCAGGTCGGCCAGAGAAATCCAGGATGACAGCAACAACACTCCGCTCATTCAGGCTGTACTGCAGTCTGAATCCACCAAATTTTCAGCATTTTTAATACTAATCAACTTTGCTGCAATCACCCCTGTAGTTTTGTTTCGCTATATCTATTTTGGCAGCATTATTCCGCAACCTGTTTTATCCAAAGTTTCGGGTATTTTTCCAGGGCTACACTCCGGAATACCCCTGATTCCGAGCAGCAAATACATCATTGATTTTTTCATTCATAATCCCATCCTTATAGGCGCAATCATTGTCTTGCTTGGCGTTATATACAGAATTGCAACCAGGCAAAGCGAAGACAAGCTGAGATCAACCGATATTTTAATTGCATTTATTCTGTCTCAGCTTACCTTTGTCATGCTGTCAGGACCTGACTGGATGGAAGCATTTCGCTTCATTATGCCGGTCGTGCCCATATTTTCTTTGATGTCAGCTATATTGATTCATGGGCTATTTAAAAAGAACACCACTCTTAAAAAACCCCTCATTGCATTACTCGTTTGCATACAAGCAACTGGATTTGGCATTTTTGTCATCAATGATTCCTCTTCGATACCATTGTGGGCAACCAGAAACAATGTCATTGAAGCTATTGCCGGCGCACAAAACTACTCCTGGTTTTCAAGGGCGAATACTCATCACCTCCGCGATATTCCAGTAGTCGAAGCGCTAAACGATACAATTAAAAAACTGAGGCCACTTGTTAAAAATCGACCAATTGTTATTACCAGTTATCAGGCTGGATTTGTGATGTACCATGTCGCTAAAGAGAACTATGGCGATATTCAATTTATTGATCTGGTCGGCTTGGCGGACGATACAATTACGACATGCCCACCCCTGAAGAGCGAGACCCGGCGACTCAGAGATGCTGAGGCACGCATAAATAAACTAGGGCATCTTCAGGTTTTGCGCTACCTGATTAGCGAAAGCGGTAAAGCGGGATCCTGTTTTAGTCAACGCCCTGATATCATCTATTTAATGGGAGAAACCAAGGAAATCGCACCAGAACTGAAGGAACTGGGATATGTATTCGCCTTCAATAATACCGGTAATATTTCACTTGATTTTGGGAAGAGTGAATTTTATGGGGGATACTTGGTTGATCAAGATTTATTTGCGGCAGCCGACCTGAAATTCGTGCAGTCGCAAATATCAGTTGTGTACCGGTAGCCCTGCCAGATGACGAGCAACCAGGAACCAATGTGCATTACAATTATCGGACAGAAGGTCAGCGTTTACGTGACCCTGTCGATTCTGCTGTTACTGGTTGCTGCATCCCTCAGATTCCATGACCTCTCACAAAGATCAATGTGGATCGATGAGGCTGTGGCCGCAATTAATTCACAAGGATCGATCGCGGAAATGATTGACAACACCCGCAGCCGCAACACCTCACCAATCATTTATCCCCTGATTCTTCATGCGATACAGAAAATCGACAGAAGCGCAGAAAGTGTACGTTTTCCGTCTGCGGTATTCAGCCTGCTTGCCGTGCTGGTTATTCTCGCGCTACCAACCGCAGGAATTGACCGGCGCGCTGCCTTCATTGCTGCGACTGTTCTGACTCTGTCTTCAAGTCAAATTCACTGGGCACAGCAAACAAGAGAGTACTCACTTTCCGTTCTATTGGCTGCACTAATGATCTATGGTCTCCTGACCTTTCTGAATAGCGAAGGCAGGAAGCATACTATTTTGTATGCATCTCTATTCATCGCACCTCTTATCCAGTATGGACTCGTTTTATTCGCATTCGCGGTAATCGGCACACTCGGATTCGCAGGCTTACTTCGTCGCAAGCAATTTATCGGTGACATCGTAAAGCCCAGCATTGCATTGGCCTTGGGCGGCATCATTTCGCTGATCCTAACGCTACGCTACCAGTGGCAAGCAAACGCCAACATTCATCTCCACGAATATTTTTTTCAAGGCAACCTATTCGACCTGAAGTCATTGGTCATTTTTCTAGCCGCCAAAACTTATTCCTTGCTTAAATACCTGATGCTTGGCGAAATGCTGCTGGGCGTATTTCTGGTCGCACTCACCTTTTTTGCCTGTCAAATAACCCGCAGTTCGAAAATGGATCAGCAAAGCTTCTATACATTGCCGCTCTTCTTGCTTGCCATCGTGATTTCAATCGTCGCTGTTCTTGCTGATGCGTATCCCTATGGCGCAGCCCACCAATGCATTTACCTGGCTCCAGCGACTGCGCTGGTATTTGGCTGCGCATCAATCACCACCGCCGACTCGCTAAAGGGCGGAGTTCAAGCGGCCTGGACCGGCATGGTGATACTGGTCGTCCTTATCTCCGGCGCTATGACACTACAAAATCGAAACCCCTATAGGGAAATAGAGGATATCAAGAGCGTACTTTCTTATTTAGAAGATTCGCAGAATAATAATATCCCGGTATATGTCTATCCCGGAGCTGAACCCGCACTGACATTCTATGGCATATCGGGGAATCGATTTTATTTTGGAGAGCACTACCCACAAGTTGACGAAAAGAGTTACCGGGAAGAACTCAATGCAGCGATGGCCCTCGGCACAGGCCAGCTATGGATAATTCTCTCCAGTGTAGTCCCTGAAGTGGAAAACCTCATCGTAGCGGAAATTCCCGCCGACTGGCATATAGAAAAGAAGGTCGATGCTACCAAGGCAGCTCTGTTTCTCGCACACAGGCCTGGCAAACTAAACAAACAACCGGCTAACCACTAGATTATATCTGGCATCACTGACCGATCGCCTCTCAATCTATTATTTACCTGCACCAGGAATCCAGCGAACAAGCCTTTGCTGGCCAAGACTATCAATCACATCAAAAGATTCTCCATCGAGCAAATCCAGCTCATTCTTTCGGAGCACGATCACCAGATTACCCTCCTGGCTCAGATAATCCCTTGATGCATCCAAAAAGCATCGAATCAAAAACCGGCGATCTTTGCGAATCACTCGATAAACCAGCGCAGATAACCAGCGATTCTCCTTTGGCAGCAGTGACTTGATGATGGCGAGTGGACGACTCCATCGACCAGGGCGCGAATGACCATAGGGCGGGTTAAATATGATGATGTCGAAGAGGCCTGATACATTCTCAAATAAATTTGACTGGTAGAAAGAGAGTTCAAGATTATTAGCAGCTGCGTTGATACGACAGCACTCAACCGCCTCGAGACTAACATCCACTCCCTCACATTCACATCCCAGCGTAGCAAGATAGAGCGCAACGAATCCGGTTCCAGCCCCGACCTCTAAAGCACGGGTAAAAGGAATATCGGCCACTTGACGCGCAATCATCAGCGTATCCTCACCCACTGGTGAAACGCCAAGACGGCTTACGATCTTGAGATTATTAAATTCTGGATAGAGCATACATTGTTAGAATATAGTGCCCTGAGTCAGGTTGGAACCCAATAAACCCCGACTCCTCGGGCTGGCATTGCTTCTCTCCTCCCATTTGACACCTCTTTATTGACACATCAACTTACATTACACCTGATTTCGTGTACTCGTACGCTGAATTAGTTTATCCACCGGGATAGAATCGAACCCCGGATAATTTATTTTGTGAATATGGATCCCGACGAGAATACCCCATCGAAACCCGGTCACTTGCTCGGTGGCCGACAACGTTTCGCAGATGATCTGCGCAACAGTGGTGCCTATTGGTATTTTTCTGCTATCACATTCACGCTGCGACGGGCACTTTCACCAATAGTAAAAAAATACTGCTCAGGCCGAATTCTTGACGCTGGTGCTGGGGGATTGCAGGGACGCCAACTATTGACTCCCTATTGCAATGAGTACATCAGTGTAGATATCGCCAACCAACGTGGTGATTTGGACATAGTCGCCGATGTGCAAGACCTGACGAGTATAGATGACCAGCAGTTCGACTGTATTTATTGCTCTCAGGTCCTGGAACATCTACCCCGACCTGGCAGCGCCATAAGCGAGTTCTTCCGCGTACTCAAACCGGGCGGCACTGTGCTTATCGCCGCTCCTCACCTGTCAGCACTTCACGAAGAACCACATGACTATTACCGTTACACTCAACATGGACTTCGCTATTTACTCGAATCGAATGGATTTGAAATTGAGCACATGAGCACCGCGGGCGGCCTGATTACTTTTATCGCACACCCATTTTCATATGTCCTGAATTCCATTTTCTGGCGTCTGCCGGTAATCAGGTGGTTTTTCTGGTTCTTAAACTTAATTTTACTTGTCTTACCACCGGCAGCAATAGATAGTCTGCTGCATACAAATCGAAAGTGGCCCACCAACATCATCGTAGTTGGCCGGAAGCCCTGATCAAGAATGAAAAGCGTGTTACTGGTCACCGATGTGCCATTCTGGCTGCAACGGAAAGGCAACCACCAGCGTATAGCAGCAATGCTCACGTATCTCGCGAACCATTTTCGAATTACGGTTGTCTTTCTTGGTATAGAGAAGCCACAGCTACGAGATGATAACGTCACTGTCATACATGCCTGTCGCCATCGCGGGCTAACAGAGCTTGCCTGGAAATTATTCCGCGCTTTACCCGGACGCCTGCAACAGACAATCATTCGTCTGCTCGACAAGCTGAATCTCCAGCGATCACTGGACTCTTTCGGTGATGATCACGTAGTCGAACAGTTTTCATCAATCTACAACGCCGATCACTTCGATGCCGTCATTATCGAGTATATATGGCACGGCTATCTCGCAAAAGCTGTAGACCAAAAACAAAGCCTGTTGCTGCTCGATACACATGATATTTTTCATCGACGTATAGCTGAGTATGCACGTTTCGGCCGAACACCTGACAAGACGGTTACCAAGGAACAGGAGCTCGATGTCTACAAACAATTCAGCCAGCTGATTGCAATACAGACAGTGGAATATGATTATCTTGATAAGATATATCCCGGCCACGTCGTACTTGCAATGCACCCGGTAAAGGCGCATCCCGGCCGATATACCGAACGAATGTGCAATAGCTCCGATGCGGGCAAACTGACCCTGATTTATTTTGCATCGTATGGTGATGCTAATGTCGATGCCATCGAGTGGTTCGTCGATGAAGTCTGGAATGATCAACTGGCTGAGAAATTTGAGCTGCAGATTCATGGCGCCATTTGCGACTCACTGCGTATCTCCAAAACTGGTGTTCGCATCTACGGGCGAAGCCCGACAGTTGATGCGGTTTACCGCGATGCAGATATTGCAATCAATCCACAGCGCTTCGGCTCCGGCCTGAAGATAAAAACGGTTGAAGCCATGGGTTATGGTGTACCGTCACTCACCACGAGCGTCGGCGCTGAAGGCCTGGAGGATGCTAAAGATCAAGCGTTACTGTGCGCAGACGATGCTGCCGATATGCAGCGACAATTGCTCCGCCTGTCTGACGTTACACTGCGCAAGTTCCTGTCCCAAAATGGACTTGAATTTGTGGCGCACAGACTAACACCCGAAGCCTGCTTTGGACCTTTGCACCAACTAATCGATGCACACCACCCGGAAAATCTCCCCGACAACAGATTTGATGACTAAACCAGAGCCACCAGCAAGCACCCCGCCTCTCGTCACGGTAGTAATACCGGCTTACAACGAGGCAGAAACCATTGCTGACGCGATCAACAGCGTCCTTCTTCAGTCATTCTCTGATTTTGAACTACTTGTAATCGATGATGGGTCATCGGATGCGACTTCAGATATCTCCACCGCGGTAGCGGATGATCGCGTACAAGTCATATCCTTCAAAAATAAGGGACTTGCTGCAAGTCGGAATAGAGGCATCAGACGAGCGACCGGCGAACTGATTGCTTTTCTCGATGCAGATGACCTCTGGACACCTGACAAGTTGCGCAGCCAGGTTGATGCGCTGCAACGCTATCCAGATGCAGCGCTTGTTTATAGCTGGACAGACTGCATCGATGAAGAGTCCAGATTTCTACGCCATGGCAGCCATGTGCAAGCAGAGGGCCAGGTTTACAAGTTGCTACTGACGCGTAACTTTATGGATAACGGTTCGTCGCCGATGATCAGAAAATCAGCATTTGATGAGACTGGACTGTTTGACGAGAACTACCGTGCCGGCGAGGACTGGGATATGTGGTTACGCTTGGCCCACCGATATCCTTTCGCTTGCGTGCCATCCGTACAAGTGTTGTACCGGATTCGTGTCAAGTCGTTAATGTCGGATGTCAGCCAGCAGTTTGAATGTGTAACCGCAGTTTTGCATAAAGGTCTTGACCGGTTGCCAGATTCACCCGATCGCGAGAAAATAAAACGCACCGCAACTGCCAATATCTATAAGTACTTATCAGTTCGATTGATTGAAACCGGAAACTCACGCCAGCATGGCATACAGGCCGCCCACTATTGGTGGTCATTTGCCACAACAACACCTTCTTTGTTTCATCAGTTCAGCAAGGTGTTACTTATCACAAGTGCAATTTTTGTCATGGTGGTTTTGCCCCCCACTCTGTTCACCCGACTGCGGGAACGTGCTGTAGCATTCAACCATAAGCGCTCACATGCCATGATGCCTTATATCCCATGAACTTCGGGTATTGCGATAATATGAATTACGATACAGGCACGCATTCCGGTCAGGACAACGCATACTATCAACTTAAAGATTATGACTTGGTTGCAATTGAGGCAAACTCGGACATGATTGGATCGATGTGACTCTCACAGCCTACGAAAGCGCACTGATGAGAATGAAGCATATCCTTCCCACTGGAGCTGCAGCGTGACGTCCCCGGCAATAAAAACCATCACTCGAAATACCGTCTATCTGGTTAGCACACGTGTAGTCAACGTAACCTCTCGGCTTGTCTGGGTAGTTGTCGCCGCCAGAATTCTCGGACCCGACTTATATGCATTGCTGGCTTACAGCATGACTTGGCAATTGTCGTTCCTGCCATTGGCACTGTTCGGCGTCGGCCCTGCACTGTCTTACCTCATCGGGCCGGACCGCAGCCGCATTCGTGACTACGCCGGACATGTTCTGGCAATCCGGCTTGTCACGATCATCATCGCGGTCACTATGTGCATTATCTTTAGTCGAATCATTATGCCGGACCCAAGAGCGCCGATACTGATTGCAATATTAAGCCTGTCCCTGGCCGCGCGAGCCCTCACTACTTATACACATACATTATTCACGGCGTTTGAAATTAACCAATACACAATGCGCCAGGAAACTTTTTTCGGCTTTCTGGATCTCACCGTAGCACTGGGAATATTGTTGAGTGGAGGTGATTTGTTATTACTAGTCTCTGCCAAAGCGGTGATAGCCTGGCTGCAAACAGGCTGGGCTTTACGTGCTGCACATCGCCTCGTCATGCCGATTCACCTTGAGTGGCAGCCGGCACAATGGCGTCCGCTCTTACGCTTGGCCTTGCCTGCACTAATGATCACGCTGGCCGTGGACTGGTCCTTCAACGGCTCCCTGATTCTGTTTCGAAACCTGACGGATGACGGCATTCTATTCGGCCAGTATGCACTGGCCATGCGCATTCTTACGATCGCTACCATTTTGCCACTCGCACTATCTCGTGCAATCTTTCCGGCCTTGCGCCGCGCGGTCGCGCGCGGCGACGGCAAAGAACTGTTGTTCGCCAGCACGATGCAGCGCTTGGCACCGGTGGCCGGCACGGCTGCAGGTCTCCTTGGATGGGTATTGGGTGAACCCTTTTTTCGCTGGATGCTGGGCAATCCGTTTAGTACAGCAGGAGAATTAGTGGGCCTGACTCTTTGGTGCCTGATTCCATTAACGGCCGGAGCTGGCTACCCCGAAGTATTGATTGCACAAGGCCGATTTCGGGCCATCGTTATTGTGAGCGTAACCGGCGCTGTCGTTATGACGCTGCTGACATTCCTGCTGGTACCCTGGTATGGCGTAACCGGTGCAATTGTAGCGGCATTTCTTGGCTTTTCCGTGACACCGGGCGGAGCATTCTGGCTCGCCTGGCGACAAAAGCAGGCCGATCCGATAAATGAGGTAGTCCGACCATTTGCCGCTGCGTCACTTGGCCTGGGAATTTTCCTGGCACTTGCACTATTTTCACAATGGCTTGCTTTACTGGCAGGCTTGCTCACACTCACGGTTGCAACATTGGCGTTTCGTGTCATCGATCCAAAAGAAATACGGGCAATTCGCACCAGCCTATCATCCAACTGATACTGTGATGATGTTATATACAGGCATGCAGATATGAACGATGACTCCAAGCCGCTGGTGTCCGTAGTGGTCCCCGCCCACAATGCCGAAAAAACTCTGCGCGAAACCATCGACAGTGTTCTACATCAGACACTTGGTGATTTTGAATTAATTGTCATCGATGACGGCTCAACTGATACAACCAAAAATATTGTCGCGGACATTAAAGACCCACGAGTACGCAGCTTCTCATTTCCGAATGCCGGTCCCTCGGCTGCACGGAACCGGGGCATAGAACGCGCATCCGGAAAGTTTATTGCTTTCCTGGATGCGGATGACCTTTGGCTACCCAACAAGCTGAAAGCTCAGGTCGAAGCGCTAAACCAAAATCCAGAAGCGGCTCTCGCATATAGCTGGTCTGACTCAATCGAAGAATCAGGTGCCTTTTTAAAAAAAGGTAATTATGTACATCCTGAAGATCATGTTTATGAACAGCTGATCTTGTGGAATTTTCTCGATAACGGATCCACTCCAATGGTCCGGCACAGGGCTTTATTAGAAGTTGGAAATTTTGATGAAGCAATCTGGCTTGGCGAAGACTGGGATATGTGGCTTCGGCTTGCCTGGCGCTACCCGATTATCTGCGTTCCCAAAGCACATGTCCTGTACCGGGTGCGTCAAAGCTCTGCATCGTCAAATGTTAAGCCACTGGCCGAAGGGACCCTCAAGGTATTGCAACGTGCGCTGGATCGATTACCACCGACGCATAAGCGCAATCACCTGGAACGAACTGCGAAGGCAAATCTTTATCTACACCTGGCGATGAGACTGGTGGAAACGAGTACGAGTCGTCAATCAGGGCTCGAAGCTGCCGGTTACTGGTGGCGATACGCGATCACAACGCCGAACCGACTCTCGCAACTGAAGAGAATTTTACTGATCGGGGCCGCCATCGTCGCGATAATCCTATTGCCGCCGAATCAATATACCCGTCTACGCCAAGGCTGGAGCCGGATACGTCAGTAGTGCCGAGATCATCAGTTTTGCTGTTTATGAACCACCGTTTCAGTCACCAGCCGCACAGAAGCATAAACTTTATACACCGGATATTCTTTTGGCTCCGGCCACCACTGGAATGCCAGATAGCGATCAAAGTAATTCCAAAATACCAGGCCATCATCGCTCTGTGGCTCAAGAAGATAGCCCGCAACGTTGGCTAGCGGTTGCGCCGTTCGTATGTAATAGGTACCGGCTCTAAAGTCTCGAATCTCCTGTGTCGCCTGCCCCTCGACTTTGCTCGTGTAATGCCCCTGCATAGAACGCCCGGAACCAGTCAGTTTGGTAGCGGTAAACACCTCAACTGACAATTGAGCTGGCTCGACGAGACGCTCAACGACAATGCCATGATCGTGAAGTTTGTCGATAATTTTCGGATCATCGACAGAAATCAGGTAACCCCTTGGAAATTGAACCGCCTGCTTGGCTGTGTATTTCGCCAGATAGGGAATATCTTTGTATGTTCGCGTGATTTCTGTCGGATGAACGCGAGCGTACCGGCCCTCCCCCTCAACTTCCATCTCATAACCATGGATAGTCAGCAACTGTTTCAATGCTTGTCGGTCATGCTCAATAATAAATACATCATCAGGCAATGGATTTAATCCACGCTCAACTGTTCGCCGGTCTGCCTCTTTAACCAGCTGGACAATACCATCACGCTGGTCATACAACAGATCAAGAAACGAAATCATCAGGTTATAACTGCCCTGTACGCGAGTTTGAAAATCAACGTACGGGTACTGTTCATCCAGCACTGCCAACCGATTGCGCAGACCGACATAGTTCGATAAATAGCGTGGCTCGGGACCCAGCGGAATCCAGCCTTTACCGGGCTCTTTTGGATCCAGAAAATCGCCATGCGGAATGGTCAGCGTATCGAAATCCTTACGCATTCTCTTCTCAATTCCAGGCCAAACGGTGTTCTGCATATAATCAAACAGCGCCGAGTCTCCCATCGGGTTAAGCCCCCAGACCCAGGTGACGGGCTCCTCATGGTAAGAACCGTTATGCGTATGCGCATCGAGGAAAAACACCGGATCCCAGCGATTCAGAACGTTTTGCACCATGCCGCGAACTTCCGGGCTTTCAAGCTTCATGCCATCGCGGTTCAAATCCTGGTTCAACCCGTTGAAGCGAATCCCAACACCCTCGGCCGGACCATTCTGACTCGGCCGGTTATTCGGGCTGATCTTGTCATTACCATCGGCATTAAAAATCGGTGCAATCAACACCACCAGCCTGTCGAGAATATCGGGAGACTTATCCAGCACCAGTGACCGCGCCAGCATCAGGGCTGCTTCTTTGCCCTCCACTTCACCGGCATGAATATTGGCCTGAAAGTACACGACTGCCCGATCATCCCGCGCCAGATCCGCAGGTGACGAAGGCACCGGATCACCGATCACGAGCAGTGGAATTGGCTTTCCTTCAGGGCTTATGCCGAGTGTTTCCACACGCAGCAGGCCACTTTGCCGCTGCAGGTCATGGATAAACGTCATCACATCTGCATAGCGTGAGGTTGCCGAAAAATCCGAAGATTCAGCACTTGTCAGCGGGGACTCTTCGGCCCAGCTCAGCGTACTAATTAATAGAGTAGTAACTACCGCTGCCATCTTCATGAAATTACCGTAAAGCATTTTTGTCCTTTGACCGTATCGTGTGGGAGCAGCCTTCAGCCCACCACAGGTTAATCTGTGCATTTTTCTCTTATGACGATACCTGCGAAAGAAGAGACAATCCATGCTGCAGCAACAGCCTGGTTACAATTTGTTACAACCGGTTACGTTAGTGAGAAGATCCCTGTCAGATATCACCCTAAACTCCTGATTCTGCTGCAATACCAAGCCCCTGCCTGACGTGCCTGAAGGCGCCTGATAAAGCGAATGCAAAGATTTCATGCATAGCGTGGGCTTTTAGTTACAGCTACACTATCGCCCCGATATATCTCAAGGTCATATATATCGAGAAGCGAATAATTCGAATGAACTGGCAAGACTGACGACCGGATCAAACCATGGATGTAAAAACACTCTGCCTCGGACTACTGAGCCTCGATGAAGCCTGCGGCTACGATCTGAAAAAGAATTTCGAATCACTGTTCAAACACTTCTTTGCAGCCGGATATGGTTCTATATACCCAGCTCTGGCAGATCTTGCTGAAGAAGGCCTGGTGAACTGCCGAGACATGCCGCGCAACAGCGGTCCAACCCGAAAAGTCTATGAGATCACTGCAGCAGGCCGAAAACATTTTCAGGATTCATTAGGCACGACAAACCCCACGCATAAGTTGCGCTCAGATTTTCTGGTCATGATGTATTTTTCCGATCAAATCGATGCAAATAGACTGCAACTTTTACTGGATAACGGCATCAACGAATTCCAGGATGCCACCGCTCATATAGAACAAATGACAGAGACCCGGACAAGTGACATACCTGCCGGCACCAGATTCGTTGCCGGTTTCGGTAAAGCAATTGCCCAGGCCGCTGCCAGCTACATTGAAGAAAACCGCCACTTACTTGAAAGCCGAGCAACAACCCAACCTGTTAAGAACCACAAAAAAATACGCGGGCTCACCGCCCCCCTTGAGGAACGATTATGAGTATAGGCAAAACGCTTGCCGCCAAACCCTGGATTCTCGCACTGGCAATCATCGCAGTGGTTGCCGCGTGGATGTTTAGCGGTACCGCTAATAATGATGTGTCCGATGTAACAGACACTGCCCGCAGTGCCGCCGAGAATGAACCCACATTACGTGCAGTTCAGGCTCAGGTTCAGCATGCCGAACCCATCATGCGTTACATCAATGTGTACGGTCGCTCTGCCCCGGCTCGCAGCATCGATATAAAAGCCGAAACCAATGGCCGAGTCACTGCTATTGGCGCCGCCAGAGGGAGCCTGGTGTCCAGGGGTACGATTATTGCCGAACTTGACCTTCGCGATCGTCGCGCACGACTGGCCCAGGCCAAGGCCAGCGTCAAGGAATTCGAGACCAGCTACAACGCTCAGCTTGAACTGAAACGCGAT